>Ga0115004_10004507_pt1 | contig 11118 bp, 12 predicted proteins | sample ArcticOcean_MG_C_10_FD_88737 | JGI IMG/M metagenome (GOLD analysis project Ga0115004, IMG submission 88737) | Marine microbial communities from western Arctic Ocean - ArcticOcean_MG_CB11_90 | ecosystem: Environmental > Aquatic > Marine > Oceanic | place: Arctic Ocean: Canada Basin | collected... | reverse complement strand
TGAGGATTGATTCGATGGGGCAGGGGACACGATGAGATTAATGGCCGAGTGTTCGCAAATGGAAAATAAATTTCTTAGCTTTCTAAACGATTGATAGCACTCACTAAAGCAAGAAGACCGCTTTTCTCAATACTTGAGTCAATTCCGCATCCATATCGTAAAATTCCAGATTCATTTTTTAATTGAATATAAGTCGCTGAGCGGGTCGCTGATCCCTCTCCAATTGAATGCTGGCGATAATCTGTGAGCTTGAATTTTTTGAGTCCATTATTGTCAAGTGCATGAACAAAGGCATTTATTGGACCATTTCCGCTACCATTCAACTCAATCTCTTCACCATCAAATAAGATTTTTGCCTCAATAATAAGATTTTCTGAATTTTGACTATCTTCTTTGGTTGAGTATGAGAGTAAAGAAAGCGGAGATTTCTTATTCAGAAATTCGTTCTGAAAAATTTGATACACATCTTGTGCGTTTAATTCCTTAGATTCTGCATCCGCTTTGTCGTTCACAATACCTCCAATTTCGATATGCATTTTCTTGGGTAGATCGAGGCCGAATTCACGTGATAGGATATAGGCAACCCCACCTTTGCCGCTTTGACTGTTAATTCGAATGATTGCTTCGTAGGAACGACCCAGGTCACGTGGGTCAATGGAAAGATAAGGAACTTGCCAATGAACTTCATCTGTATCGCCGTCTTTTTGACGGAGGTCCATGCCTTTTTTTATGGCATCTTGATGGGAACCTGAGAAGGCAGTAAAGACAAGGTCTCCCCCATAGGGATGTCGCTCATGCACAGACATTCCAGTTGTTTGTTCATAAACTTCACGAATTTCGTCGAGGTTTTCCAAATTTAATTCTGGGTGAAGTCCTTGTGAATACATGTTTAATGCCACCGTAATAATGTCAAGGTTACCAGTTCGTTCTCCATTTCCGAATAGGGTGCCCTCAACTCGATCTGCACCGGCCAATAAGCCGAGCTCGGTGGCAGCTGTACCCGTTCCTCGATCGTTATGAGTGTGCAGGCTGATTAGGGCTTTATTTCTTTCCTTTAAATTTGTGCAGAACCACTCAATTTGATCTGCGTGAACATTAGGGGTGAAGAGTTCAACCGTTGCGGGTAAGTTCAGTATAATAGGGTTTTCTTCAGTTGGTTCCCATGCTTCCATTACTGCCTCACAGACTTCAAGCGAGTATTCAATTTCAGTGTCAGAAAAACTTTCAGGAGAATATTCTAGACGAACATGGGTGCCTTCTAACTCCGATAAAAGATTCCGTACCAATTTGACCCCATCTACGGCAATTTTTTTGATTTCCTCCTTGGACATTCCAAAAGTAACTTTTCTTTGCAGAGGAGATGTCGAATTATAAAGATGAATAATCGCACTCTTTGCTCCCTTTAAACTTTCAAAAGTACGACGGATAAGGTGTTCCCGTGCTTGGGTTAAGACTTGAAGTGAAACTCCTTCGGGAACACGATTTTCATCAATAAGCTTACGGGCAAAATCAAATTCAGTCTGTGCTGCGGATGGAAAACCCACTTCGATTTCATTAAATCCAATCTTGGTTAATAAATCAAAAAGTTCCAATTTTTGCTCGATACCCATAGGAATGGGCAAAGATTGGTTTCCATCGCGTAAATCAACACTGCACCATTGAGGAACTTTTTCGATTGTACGGCTGGGCCATTTTCGGCTTGGAAGGTCTATTGTTCCCCAGGGTCTATATTTTGTGATAGGAGACGATTGCATAATGAATATTTATTATAGGAATTAATCATTATTGAAAAGGGGAAAGCCTCAGATTAAATCATCATTGCGAATAAGGGTATAATTTTATAATTATAAAACTATCCTTATGTCGTTAGATCAAAATGCAAGCAAGCCATTGACAAATAAAACAGTAGTTCTTGGAATTACTGGTTCGATTGCTGCCTATAAAAGTGCTGATTTGGTGAGCGAGTTAAGAAAGCTTGGTGCCGAGGTTTTCGTAGTAATGTCCTTGGCGTCACAGAAATTTATTGGGCCATTAACTCTGCAGACTCTTTCTAGAAATCCCGTGGTTGTAGACATGTGGGATGAAGAAAATGGCTGGCAGCCTGGTCATATTGAATTGGCGGACAAAGCCGATTTACTCTTAGTCGCTCCGGCAACCGCAAATGTTATCGGGGAGTTCGCCCATGGGCTAGCTCCTCATCCATTAGCTGCAATTTACTTAGCGACCCGAGCAGATGTATTGATTGCACCTGCGATGAACGGGAAAATGTATACCCATCCTATCGTTCAACGAAATGTTTCAATTTTACGGGATAATGGTGTTTTATTTGTTGAGCCCGAAGTCGGTGAATTAGCATGCGGGTATGAAGGAATTGGTCGGTTGGCCAAAGTGGATAAAATTGTGAGTGAAGCGTTGAGTGTTTTGATCGATTGAAATAATTTATATTCAATACTTCCTAAATAAAAAAGGGGATTCGATTGAATCCCCTTTTCTTTAATATTTGAAAAAAGTTAAGCTGCTTCAGGTAAGCTATTTAATGAAGATTGTTTTCTTTTCACCACTTGTAGGCGAGAACGTCTGCGTAATCCTCTATCAAGTTTATTAATAAGTTCGTCAATTGATTTATAAAGATTATCGCTTTCTGATGAAATTGTGATGGTCGTGCCTTTCAATTCTAAATGACCTTTCGCGATATACTCTTTCTCATGAGAATTAGACCGGGCATCATATTCCAATTCTATTCGGGCACGTATAATGTTTTCCTCATGTTTAAATAACTTGTCTATTTTTTCCTGAACGATGTTTTTAAGGGCATCGGTTAAATCGAGATGGATTCCAGATAAGATCAAGTTATTTTTCATACGATATGTCTTTAATAATTAATGTTGATGGTTAAGGTGAATGGATAGCTTTATACAATCACACTCCCAATAAAGCATACCTTTTTAACCAATTCCAATAAATGTTCACTTTATTTTACTTTCTCTTTGCTTTTGATACTATTAAACGAATTTACGACCTATTTTAATGACTTCTTCTACGCAAAGCAAGGGGACCCCTTTAGTGACTCCTGATCAACTTAAATCATGGATTATTTATGAAGATGAAGGAATTATTGTCGTTAATAAACCTGGATGGTTAGTTTGTCATCCTTCAAAGTGTGGGCCTCGGTCGAGTTTAGTCTCAGCAACTCGTGAATTGCTTCAATTAGAAACTATCTTCTTGGCGGGGCGATTGGATCGAGAAACGAGCGGTGTAATATTAATGGCCAAAGATCAACCTAATGGGCGAAAATGGCAAAAAGCCCTTGAGCAAAAATTGGTCAAAAGGACTTATTTGACAATTTTAGAAGGCGAGTTAAAAGAAAAAACTGATGTGAATGGTTTTATAGGAAATGACCCAGATAGTGCTGTTTTTGTTAAACAACGAGTAACGGTGAACACTCGGAAATCAAAAAAATCATCCACTTCTTTTATTCCTCTCGTAAGTAGGGCAGGGTACACTCTAGCGTCGGTGGTCACCAAGACGGGTAGAAAGCATCAAATTAGGCTTCATGCTCAGTCTGCGGGATTTCCGCTGGTCGGTGAAAAATTATATGGGCACGATGAATCCTACTATTTAAAGTTTTGTGAATCTGGGTGGAATCCATCTTGGATCGAACAATTGGGAATGGACCGACAAGCTCTTCATGCGAGGAGATTTGGTTTTTTTGGTGAAGGTTCTCTCTTTGAGGCAGAGATTCCTGCAGATTTTTTAAACTTCTTAACTGTTAAAATGAAAGTTAAGGATGAGGAACTTAGTGTTATGCTCAAAAATGCTAATCAGATGGAGGCTGTGCAGATGGATATAGATTTAGGTTGTAAAAACTCTCTTATTGATTAGCGAATATTGGTAATGAGTACATTTGGAAGTCCATGGGAAGCACTAAAGGGAGGTTTTCGCAAAGCCTGCGTTAAGAGATTGGTTGGCGATGAAGATGGGGCGATTGATGTTTTAAAGAATGAAATTCCTCTATTAGTCGTATCATGGGCGAAGTCTAGTTCTCTTGAACCGTCCGAGAAAAAAGCAAAGTTAAAAGAAGTTTTTGATGATGAGTCTGCCCGTGCGGAGGAGCTTGCTGTTGCATTCGATCTTTTTGCGGGACGATTTGAAGCTCGAGTGGCGAGCAGGGTCGAGGAGTCAGTGAAGGGTGTGGCCAAAACTCTAGAGGCATTAACTCACAGATTGGACCACACAATAAGTGCTTTATCTACTCAGCAATCTTCAAATGGCGAAACTAAAGTCGAATTGCCCCATGTTCCTGTTGAAGAAGAATTCATAGAGAAAGTGGAAGTTGAAAGTGCAGAAAGTACTTTAGAAAATGAAATTGAATTGGATCCGCCTCTTGGCACAGGTCTTAAATTTGATGAGATCGAAGAAATGATCGACGAGTTACTCTCTTCAGAATAATCGTAATATTTATTAACATATGAATGTTTTCGTTGCCAAAAATATAAAATATTTAGTTATAATACGCTATAAAACAAATCCCTTTTAGAAATGTCAGAATTAAGCAAAGAAAATGAATCATCAGAAATCGCACCTGCCCAAGAGGTTGATCTTGAGGTATCAGGTGAAAAAAAACGGAAATTGCATGTTGGCTTAGACCTAGGGACTCTACAATCATGCTTTGTCACCAAGCTTAGTAAACCTAGTTCTGATGAAAATACTGGTACATTAATTCCCACTATTGTGGGCTACCCTGAGGATGGTATTTTATCTGGGATCCTGCCGGGCAACTCGAAGATGCTTCATGGGGATGATGCAATTTCAAATGAGCTACATTTACGATTAATTAATCCATTGAGCGATGGCGTAGTTAGTGATTTAGAAGCGACAAGGTCATTTCTTAAATATTTACGCAGTAAAGTTGATCCTGAATTTAAGCGTGAAGTACTTTGTGTAATCGGAATTCCAGCGGTTGCCGATGTAGAGGCAAAGGAAAACCTTAAGAAAGCTGCAAAAGGTGCTTTCGATGGTATTCTTTTTATCCCTGAACCTTTTCTAGCTGCTCTTGGAATGAGGGATGAAGACCGCTTGCAGGATCCAGAATATAGAGACCCTGTAAGTAATTCCTTATTGGTTGATATCGGGGCAGGTACAACTGATTTTTGTATTGTTCAGGGTTATTTTCCTAAACCTGAGGACTTACTCAGTATTCCATTTGCTGGAAACGAAGTCGATGTTCTACTAGATCGCGCCATTCGTGACGAGTTCCCAGAAGTGGATGTACCTTTATCTATGATTCGTAAGTTTAAAGAATCTTATTCCTATGCAGGAGAAAGTGAATCTGGAGCCCGAGTAAAAGTACCAGTGGGTGGTAAACCGAGGAAAATTGAAATTGGTAAGCAGGTTGGAGAATCTTGCAATCAGCTTCTACAGGAAATTTTCGAGTCTATCAAAAAAGTTATTGCCATGGCTTCGCCTCAGTCCGTCTTTTCTTTATTGCAAAATATAATTCTGACGGGTGGAGGAAGTCGAATTCGGAATATTGATCAAGAACTCCAGCGTTTACTTGCCGATGAAGGGTATGAAGACCCTGAGGTAACTATTTCATCAAGGGAGGTTAAGCCATTTGTGGCTATCGGAGCATTAAAAGTTGCCAAAGCTGCTCGAGACGACCAATGGGTTCGCCTGTAGTTTAAATAATCCCGTGTAAAGTTCGAGACACTCGTTCTAGAGTGTAGCCCAAATTATCTCTTAGATTAACTATTTCGCTTGCATCTTTATTGTTAAAAAGAATATTCCATCCATCCGATTGTAAGTAACTATCTTTTTTTGGGGTACAATTTTCAATGCCTAACACTCCAAGTTCACAGGTAAGCAGATCCGCGACTTGGATTGCTGCTGCGAGGTCACTATTTTCTTTTGATTGATTTGGGTTGTTATGCCAATGAACTGCTTCGACAATTTCATCAGATATATGATGATTCCATAAATAATAAGCCCCAATTTTTGTGTGATCCCATCCGATAATCTTTTTTTCAACTTCAATAGCATGAGAGGTATCTTGAAAAGTTTCGTTGCATAGTTTTTGGAATAAGTCAGGGAATGTAATTGCTAGGATGAGTTTCCCTAAATTATGAAGTAAACCCGCGACATAATCAGATTCGTCTTCGCATTTCTTGTCAGCTAATGAGAGGATTTCACGAGTAAGAATGGCAGTTCCAATGCTATGCTTCCAAAAGTGTATCCAAGGGAATGATGAGACATTTTTACCAAGTTCTGTAATCTCCTCAATAACGGGGGTTGCCGCAAGAAGTTCTTTTATTCTGTTCAGGCCCAAAAAAATCGATGCTTCTTCAACTCCTGATATTCTTTGTCCTTCTTTACTTCCAAAGAAAATAGAATTAACTAGATCTAATACCCTTGTTGTCAGTGAAGGATCTAATCTTATTACCTCAGCGATTTGGCTAACAAAACTATTCTCAGAATCAAGTAATTCATTTAAAGTTTCATTAATACTTTTTAAAGAAGCCAACTTTGGGCACTGATTTATTCTTTCTATCAGTAAAAAATCAGAAAGTGGTTTGGAGGTAAACTCTATGCTTTGACGATTTTTTGTAGAATCGTCCTCATTCATCTTTAAATCAGGAATTAAAAGTAACCGCGTTGGGGCGCATTGCAGTTAAATTGAACTTGTTTTCAAAACAGAGGTCAAGTAATTCGTTTGCCTTGGAGCAATTAGGGGATTTTTGGTCAATAATGAGACTCTGGCCATTTGAAGATAGAAATTGAACTGATCCATCAGCTCTTTTTTCTAAGAAAATTTTATTACTCTGATTTTGTTGAAAGAAACTAGCAGTCTTAGGATCATTAAGCAGGTCGGATTTAAGACTTTCCTCTAATTTTTGAATCCGAAGCTTTGGGTCAATTGACACGGAGGAGGAGTTTTGGGTACCTTCGAGTTGTTGACTAAACTTAGAAGAATCTGCCGACTCGTTGGATGATAAACCTGTCGCTACCTTAGACAGTAACTCTTTTCCGATTGAAAATACTCCGCTTGCTGTAATAGGGTCCATACGGATGAGTGAGCATATATAATGCCTAAATGCTTAAGCTAGAGATTTTTTAAGCATTTTCTTTCAATAAGCTCTTCTGCAATTTGGACGGCATTCAAGGCTGCACCTTTCCATAACTGGTCGCCCACCACCCATAGGGCTAATCCGTTCTTGAAACCATGATCTAGTCTGAGTCGACCCACTCCACAAAGTTCCTTTTCGGAATAATTGATGGGCATTGGGTATCTTAGTGCGTTGGGTAAGTCCCATAATTCAACGCCTTTGAAATTTTCTAGAGCAGTTCGAGCATCCGGAACATTCACCGGAGATTCAAATTCTGCATTAATAGATATAGAATGAGCTCTGTAAACAGGCACTCGAACACAAGTGCATGAAATCTGAATTGAGGGTATACCTAAAATTCTCCTGGTTTCATTCCTCATTTTGAGTTCTTCTTTGGTGTAGCCATCTTCTCGGAAATCATCAATGTGGGGAATGAGATTAAAAGCAATAGGATGCGGGAAAACGGGATCACTTTTTTGTTCAGTAGATTCGCCTGAAATTTGAGTTCTTACTTGATCTTCTAATTCTGTAACTCCTTCCGCGCCTGCCCCGGAGACTGCCTGATAAGTGGATGCAAAAAACCTTTTTAAACCAAATCTTTTATGCAGAGGGAAAAGTCCCATAAGTGCAACAGCAGTTGAGCAATTAGGATTAGCAATAATTCCCTTGTGCGACTCCAGTGCGTCACCATTAATCTCAGGAATAACGAGCGGCACATCTTTATCCATCCGAAATGCCGAACTGTTATCAATTACAACACAATCATTCTTGAGTGCTGCCTCTGCAAAAATCTCAGTATTTTGTGAACCCGCACTAAAAATAGCAATATCCAGATTTTTGAATGAATCTGGTGTGGTCTCTTGTACGACCTCAAGATTTCCACAAGCTTGTATTTCTCTACCTGCTGAACGAGAAGAGGCAAGCAACCTTGCTTCAGAAACAGGGAATTCTCTTTTTTCAAGTAAGTTGATAATTTCTTGGCCAACTGCACCAGTTGCACCTACAATGCCGATACGATATTTTTTCAATGGTTTTTAATAATTTATATACTGATTATGAAGAGAAGTTGAAATTTCTTGGAATTAAAGCGAGTGAGCATTTACTTTTAGCTAATATTGATAAACAGCAAATAGAGCATATGTATCAAGGGAAGAGTTTGAAATTGTATGAAATGTCAAGTTCTAAGCAACCACCTTCTTGTATTGAAGACTCTCTTGGTACTCCTTGGGGTTTGCATAACATATGTGAAAAAATAGGTGGAGATCAACCTTGCGGAATGGTTTTTGAGGGACGATTGCCTGTAGGTTTAACCGCAAGTGAGTGCAGTAGAGAGAAGCAAAGACGAAATCTTATTACGAGTCGTATCCTACGACTCGATGGTTTGGAAAAAGAAGTTAATCGAGGAGGGGTAGTAGATACTTATAGTCGCTATGTTTATATTCATGGAACCAATCACGAGAGTAATCTTGGTAGTCCTGCAAGTTCGGGATGCCTCCAGATGTCAAATCAATGCATAATCGAATTATTTAATCTGATCTGTATTAACTCACATTTGTATATTCAAACTGATTTTAACACTGGAAGTTTGATATAGCCTGTTTATCCTTCAAATGGCGTGAAACTGTTGAGGCGCTCCATTTTGTTGTTGGTAATATTCGGTAATTTTCTCGAGTGCCTTAGCATTAGGTTCGTCTTCATTTGTCTCAATGGAATAAGTATTTGCTTTTACGGATTTAATCGTGGTGTGAAGAGATTCTTGTTCTGTGCCCGGCCAATCAGAGTCAAAAATTAAAAATTTATAATTAATTTGTCTGAGTTGTATTAGTGCATCATCCACACTTCTGGTGTTTACAGTATGGAATCCTTGTTCTTTAAGCATTTTAATCATGGTATCAGCTTGATCATGATTTTTTAAGCAAACTAGAACAGGAATATTCCTGTAATCTTGAATTAATGAAATAATCTGTTCGATTTGAATAGGTTTTTGCAAGAAAGCTAAGCAACCCAATGCCATTGCTTCCTCTTTTAATTCAGGGAGTGAATAAGCCGTGCAGAAAATAAACTGAGGTAACTTCTCTTTTTTTTCTTTTAACTGCCGAAATACATCAACTCCGCTCATCAGCGGCATTTGAACATCAATGAGAACAAAATCATAAGAATGCTCCAAGCACTTGCTTAATCCGATTTCGCCATTTTTTGCGTGATCGGTTTCAAAACCCTCTTCATTTAGAACATCGATCATGGTTGATCGTAAAGCGGGATGATCATCTACGATCAGAATTTTTATTTTTTTATTTTTCATAATATTTAAACAGGAGGTAGGTCAATTTCGAAAATGGTTCCTTTAGTGTTTTTACTTTTGGCCACAATGGTACCACCATGTCTTGTGATTAAATCTCTACACAGAGATAAACCCAGTCCAACACCTTCGACTTTATCTGTGTAAAGTGGGTCGAAAACTTTTTCAAGTCGATTATCTGCAATCCCTTTTCCTTCATCAGCAATTACTATATTAATACCATTTATAGATCGCTGGGTAATATTCATCTCTATTTTACCTCCTTGAGGCATGGCTTGTATTGAATTGAGGAATAAATTGAAGAGCACTTGCCTAAATAATAATTTATCTAAGCTTAACAAAAAAGGCTTGGGGCTGAAATTAATAATTAGTCTGGATGACTTCGAAATATCTGCATAACTCATTGCCTCCTTTGCTAATGTTTCTACATCAGTAAGAGTTTTTTTGAGATTCTTTCCTTTTGTCATTTCTAAAAGTCTTTCAATGACTTCGTCTGACCTTGAAATCTCGTGGTCAATTATATTTAGATGTTCATCGAGCTTATGGTTTTTTTTAAGTTTTAATCGCAGAAAATAGGTTGAGTTGCGAATTGCGGACAAAGGATTTCTTAACTCATGAGCAATATTCGAAGAAACTTGCCCTACACTGGCAAGTTTTTCTCTCTGGTTTAGTTGATCTTTAGTTTTAATCAACTCCTGTGTTGCGATTTCTTTTTCGGACATTTCAGCCACGATCCTTTGGTTTGAAAGCGTGAGTTCCTTAGTTCTTGATTGAACCCTAAGCTCCATTTCTTCATTAGCTGATTTCAGCTGGTAGTTCGCATCCTGAAGAGAATCAAGCATTTCGTTAAATACATCTGTTAAACTACCAAATTCATCCATGCTGGTTTTATTTGCTCGGATAGAATAATTTTTCTCATGGGAAATTTTCTCAGCTACCGAACTTAATTCTTTTAATGGTCTAGTTAATGAACTTTGATACCAAAATATAATTAAAACTATGATAATGAAAATGGACGAAGTGGTTAGAATTCCAACTCTTAAATAATCAGCTTTCTTGATGTTTAAATCCTTCCAAGACCGAGTTACTGAAATTACTCCTAATTTTTCTTTGTCTGAAGTGATTACCCTAGAAATAATAATCGTATCGTCATCGGATAAATTATCGTTGGCAAAATTTCTAGGTTTTAAAATGTTTAATTGCCCTGCAGGGTAGAGGGAGAAAAGAGTAATTTGCTCATTGTTTGAAATATTTTTTTTCCATATCGCCGCATTCTCTACCATAGGGTTTGTCGAAAATCCTTTGAGTAGATCAAAGGCTGAGTCTTCATCATCGAAGACAAGTGATGGGTAAATAAGGAGAGATAAATTGTCGATTTGATTAGTTATATTAGACCGAATCAGTTCTTTGGTACTTTTTATATCTTGGTTGTATATTGCCCATCCAGCAATTACAGGCATTAACACGGTGACAAGAAAACTTGAGAGAAAAAACTTGGTTCGAAAACTCAAGTATTCAAACTTCCTGATATTTAAAAAGCCTTTGAGTAAAGCCGAGGAGCTTTTTTTGAATTTATCAAGTGAAAGGGAGTCCAATTTTAGTTTAATTGATTTCTTTAATCACTTCGATTGCTTTGGCCAAAATCGTCTCGGGTGCGGAATTCTCAGTGCCTGATAATTCACGATTCAAAAGATCTCGAAAATCTTTTTCTGCCAT
>Ga0115004_10004506_pt1 | contig 11119 bp, 7 predicted proteins | sample ArcticOcean_MG_C_10_FD_88737 | JGI IMG/M metagenome (GOLD analysis project Ga0115004, IMG submission 88737) | Marine microbial communities from western Arctic Ocean - ArcticOcean_MG_CB11_90 | ecosystem: Environmental > Aquatic > Marine > Oceanic | place: Arctic Ocean: Canada Basin | collected... | reverse complement strand
CAAAGTTTAATTGACTATAGCTCTCCTAGGCTTTACCCACGTATTAATGAAAATGACACTTTAAATAAAGGAATGCCATTCAACTTTACTGATCTATATGGTAAGTTGACATTTAAAGGAAATGGAAGCTCAAAATTTAGTGTTTTTGGATTCCATAATAAAGATCGTGTAAATTATACGCAAGCAGATATCAAATGGAATCAGAGTGGTGGTGGATTAAACTTTGTACTTGTTCCATCTAGTTCACCAATTTTCGTGAAAGGACATATAAATGGATCTAATTTTCAAACAAGATTTAATGAGCCGATTATTGGCTCTTCGGATTCAACATCAAGATACAGTTCTATTGGAGGGTTTGATTTAGGATTTGACTTTTCTTTATTCTTGAAAAATGAATCACAATTAAACTACGGAATTAACTTATCAGGATTCAATACTGTATTTGAAACATACAATTCTGCCAAACAAAAAATTGAGGCAGAGAACTTCTCTACAGAAATTGGCGTTTACTTCAGTTATAGATTTGTTTCTACACGTTTTGTTATTCAACCTAGCTTCAGAACTCAATTATATGCTTCACTAGGAACGGTATCCCCTGAGCCTCGTTTGAGAGTTAAGTTTAATGCTACTGAAAAATTGAGATTTAAAGTCTCTGGGGGTAGATTCTCTCAAAACTTCACCTCTGCCTCATCAGACAAAGATGTCGTTAATCTGTTCAACGGTATTTTGTCCGCACCTACAAATGTTCAAGAAACGTTTGTAACAGTTTTTCAAAATGAAAAAGAACCTAAAAACGGTTTGCAATATGCATGGCATGCTATTGGTGGATTGGAGTACGACTTAACAAATAAACTTTCTGTGAATATTGAAGGATACTACAAATATTTCTCTCAATTGAGTAATATCAATCAAAATAAAAAGTATTCCGATGATGCAGAGCATGTCCTAGAGCCAGATGTATTCAAAAAAGATTTCATATTAGAGAATGGTGAATCTTTTGGAGCTGACTTATTATTAAAGTATACAGGTAACCGAATGTACCTATGGGGTGTATATTCATATGGATACTCTACACGTTGGGACGGAGACACTACTTACTTCCCCGTTTTTGATAGAAGGCACAATATAAACCTTGTAGGTACATATCTATTTGGAAAGAAGAAAACATTAGAGGTCAGTATTCGTTGGAACTTTGGTTCTGGATTACCCTTTACACCTACTGCTGGATTCTATGAAAACGAACCGTTCACAGGTGGAATCACAACTGATCCAACAACAACAAATGGTGATAGCCCAGAGATTCTACTTGGAGATTTCAACTCTTCTAGATTACCAACTTATCATAGGCTAGATGTAACAATAAAGAAGAAGTTCTTATTTAAAAACGAATCAGAATTTGAAATTGTAGGTAGTATTACGAACATTTACGATAGAAAGAATATCTTCTATGTAAATAGGGCTACAAACGAAACAATATACCAATTCCCAATTCTACCAAGTTTTGGGTTGAGTTATAAATTCTAGTTTCAAAAAAAGCCATTCCAATTGAAACGACGTTTTAACTTATCTATTACTCTTCCAAGCTTCGAATGCAGTAAACTGATTTTTATCAGGGTCTTTCAGCTTACTAATGGTGTATTTCATATAGAAGTTACGCATCACTTCTGGAAAGGAAATCTCTTTGTAAACCCCATTCCTTAGAACAGTTACTGTTTTTGTAGTATCATCAAAATAACTTAGCCACTTATCCAATTCACCATTGCATGCGAATCCATTAACAGCAATAATCTTATCTCCTTTAAAAAGCCCGCCTGTTTCCGCTGGGCTGCCTGGATACATTGTGTTCACTACAAACCCATCGGTATACTTAATCACTTTAAACCCTAACCTTCCTTCCGCATAGCTTGTTGAAGGTTGATGATCCAATTCTAAACCTAAATACTCTAATGATTTAGTAATGATAGACTCATAAGGCATACAACCATTAATGAAGTTATCAAAAAAATCCGTTTGAGACTCTCCTGTAATATCTTCAATCACAGTTTTATAATCTTCTTCTGAAACGCCTTCTCCTTGTAAAGCATAGTTGAAATATAAGCGCTTCATTAATTCGTCTATTCCAGATTTGTTCAATGTTGCACGTCTGATATTTACATCTGTTACAAATGCCAATAGACACCCTTCAGTATAAATAGACACTTTACGATTTGGCACTCCAGGAACATACCCATCTAACCACGTATCAAATGACGATTCGGATACCGAATAATTAAATCTACCGTGATTGTCGAAGTGTTTTTGAAACTGCGCTTGTAACTCATTAAAGTATTCTTGTTCATTAAACACACCACTTTTCATCAAGAATAAATCGCCCTGATAGGTTGTGACACCCTCATATATATATCCCAATCTTGAATAATTCTCTTTGATGAAGTCGTATGGAAACATCTCTATTGGACGAATTGCTTTTACATTCCACGTGTGATATAACTCATGTGAACTTACTCCTAACAATTCTTTATATAAACTCCCGAAAACTTCGTATGAAGGACCAAGTGATATCACTGTTGATTTACAGTGTTCAACACCATGGTATGCCTTATAAGGTAATATTTGATTTAAGAAATGATACTCTTTTACTGGAAACTCAGTAAACTTCTTAATTTGTGCATCTGTAAAAGACTTGAAATCTGGAATCAATCGACCCCAGTCTGGTTTTACCTCGCCATTAAACCAAACAAAAAACTTGGTATCGTTTGAAATATACGTATTGCATTGTAGTTGGCTAGAAGCAATAAACGGAGAATCTAATAATTCATCCATATTATCACATTCCCAACCACTATCATTACTCAACATTGAAGTTGCAACATCCCAGTGAGGAGGTATATTTAACTTTACATTGACTTTTTCCTCATAAGTTTCATCTGTAAACACGCAACAATTTACAGGATTGACATACAATTGTGTCTCATCTAAGAATGATGACCCAGCATTAATTGTATCTGCATAAAAACTGTAATTAACAATAATCTCATCGGCTGATGCTGAATCTACTTTCCATCGATCTTTCGTTACTTTAATAAAATCAAGTTTTTTTCCATTAAGATCAATAACTGTAAAGTTTCGTACGAACTTCGCAAAATCAGCTAATTCATAACGTCCAGGCCTCCAAGTAGGAAGCTGAACAAAAGTCTCTGCGTTTGGTGTGTTAAACTGTACTGAAATTTGGATAAATTGTTGAGAAGGATTCTCAACATTGAAGGTAAATTGAGTCATCAATATCTATTTTACGTAAAGTTACAAAACCTTCTCTGCGATACAAATAATGTTGTCGTGTTTGGGTAATCCTTGATGATCTAAAACTTCAATAAGCGCAGATTTTCGCTCTTTCCCACCTTTAAGCTTAAATATTTTATAATTCCCCAATGACTTAATGTAATCTACAATGGCCTCTGATTCACTTTTCGTTGTTTCTCTTAAGTCAGAAACCTCTATAATAAGGATTGGTAGATTATCTTTTATAAGTTGCTCTGCACCTTTAATAACATCGAGTTCTGCCCCTTCCACATCAATTTTAATCATTTCAGGTGAAACATTATTGAGAGCATCATCCATTCGGACCTGTTCAACATTAAAACTATTTGACTCCTCCCCTTTAACAACTGTGGAAGCCCCACCTCTATTCACATGCCAATTATCGAAGATCTGAACAGAACCAGTTAAATTCCCAAGTGCATTATGTATCACTTGGATATTATCTAGTTTATTTAATCTGATGTTGCGCTGAAGTAATTGAAACGTATTTGGATGCGCCTCAAAGCTAATTACTTTAGCAGTTGGAAACTTTGAAGCTGTAAATACTGACATTAGCCCAATATTTGCTCCAACATCAATAAAAATACCATTTGAACTTAAGCTCTTTTCTATAAAACAGAGAGTTCCCTTTTCATAGGTACCCGTTTCAAACAAACTTAATTCTACCCCATTATCTACCGAAGGGTTTATGATCAGATGAATGCCATGAATGGTTTTAATAATCGATTCGTTAATAGTTTTAGAATTCGGTAAAAGCCATTGGGGAAGAAGTAAAGATAGTTTACGAAAACCTTTTACATCTATATCCCTTACACAGCTAATTAATCTGTGCCTTAATGGATAAGAATAATATTTAAGTTTTTCTTTTTTCAATTACACGTACAATTCTTCTCTTGTTGCAATTATTTTTTCATCTACAAGATAGGCATCATAAGGCATCATTTTGTCAATTAATCCATTAGGAGTAATTTCGATGATTCTTGTAGCAACCGTATTTACTAGCTCATGATCATGAGATGTAAATAACATAGTTCCTTTAAACTCTTGCATACCGTTATTCAATGCAGTAATTGACTCTAAATCTAAGTGATTTGTTGGCTCATCCATTACCAATAAGTTAGCCTTAGCGAACATCATTTTAGAAAGCATACACCTCACTTTTTCACCCCCAGAAAGAACATTCGCTGTTTTTATAGCTTCTTCTCCTGTAAACAACATACGACCTAAGAACGTACGCAAGTAAACCTCTTCTTTCTCCTCTTCAGACCTCCCATATTGCCTCAACCAATCAACTAAAGGAACCTTATCTTCAAAGTATGTGTGGTTTTCATTTGGTAAATATGAAGTTGTAATGGTAGTACCATAAATAAACTCACCTTTATCTGCTTTTTCATTTCCCATCAGGATTTCAAAAAAGGCAGTCAATGCTACAGAGCTTTTAGAAACGAACGCTATTTTATCTCCTTTATTTACAATAAAAGTGATGTCCCCGAACAATTTCAGACCATCAATAGATTTATCTAATCCATCAATATTTAATATTTGATTTCCTGCTTCACGATCTTGGCTGAACGTAATTCCAGGATATTTTCTACTTGATGGTTGAATTTCTTCAATATCAAGATTTGAAAGCATTTTCCTACGACTTGTAGCTTGTTTAGATTTTGCTGCATTTGCAGAGAATCTAGTAATAAAATCCATCAAATCTTTCCTCTTCTCTTCTGCTTTTTTGTTCTTATCAGAACGCTGTCTAGCGGCTAACTGTGAAGACTGGTACCAGAATGTATAATTTCCTGTAAAAATATTTATTTTACTAAAGTCAATATCACAAACATTTGTACAAACTGTATCTAAAAAGTGTCGGTCATGCGACACAACAATCACCATGTTTTTAAAATCCAATAGAAAATCCTCTAACCAAGAAATCGTTTGAAGATCCAAATCATTGGTAGGCTCATCAAGTACTAATACATCCGGATTTCCAAACAAAGCTTGAGCTAACAAAACACGAACTTTCAAATCGTTTGAAAGGTCTTCCATTTTCTTGTAGTGCTTAGACTCGTCTATTCCTAAGTTGGATAATAATGCAGCGGCATCTGTTTCAGCATTCCACCCTTCTAAATCAGCAAATTCACCTTCCAATTCTGCTGTGCGCATCCCGTCATCATCAGAAAAATCAGGCTTAGCGTATAGAGTTTCTTTTTCAGTCATTATTTCATACAATCTTGTATGTCCCATTATAACTGTATTCAACACCTCTTTTTCGTCAAATTCAAAGTGATCTTGTTTGAGTACTGCCATTCTTTTCCCGGGCTCCAAAACAACAGAACCAGTTGTGGGGTCTTGATCACCCGTTAATATTTTAAGAAAAGTTGATTTACCGGCACCATTGGCGCCAATTACACCGTAGCAATTACCATTAACGAATTTTACGTTAACATCATCAAAAAGAACGCGTTTACCAAATTGTAACGAAAGGTTATTTACTGAAATCATTAAAAAAGAATTTGGCGCAAAGGTACTGTCTTTGAATTTGTATTCAAATATTTAAGTACATCAAGTTCAAACAAATGTTAAACCTGAACATACTATTAAAAATAGAAATAATATCTAAAATGAAAAAAAAGGCTCTAAATACCTTATTTAAGGTAAAATTAAGAGCGAATACTATCGCATCCATTTCAAGTTACGTGAATATAAGAAGATAAATATCGCCGAAACAATTAAATTCAAAACAACAACAACTGTTGGAATGTTCTCTGGAGATACATAAATGTATAGCCCTGCAATTGTCAATAAACAATATCCAATATATAAGTGAAATCCAATTTTCACCCCTTGCCACATCTTTATAGCACCAAATAACCCAATAGCCACTGCTATTAGGTTAACAATTGAAGCTAAGTAGAAATTCTCATTTACCTGCTCAGTCATTCTCTGAATTTTCTCCATTATTTCAACAAATGAATCCATTCCGAGATCTTTCAATTCAGAAGTCGATTTTGTTAATGCAACTTTAGCATCTAACAACTTCTCATCAGATTGTGGTCCTGCGACAAAATTAAAGAGTGCTGAAATAATACCTAACCCGGTTGAGATAAAACTCAAAACACAAAGCACCGTTAAAAGCCCTGGTCTTGACCCTCTAAATTCTTCTTCGTTTAATTCCAATTCGTTCATAATAGATTTTTTTATTAATTATAATGTGAAGTACTTATAAAATATACTTTACAAAGTGTGTACTCTTCTTCAGTAAAGGGTGTAAATACACATCATCTTTAACAAAAGCGACTTCTTTTCTGTAATCAGCTCTTAATTTTTCGATTTTCAGCGAACTTTTCTCTATTCTAAAATCCATTGCTTGAGCTGCATTCATTAATTCAATTCCCTGAATTGAATAACAATTTTCAACAATCTTATACAATTTAGTTGCTGCATTGGCCCCCATACTTACATGGTCTTCTTGGCCATTACTTGAATCAATTGAATCAACTGAAGCAGGAGTGCAATACTGTTTGTTCTGGCTCACGATAGAAGCCCCTGTGTATTGAGGAATCATGAATCCAGAATTTAATCCTGGCTCAGCAACTAAAAACGCAGGTAAACCACGTGTACCTGAAATCAATTTATAAACTCTTCGCTCCGATATACTTCCCAACTCAGCAATTGCGATTGCAAGAAAGTCCATCGTAATTGCAAGAGGCTGTCCATGAAAATTACCAGCTGAAACTACATCATCCTCATCTGGAAAGACCGTTGGATTATCAGTAACTGCGTTTATTTCACGTTCTACAATTTGTGCAGCATAATCAATAGCATCTTTGGATGCTCCATGTACCTGAGGGATACACCTGAACGAATATGGATCTTGAACATGTTCTTTTTCTCTAAGAATCATTTCACTTCCAGCCAATATGGATCTAAAATTTTCAGCGACTTCAATTTGACCTTTTTGCTTTCTAATTTCGTTCACATTTGCTTGAAACGGATTTAATCGACCATCGTAAGCTTCTAATGAAAGCGCACCAACTAGATTAAACTGATTCCATAGCTTAAAACCATTAGAAACAGCATACGAAGCATACGAACTCATAAACTGAGTACCATTCAACAATGCTAATCCTTCTTTAGAACGAAGAGTAATTGGTTTCAAACTAAGTTCACTAAAAACATCAACACTGTCTCTTTTCTCTCCTTTATAATATACTTCACCTTCAGAAATTAAAGGCAATGACATATGTGCTAATGGCGCTAAATCACCTGATGCGCCCAAACTCCCTTGTTGATACACAACAGGGATAATATTGTTATTGAACATATACAACAAGCGTTCAATAGTTTCTACCTGAGCACCAGAAGAACCATGAGAAAGTCCAAACACTTTTAAAAGTAGCATTCGCTTTACTAGATCAAAGGGAACCTCTTCCCCTGCTCCACAAGCATGTGAAATAACAAGATTACGTTGTAATATCCCTAGATCTTCAGTGGGGATTGCTGTATTACACAATGACCCAAAACCAGTATTAACCCCGTAAATCAGTTTATCATGGCGCGTTACTTTTTTATCGAGATATTCACGACATTTTGCAATATCTTTTTTTACAGGTTCGCTTAGTGTTACTTTGACATTTGACATTAATATCTCATCCAATTGAGTTAACGTAACCCACTCATTTTTTATAATAAAGTTCCCCATTACTTCTTTAATACATTAATTACTTCTGCCATAGTCATCTTATCTTGGGCTCCTGACTGCATGTTTTTCAATTGAATACAGGACTCATCTATTTCGTCTTGACCGACCAGTGCAATATTTTTCACACCAATGTCATTGGCATACTTCATTTGTTTTTTCATTTTCACTGAGGAAGGGTACAGTTCGCATGATATACCTGCTTCACGCGCCTGCTTAACAAGACTTAAGCAATGTAACTCTTCTACTTCACCGAAGTTAATGAACAATAATTCCAACTTATTATCGACTTCTTGTGGAAATAATTTCAATTCATTTAAAACATCATAAATACGATCTGCACCAAAAGAAACACCAACACCAGAAACATCTTTCAAACCAAAAACACCTGTAAGGTCATCATAACGGCCTCCACCACAAATACTCCCCATTTTCACTCCATTTACCTTAACTTCGAATATTGCGCCCGTATAGTAGTTCAATCCACGAGCCAATGTCACGTCAAACTCTATCTTAGCTCTTTTTAATCCTAATATTTCCACTCGCTCTAACACAAACTCTAATTCTTCAATCCCCTTCCTTCCAATTTCACTTGAGATAAGGTAGTCTTTCATTTGTGCAAGACGTTCCTTTGTATCACCATCAATTGTAAACAAAGGTTTTATTTTTTCAAGTGCAGCCTCAGAAACACCTTTCTCGGTTAATTCTTTAATCACACCATCAATTCCAACTTTGTCTAATTTATCAATTGCCACCGTAATCTGAATCAATTTATCGGATTCACCGCTCACTTCTGCAATTCCAGATAATATTTTTCTGTTATTTAATTTAATTGTAAAATCAGGAATATTCAAATTTGTTAAAACCTCATCGAATAACATTACGAAATCAACTTCATACAGCAGTGAATCACTACCAACAAGATCAGCATCACACTGATAAAACTCTTGGTACCTTCCATGTTGTGGTCTGTCTGCTCTCCAAACTGGCTGAATTTGATACCGTTTAAATGGAAAGTTAATTTCATTTTGGTGCTGTACCACAAATCGTGCGAAAGGCACTGTTAGATCATATCTAAGTGCTTTTTCAGATATAGAATTAGAAAATCTAGGAAGGTTTCCTTCTTCTAACGCCTGCAAATCAGCTTTTTTTACTTTATCTCCTGAATTAAGGATCTTGAAAATCAAGCGATCTCCTTCTTCACCATACTTACCGAGTAATGTACTCGAAAGTTCAAAGGAGGGCGTCTCAATCGGAGCGAACCCGAAAGTTTGAAACGACTTTTTAATCGTGTCAAAGATATATGTTCGTTTTGCAACATCTGCAGATAAAAAATCTCTCGTACCTTTTGGTATAGACGGTTTTTGAGCCATTCAATTTTAATTTGTTCGCAAAGTTAATAAATGCGTTGAATTATAGTTTAGACTTTCCAAGCCAACGAAGTACATTATCGTACCAAATCTTATCAGCTTCGGATTGTTTTAAGATATCTACCTCTACTGCGAAGTCAATAACACGACCTGGATACGAGTTAGCCACTCCTTCCATTTCTCCTAATGGATAAGGATCGTCTAGTCCAGCTACGATTTGATCAGATCCTACTCGCGTTTTTAATAACTGGAGCGTGTGTGAATCATGCACCAGTGTGTCAAAGAATAAATTCTTATGTCCCAAAGAAGATCTAGGGTCGCTAACATCTTCGAATAAGTCTGGTCTCCCATCATACCCTTGAAGGCGGCGTCCATAATTTGCTTGACCGAGCATACATCCATGTGCAAAACATGTTCTTACATCAGGAAATTTATCTGCAAATCCTTTGAGTGAATACAAATGCAATGTATCGGCAGTTTGAGCCATCATCCAAACTAAATGAAATCTCCAATAAACATCTTTCAACTTAATCATTTTCTGACCATCATACGGATGAATCTCTACAGCTAATTTATATTTGTTTGCTAATTCAAATATTGGCAATACACTATCGTCTGCTACAGAAAGCCACTCATCATCTTCATTTACAAAATGAGAAGGAAGGCAAAGTAATTTCATGTTTAATTGAGTAACACAGCGTTCAATCTCATTTAATGCATCTTCTATGTAAAGTGGTTGAACTACAAAACCACACGTAAATTTATCAGATCTTCTTTGTTGAACACTTGCATTAAAATCATTTTGCCAGCGAATTGCATCATAGGCATCTTTTCTTGCCCAACCATTACAATACAATTGAGAAAGATTAAGCATTACAGCATGATCGATATTATGCTTATCCATCCAAACTAATTTCTCATTAAAAAAGAAACTTGAATCAGTAATTGGACGTGACCAATCACCTTGACACATGAATTTTTTGTCATCATCAATTGAAAATAACTTCTTTTCCCTCATGAATCTAGGGATTTCATTAGGTTCAGGAAGTAAGTGTCCGTGACCGTTAATTTTCAGTTTACTCATGCGTGATTAATATTTATCGTTTGAAACTGTAGTCTTATCAAAAATAGAGAAAAGGAAAGGAATAAGATCTAGATAATAGAATAAAAAAAGGGAGAATGTTTCCATCCTCCCTTTTAAAATTGTAACCTAGTTAAATTAAGAGAACAATGAATTAACAAATTCAACCCTATTAAAAGGTTGTAAATCATCCACCCCCTCTCCTACACCAATGTATTTAACTGGAATTTTCATTTGATCAGAAATACCAATTACAACACCTCCTTTAGCAGTACCATCTAACTTAGTAATCGCTAATGCAGTAATATCAGTTGTTGCTGAAAATTGCTTTGCTTGCTCATAAGCATTTTGACCTGTTGAACCATCTAAAACCAACATAACTTCATGCGGAGCAGAAGGTATTACTTTATCCATAACCCGCTTTATCTTACCAAGTTCATTCATTAAGTTAACCTTATTATGAAGTCGGCCTGCAGTATCAATAATAACTACATCAGCTTTTTGAGCTTTTGCAGATTGTAATGCATCGTACGCAACAGAAGCTGGGTCAGCTCCCATTCCTTGATGTACAATTGGAACACCTGCACGCTCTGCCCAAATAATCAACTGATCAACAGCTGCTGCTCTAAATGTATCTGAAGCACCAAGCATAACTTT
>Ga0115004_10004500_pt1 | contig 11125 bp, 12 predicted proteins | sample ArcticOcean_MG_C_10_FD_88737 | JGI IMG/M metagenome (GOLD analysis project Ga0115004, IMG submission 88737) | Marine microbial communities from western Arctic Ocean - ArcticOcean_MG_CB11_90 | ecosystem: Environmental > Aquatic > Marine > Oceanic | place: Arctic Ocean: Canada Basin | collected... | reverse complement strand
GAGCACTCAGATGATATCATTGCAGACATTAAGCAAGCGTTAGCTGCTTAACAATTTGATTTATAGCCCCATTAAATTATAATGGGGCTACTAAATGATTAAACAAATTAAATCTTCAGAAATTAAAAATTTTCTTAACAATAATAAAAATATTGAACTTTTAGACGTAAGAACTCAGGATGAGTGGGATAATGTCGGTAAACCTGATGGAGAAAAGTTAGGATTAAAAACACATTTTGTAACTATTGTTAGATCCACAGATCCAAGTGTAAACAAAGGTTTTATTGAAGAAGTAAAAAATAAAGTTGACTCTAACAAGCAACTTTTAATTATCTGCAAAGCTGGTGGCAGATCAATGATGGCATCACAATTGCTTTCTCAAGAAAATATAATCTGCGTAAACATCAGTGATGGTTTTGAAGGAAATGGTGAAAACGTTGGTTGGAAAAATGAAGGTTTGCCTTCTAAATAATTATTAATTTGAATATTTTACTTGTGATCTCTCAATCCTATTTAACCATCTAGTATCATATTCTTTTATTTTAGATCGTACCAATGAAACAAATTCTCTTGCAGATTTTTTAGCTTTAATCGAATGATCATTTTTATTTTCTGCTTTGACAGTTTTCTCCAAAATAACCTTTTTTTTTATTAAAGCTTGAGTAGAATATATTTTTTTCACTACAGTATCTTGAGTAGAGGATAATTTTTTATCTACGGCAGCTTGAGTTAAAGTTATTTGTTTGTTTATAATCATACAAGCTTCTGAATTTGTTTTTTCAATGAAAGATATACATCTTTCTTTCTTTTTATTAGGATTTTTTTTTTCAGAAAATGCCAAAGCATGTCCAATTGGAGTTTTGCCTGTTGTTTTCTTTACTCCAAAACTAACAGCAGATTTTAAAGAAGATTGAACTATTTTACCATTGGTTGCGCCTGTTGCGGGACCTAGCAAGGCTACGGATTCTATACAACCGGCCAACAAAAACATTGATGAAAGTAAAATGGTTATTTTTTTCATTATAAGTTTAGTACTTTTTTTGATTCTTGACTGAATTATATTTGTTAATATCAGACTTATAAGAATAAAAAAAATCTTAATTACTTATAATATTTTTTTAATTGCAACCTAGACTAGTAAAATTTTTTATTATTATTTTTAAGGTTTCGCTTGTAGGTAGTTTTTAATCTAAATACTTAATTTTAGATTTTTTGTTTATGGATGATTGCAAAGATGAAGTGAGTTCACGTGAGGGCTTATTAGTAAATTTTTTTTCTTTTATCTTGGCCTGATTTAAAATAATTCTTTTTTTTACCATTAAACAAGTTTCTAAGTCTTTTTTATTATCAAAAGATGAGCAAGACTTATCTCGTTTTGAGGAATTTTTTTCTTTAACGTAATTTATAGCGTGTCCTACTGGAGATTTGCCTGTTGATTTTTTTATCCCATAACTTGCCCCAGATTGAAAGGAAGATTGAACTATTTTCCCATTTGCGGCACCTCCACCTATTACAGCAACGGATTCTATGCAGCCAACTAATAAAAACATTGAAGATAATAGTAAAAATAATTTTTTCATAATTTTTAAAGTTTTACTTGTTTCATTTTTTATTTAATTGTTTCTTATTTGTGGTTAAATAAAAACAGCTAATAAGATCACAATGAGTATAATAGTACAACCCCAAATTGTATAAAATTTCCTATGTAATCGTTCTTATTGGTTTGCCTGCTAAACAAGACTCAAGATTTTCTACCATCTGAGTGTAGAATAAAGCATAGTTTTCAACGGTAACATAACCAAGATGGGGTAGTAGCATTGCGTTTGGCAAGAATCTTAGTTTATGATCTTGTGGTAATGGTTCTTTGTCGTAAACATCCAAACCAGCGCCAGCTATAGTTTCATCCTCTAATGCTTTGATAAGATCTAGTTCGTTAATAATTGTTCCTCTAGATGTGTTAATAAGAAAAGCTGTTTTCTTCATTAGTTTAAATTCTTTTTGAGTAATTAAATTTTTATACCTATCTCCTAAAACAACATGGATTGAAATAATATCTGAATTTGAAACTAGGTCCTCTTTTGACATGGGTAAAACTCCTATTTTATTAGCATGTGTTAAATCTAAATTTTCACTCCAAGCTGATACTTGCATGCCAAAAGCTTGTCCAATTTTAGCCATTTGTGTTCCAATTTTTCCAAGACCAATTAAACCAAGCATTTTTCCTTTAAGTTCTAGGCCAATACTAGTTTGCCAATAACCTTGGAACATATTGTCAACTTCCTGTTTAACGTTTCGAGCTAAACTCAGGATTAAAGTCCAAGTTAATTCTGCAGTTGGATTAGAGTTAATTTCAGTTCCACATACTACGATATTTTTACTTTTTGCAGTTTCGAGATCGATAGCATTATTCCTCATGCCACTTGTCATAAGATATTTAAGATTTGGCAAACTATTTATTAAAGATTTAGTAATTGGTGTTCTTTCTCTCATGATTAGAAGTGCATCAAATTCTTCCAGCGCAACACTTGTTTCAGCTTCACTTACGAAAGGCTCATTAAAAATTTTAAAATCATATTTATCTTTATAGTTTTCTGTCTCAATAACTTGTTCAAAAGCATTTTGGTAATCATCAAGTATAGCAACTTTAATCATATTTCTTTCGGTTTGATAAATAAATACCTGTTACTATAAATACTGCCCCAATGAAATGGTACATTTGAAATTTTTCCTTAAGTAAAACTATTGCTAAAATCACACCAAATACTGGCATAAGGTGTAAAAAAATACTAGCTCTATTCGGGCCAATTAGTTCTATTGCTTTGTTCCAGGAGTAATAAGCACCAATAGATGCAAAAATTGTAACAAAAAATAAAATTAAAAAAAAAGCTTTATTAAATTTAATTTCTTTTCCATACAATTGCTCGCCTATAAATTGAGGAATTAAAAATATTAAACCTATTGAAGCTAAAACTTCAACTAATCCTAAAGTTGAAAATGGTAATTTGTTTTTTTTTAATAAACTAGAGTATAAAGCCCAGCAGAAAACAGCGAGAAGCATCCATACATTTCCTATATTAAAATTTAAATTCAAAATTTTATTTAAATCAGCATTTGAAAAAATTATTAAGACACCAGTAAACGATACTATTAAACCTAATAATTGAAAAATATTAAATTTTTCTACTCCTAATATTGAAGATAAGAAAAGTACAAAAACAGGAATTATTGAAATCATTAACACTGTATCTATTGCTTGCGTGTAGTTTAAAGCTAAATAAACTAGAGAGTTAAATGCGCTAACACTAGTAATAGCCAATATTGTTAAATAAATAATATTTTTTCTTATTAATTTTATATTTGAAAGTATTTCTTTGTAGGTAAATGGAAATAACAAAATCCAGACCAAGCTCCATCTTAAAAAATTTAAAGTTAACGGCGGTACTTCAAATAAATATGCAAATTTACCTATTATAAAATTAATTGACCAAATAAGTGTCGTACAAATTAACAATGTATAAGCTAAATATTTTTTTGACAAATTGATTTCTAATTAAATCTTGAGGAATTATAGGGGGCTAAATCTAAGTTTGTATTTTCTTCTGCAACAATTCCTGACACAATTTTGCCAGTAATTGCGCCAAGCGTCCAGCCTAAATGGTGATGCCCAAATGCATAAATAATATTTTTATTTTTTAAAGACGGACCAAATACAGGTAGAAAATCTGGTAATGTAGGTCTGAACCCTAGCCATTCATCTTCATGCTTGTTTAGTTCTGGTAATAATTCTTTTGCACAACGTATGATGTAGTCAATTCTTTTTTTTGAAGGTGGATTGTTTAAACCGCCTAACTCAACTGTACCAACAGCTCGCATACCTTGGTTCATTGGTGTTAATCCGAATCCTCTATCTAAGTTAATAACTGCTCGAGACAATAGATGATCCATATCTTTAAAGTGCACATGATATCCCCTTTCGGTGTCTAAAGGAATATTTTCACCTAGTTGGTCTGTTAATTTTTTAGAAAATGCTCCACACGCAATAACTGATTTTTCAAAAATGTATTCTTTAGATTCCGTATTAATTGAAGTTTCTTGTGAACTTATTTGTTTGATTTGCTTAACATTTTCTTTAATAAATTTTCCTCCTTTTTTAATGTATAGATCAAACAACTTTTTGGAAATTTGATAAGGGTCTCTTGCATGCCAAGCATAATCAAACAAAACACCACTATCAAATATAGGTTGTAAATTTGGTTCTAAATCTGAGATTTCTGCTTTTGAGACCGGGGTTTGTTTTACACCGAGATCAGCTCTAACTTTCATCTCTAATCTTCTACTTTTTAAATTTTCATCGGTCCACCCATAAAGAATACCTTTTCTCTCTACAAGACCTGTGGTGTCTATTTCTTTAAAAAGTTCATCGTATGCATCTAAGGATAAATCTAAAATTTGATGCATATACTTAGCAGTATGAAGCATAGATTTTGTATTACAGTTTTTAACAAAATTAAAGAACCAAGGAAGCATTTTTGGAACATAATTCCATTTTAAAGCTAGTGGACCGTAAGAACTAAATAACATTTTTGGTATATTAACTAAGATATCAGGTCTGTTAAATTGCAAAACTGCATAAGGTGAAAAATGACCGGCGTTACCGTAAGACGCCATTCTAGCAGGGTCTTGTTTGTCAAAGATTGTAACAGGGATATTTTTTTTTAATAAGTGCAATCCAATGCAAATTCCTTGAATACCTGCTCCAACTATACCAGTGGATTTACAAATATAATTGCTCATATAAGCTTGTACTCTAAATTAAATTTAAATTGTAGTGTGATACTTTGTGCAAGAAAAGCTTGCAAACGGGGTAGATTAGTCTTTTTTAAGGAAAGTTTTTCTAACTGCTTTTGTTGTGTCCATAAAGTTTGTTACTTTATTCTCAATTTTAACTAGCGGAACTTTTTTTACATTTCCATCTAGTCTAGCGCCTTCTTCTACAACTAAAGATTCTGTAAATTCAAGATCACCTTTAATTTCACCTGTAGCACCAATAGTAATTTTTTGTGCAGTAACTTTTCCGTCAACATATCCTTGTATGTCTACTCTCTCTGCATTTATTTCTCCAATTACTGATCCTTTTTCTTTAATAATAAGCGCTTTGACGTTAACTGGCCCTTTTATAGAACCTCCAAGATCTACTTCTCCTGCAGAATTAACAAGTCCTTCAATAGTAAAGTCAGCCCCAATGGTAGACTTCTCAACTACTAAGTTAATTAATTTTTCTTTATTTTCACCGAACATAATTTTTATTATTAAAATTTAATCATGAATCTGAAGCTAATACAAGTGTAAATTTTTCTTTTTGTTTGTTCTGCTTTTAGCCCACAGCGTTGTTTTTATAAACATTACAAGACATGACAATACCAAGGCCGAACATCATAGCCAGCATTGAAGATCCTCCATAAGAAAGAATTGGTAATGGTGCTCCCACAATAGGAAGTAGGCCTAGAACCATAGACATATTAACTGCAACATAAACAAAAAAAGCAGTAGAGAAACCATAACAGTACAATTTTCCAAAGATACTTCTCGTCATATTTCCAATTCGTGTAATTCTAAAAGTTATTAAGAAATACAAAAAAATGATAGACATAGAACCTAAAAAGCCGAATTCCTCAGAAAATAATGTAAAAATAAAATCAGTATGTTTTTCAGGTAGAAAATTTAAATAAGCCTGTGAACCATTTAAGAAACCTTTACCAAACAGACCTCCTGATCCAATTGCAATTTTAGATTGGATAATTTGATATCCTGCCCCCAAGGGGTCTGAATCTGGATTTAGAAAAGTTAAAATTCAACTTTTTTGATATGGCTTTAAAAAAGAAATAGCAATTGGAGCTAAACATATTGAGAAGACAGAAAGATAGGCAAATATTTTCCACCTTACACCAGACAACCAAGTAACTACTATGCCACTGATTAAAATTAAGATTGCTGTTCCAAGATCGGGTTGGGTTAACACTAGCATAAAAGGAATTAACAAGGCTATTAAAGGATAGAATAAATATCTAAATTTATTAACATCGCCAGAAGATATTTTATGGTAGTAGTTCGAAAGAAACAAAATAATTCCTACCTTCATAAGCTCGGAAGGTTGAAGATTAAACACAAAAACATTTATCCAACGTCTAGAGCCTTGTGATTGCACACCAAAAAATTTAACTGCTACAAGAAGTAATATTAATAAAATAAAAATTAATAAACTATAGTCATTCCAAAATCTAATATTTACAAAAGAAATAACTAAAAAAAATAGAAAAAAAACAAAAAATCTTATTGCGTGACTCTTAGAATGATAATCAAATTGTCCTCCGCTTGATGAATATTGTGCAAAAATACTGATAATACCTAACAACAGAATAGAAAAAAATAACGTGAAGTCTAAATCAAAAAATTTATCTCTTAAGGCAAAAGGGGTATGTAATGATGACCTGTTAAGTAGCATTAAATGATTTTACCTAACTTTTTTTTTTGCTCAATTCGAGTTTCATGTCGCTCTATAACTTTTTTAATTATTTTTTTTGCTATAGGTGCGGCCACACTACTACCTGAACCACCGTGTTCAACTAAAACACTGATGGCATATTTTGGGTCATGCACTGGTGCAAAAGCTACAAACCAAGCATGATCCCTGTCAAAATAAGTAATATCTTTTTGTTTCGTTTCTGCCTCTCTTTGTTCTTCTGTAAATCTTTTTATTTGAGAAGAGCCTGTTTTACCTGCAAACATAAATTTTTTATCTTCGAGTCTGGATTTATAAGATGTGCCACCTATTTCGTTTGTTGCAGCAAACATGGCATCTTTAACCAAATTTATATTTTCTTGATTTCTAAATAATGGTTGAAGATTAAAATTATATATCTGATCATTAGTTGACATGACATTACCTGGACTCAAGTTTTTATGATTTAAGTATTTCTCTAGATTACCAACCTTCTCATTTACATCTACTAATATTCTAGGGGTAATTTTAAACCCTCCATTTGCTATTTGCGCAGTCATCAGACTAAGCTGCAAAGGTGTTGTTAAAAAGAAACCTTGACCTATACCTGAGTGAAGTGTCTCACCTAAATACCAATTTTTACCTAATTCTCTTTTCTTCCATTTCGTACTCGGAACTACTCCTGTTTTTTCTTCCCTGTAATCTCTTAGAACTTTTTGTCCTAGTCCAAATTTTTTAGCAGTAGCTGACAATCTATCTATCCCGAGTCTTCTCGCGACTTCATAGAAGTAAACATCGCAAGATTTTTTTAAAGCTGTACGCATGCCAACTACACCGTGTCCTTTCTTTTTCCAACAGTGAAATCTTTCACCATGTAAATCTACATATCCACTACACTTAATAATAAGTTTGGAATTAACAACATCATTTTCTAAAGCACTTATAGCAGTTAAAGTTTTAATGGTTGAGCCTGGAGGATAAAGTCCTGACACAGCTTTATTAAGCATGGGTTTGTCTTTGTTGCTAATTAAAGCATTCCATTCATCTCTATTAATTCCATGTACGAATGAATTAGGATTAAAATTTGGTGCTGAAACCATACTAATGATATCGCCATTATAAATATCCATAACACAAACAGCCCCACTAACATTTTGTAATGCATCTGTAGAAACTTGTTGAATACTTTGATCTAGTGTCGTTCTAAAAGTTTTCCCTTTTAAACCTTTGTTAGTTGCTACTTGTTTTATTTTTTTTCCATATGCATTTACCTCATATCTAAGATAACCAGGTGAACCTAGCATTTGCTCGTCCAACGCAGACTCCAAGCCAGTTTTTCCAATTTCAACTCCTTCAATATTTAAATTCTGTAAATAAGTTTTCGACTTAATATCGTTTGCACTAATTTCAGAAACATAGCCAATAGCATGAGAGGAACTACTATCCGTATAAAACCTGGCGACAGAAACAACAGGTTCTGCTCCTTGCAATTCATGTAAAAATAAATTTAATTTAGAAAACTCTTCCCAGGTTAAATTATCTGAAACAATAGTTGTGTCCCAACTTTTTTTTTTAGCAATTTGTTTTTTTAATAAAGACACTTTCCTATTACTTAAATTAATTATGTTTTTTAACCTAAAAAGAAGTAAGTCAATATCTGGGGTGCTATCAGGAACAATATGAAGTTGATAAATCTTATTATTAGAGGCAATTTCATTACCAAAATAGTCTTGTATTATTCCTCTTGGTGGAGCAATTTTAGTTTCTCTAAATCTATTTTTATCTGCTAATGATTTATACTTTGAGGCCTCATTAATTTGAAGTGATGCTAGCCTACCAAAAATTCCAATCAATACAACGGCTTTAAAAGAATTAAGTAGAAACATTCTTCTACTAATAGTTTTTGTTTTACTGACAATGTTTGAAGAATTAAAACTAAGCATTATTTTTTTAAAACCTTTGTTTGATAGAAATCAAATAAATAATAAAAAATTGGAAAAAATAAAAAAGTAAAAAAAGTATTTCGCAGTAATTCAATATAATAAAATGAAAGATGAGAAAATTCATTAACAATAATAAAATATGTTAAATTTGAAAAGAATAAAGCTGGAATAAAGGTTATCCATTCTGCTGACATTTTTGATCTAAGGGTGGCAGAACGTATATAACTAGTGAAAAAAGACAGCACTAAAAAGCTAAGAGAACTAACCCCAAGTGGTGTTCCAATTACCACATCATTTATCACACCTGCTAAAAAAATATGTCCGTTCCCTAAGTGGTCGGGAAATTTCAAAATATAAAAATAAATAATAATCATTTGTAAATTGAAAGAAAAAACTATTATGTCTTGAATTTCTCTTAGTCCTTCATAAGTGCTAAAAGATGTAAAATATAAAATAAATACTGCTAGATTGTTACTTAATAGTTCTTTTAATATTTTTAATAATCTCATAATTTAACTTATCTATTAAAATTTCCTTTAGTCACATGAACAATTGAGGCCTGCTGAGGATCTGCTAAAGATTTAATCCTAATTGTATTCTTTTTGTTTAAATAAGTTTCTGCTATTGGCAATCCAGGTGCTAGAAAACCATCTTTACCAGAAGTATAAATAATTTTATTAGATTCTAGTTTAAATTCATCAGGCAGGTATTCTAAATTAAGATTTCTATTTTTACCCGTACCCGCTAAAATAGCATTAACATCTGTCTCCTGAATAATTACAGGTATCTTACTATTTAAGTCTGTAATTAACAAAACTCTTGAAGTTAAATAGTTTGACTCAACAATTGTTCCAATTAAATAATTTTTACTAAACACTGTCATACCTTTAACAATACCATTTTTTGTACCCTTGTTGATTGAAAGTGATTTTAGATACGGACTATTCTGGTCTAGAATTACCCTTGCTCTAACTGAAGATTCATCACCCATATTTTGGGCATTACCTAATTTAAGAGCTTGCTTTAAATTTGTATTCTCAGTTTTTAAAAAAATATTATTATAGCGATTGCTCTTTAGTGTCTCTATTTCATTTTTTAAAATTTTATTTTTATTAACAATATTAAGATGTTTTGTTTTCTCTTTATTTAAATAACTTATAAATTTTCCAGGTGTAGATGCAACTAGAGAAACTTGATAAACAAAATCATTTAGAACTGCTCTTGATGATATAATTAACGGTAATGAAATTTTATCTAAAGTAATAGTTAGAATGGAAAAAGAAATTAAAAAAAATAAAGAAAATTTTTGTTTTGCACTTTTTTTTAAAAGTGCATAACGTAATGCAATTATAAAATCATCTCTGTGGTCTGACATTTAAAGACTTTAAATTAATACTCAGACATCATTGTAGAAAATAGCTCTTCATTTTCTAAAGCTTTTCCTGTACCTAGTGCAACACATTCAAGTGGATTGTCCGCAATAGTAACAGGTAAACCAGTGTCTTTTGAAATTAATTTATCAATATTTTTTAATAAAGCTCCTCCACCTGTTAACACTAATCCCATGTCAACTAGATCAGCAGATAATTCTGGTGGTGTATTTTCTAAAGCCTCTTTTATTGCAGATAACATCTGGCTTAGAATTGGCATTAATGCTTCACATGCGTCTTCTTCAGTAAGTGATATTTCTTTTGGTGTTCCAGTTCTAATGTCTCTACCCTTCATTAGAAAGACATTGTTTGAAGTTGGTATTGCTGTACCTATTTCTTTTTTTATTTTTTCTGCAGTAGATTCTCCAATTAATAAGTTAAACTTTTTTCTCATGTAAGAAATGATTGCTCCATCCATAGCATCACCTGCAACACGTAGGGATTTAGAAAAAACAACTCCACCTAAAGACATCACGGCTATTTCTGTCGTACCACCACCAATGTCAACTATCATTGATCCTGTTGCTTCAGAAATAGGAAGTCCGGCTCCAATTGCCGCTGCAATAGGTTCTTCAATTAATTGAACTCTTCTTGCTCCCGCAGCCAGTGCTGAATCCTGAATGGCTTTTCTTTCTACAGGTGTAGATCCTGTAGGCACACAAATTAAAATTCTAGGGTTAGCAAATGTATTTTTAATGTGCACTTTTTTAATAAAATGCTTAATCATTTCTTCAGTTACGATAAAGTCAGCTATAACTCCGTCTCTTAGTGGTCTGATCGCCTGTATGTTTCCTGGTGTTCTACCTAACATAGTCTTAGCTTCGTCACCTACAGCAAGTACTGTTCTTTTTCCCATTTCATTAATGATAGCAACTACAGAAGGCTCATTTAAAACCACTCCTTTGTCTTTCAATACTACTAGTGTATTAGCTGTTCCTAAATCGATAGCCATATCCTGTGACCACATTGATTTAATATTTTTCCATTTCCACATAATTTTTTCCTTCTATGATGCTGAGGCGCTAAAACTTTCGTCTGGCGCTGTTCGTTTACGTTTGATTATTAGTTTATTTAAAGCATTTAAATAGGCGTCAGCAGAAGCTACTAAAGTGTCCGTATTTGCGGCTTGCCCTACTGTTATTTTACCTTCTTCCTCAATTCTTACACTTACAGTTGCTTGAGCATCTGTTCCTTCAGTTACGGCATGTACTTGATATAGTTGTAGTTTAACTTCGTGCTTATATAATTTTTTT
>Ga0115004_10004498_pt1 | contig 11132 bp, 10 predicted proteins | sample ArcticOcean_MG_C_10_FD_88737 | JGI IMG/M metagenome (GOLD analysis project Ga0115004, IMG submission 88737) | Marine microbial communities from western Arctic Ocean - ArcticOcean_MG_CB11_90 | ecosystem: Environmental > Aquatic > Marine > Oceanic | place: Arctic Ocean: Canada Basin | collected... | reverse complement strand
TAGATTTTGTAGCAATTTGTAATTCTTTCATTGAAAATTCATCTAAAATTAATGATTTCAAAGATATATTTGTTTTTATATTTCTTATCTCTAGCTTGCTACCTTCTAATAAAATTGTGGGATTTTTAGTGCTTATGATTACTGTAAAATTGTATGGATTAAATAAAAACTTAACTTCTTTTAAATCTATAATTATCTTTTTATTTATTTCTAAAATTTTATTTGTAATTTCTTCATTAAATTTTACAGTTTTTACTCCAATAAAACTCATATAGAATATAAATAAAATAACTATTAGTAGTATGATTGATAAAACTTTAATTAATTTTTTAATCATTTAACTTTATACAATGAGCTTTCTAAAAAGTCGTCTATTTCTCCATCTAATACCTTGTCTGGATTAGAGCTTTCATAATTTGTTCTATTGTCTTTTACCATTCTGTATGGATGAAGAACATACGATCTTATTTGGTGCCCCCAACCTATTTCAGATTTTGATGATTCTATACTTTGGTTTTCTTTGTCTCTTTTTTTCATTTCAAAGTCATATAGTCTTGCTTTAAGCATATTCATGCAGGTATCTTTATTTTTATGTTGAGACCTTTCATTTTGACACTGAACAACAATTTTTGAAGGAATGTGTGTAATTCTAACTGCACTATCAGTTGTGTTTACATGTTGCCCACCAGCCCCACTAGATCGGTATGTATCAATCCTTAAGTCTTTTTCTATAATTTCAATATCAATATTTTCATCAACCACTGGATAAATCCAAACACTTGCAAAACTTGTGTGTCTTCTTGCCCCTGAATCAAAAGGAGAAATTCTAACCAATCTATGAATTCCAGATTCAGATTTTAACCATCCAAAAACATAATCACCTTCAATTTTTATTGTAGAAGATTTTATTCCCGCTTCATCACCTCTGTGCTCACTTATTAGTTGCGATCTAAAATTTTTTAAAACTGACCATTTTAAATACATTCTTCTTAACATTTCGGCCCAATCTTGACTTTCTGTACCTCCTGCACCCGCGTGAATCTCTATATAACAATTCAAACTATCACTTTCGTTTGATAAAAAGCATTTTGTTTCATTTTTTTTTGCAGCTTTCTTTAGCTCTTTTAAATTTTCTAAAACTTCATTTATTATAGATTGGTTTTTTTCTTCTATAGCCAATTCATTTAGCTCATGTAAATCAATTATTATTTTACACGAATTATCATATGAGTTTATTAAATCCTCATATAGTTTCTTTTCTTTAATAATTTTTTGTGAATTTAATTTATTTTGCCAAAAATTATTTTCTAGCATTTTTTTATTATTTTTTTCTAACTTTGAATGGATATCATTTTTTTCAAAGATACTCCTTAACTCTTTGATTAATTTTTTCTATTTCAGCTTTGTAATTTAGATATTCATTTTCCATTAATAGAACTTTAATATATTATTATTTTTTAATCTATTGTTAATATCTACATTAGAATAATTTTTTATTGGTACATCTTTATATACTTCAATTATTGTTTTTTTTGTTTTTGTATCTGCTTTTTCTCCTGTTATAGGATCAATAACCATCATTAAAATATTATTGGCAACTTTAAAAGGTCTGGCTTCTTCTTTATTTACAGCATTTTTAACAAAACTTTTAAAAATTGGTAATGCAGTTTTTGCTCCAGTTTCATATTTTCCAAGTGGTTTTGGGTTATCTGATCCTACATACACTCCTATTGCAAGTTTTGAAGTAAAGCCAATAAACCACGTGTCTGTGTTTCCATTCGTGGTTCCCGTTTTGCCAGCCAGATCTAAATTTAGGTCTTTTAATTTTTTTCCAGTACCATTTTGAATAACACCCTCTAATATTGAAGTCATTTGATATGCGGTTTCAGCTGAAAATATTTGAGGAAAACCATCTTCAATCTCTGGATAATTTTCACTCAAAAAAGATAATTGATCGCAATTTATGCATTTTCTTTTTTCATTATTAAATATTGTATTTCCTTCACTATCTTGGATTCGATCAATCATTATTGGTTTAACTAGTTTTCCTCCATTAACAAATGAGGAATATGCAGATGTTAACTTTACTAAAGTTGTTTCAGCTGAACCTAATGAAATTGATAATAGTTCACTGGGGTTTTCATAAATACCTAATTGTTTTGAAAAATTAACTATTTTTTTAAGCCCAAGGTCTTGTGCTATTCTAACAGTCATTAGGTTTCTGGATTTTTCTAAACCCATTCTTAAAGTAGAAGGACCATAGAATTTTTTTCCATAATTTTCAGGTTTCCACATTTTTAAGTCTGACCCCTGCTCTAAAACTAATGGTGCATCTAAGATTAAAGTTGATGGCGTATAACCATTCTCAAGGGCTAAAGCATAAATGAATGGTTTAAAAGCAGAACCAGGTTGTCTCAAAGCTTGAGTTGCTCGATTAAATTCACTTTTCTTAAAACTAAAACCACCACTTAATGCTAAAACTCTTCCAGTAAAAGGATCCATTGCTATAATTCCTCCATTAACACTAGGTAATTGTTTTAAAGCAAATATATCATCCCTTATATTTTCAACATAGATTACATCTCCAATATCAAATAGTTCATTAAATTCTTTTTTAGTCCAAGAAATATTTTCATATTTTATATTTCCTTCTAACTTTTTTTCAGTTTCAATTTGTACTGAAAATTTATCAATTTTTTTTATTATTGCTAAATCCCAATTAATTGATTTTTCTAACCTGAATTTTTCCAATTCATTGGTCCAACTATCTACATTTTTTTTTTTTAAAACTGGTCCTCGCCAACCACTTCTTTTATCGTAACTAATAAGACCATCTCTTAAAGATTGAGTTGCAATTTTTTGTAAGTTTAAATTAATTGGTGTATTAATATTCAAACCTTGCTTATAAACATTATCAAAACCAAGTTTATTAATTACATCTTTTCTTATATCCTCAACATAATATTTTGCATCTTCTAAGAAAATTTTTTTTCTTTTTTTTAATATAATTTTATTGTTAAAAAATTCTTTATAGTCTTTTTTATTTATATAATTGTTTTCTAATAAATTTTTTAAAACTAAATTTCTTCTAAATTTAGCTAATTCAATATTTTTATATGGATTATATCTACTTGGTGCCTTAGGTAATGCAGCTAACAATGCCGCTTCTTCATAGTTTAGTTCGCTAATTGGTTTGTCAAAATATTCTAAACTTGCTGAAGCAACACCATAACTTCCTTCTCCTAAATATATTTGATTCAAGTATAATTCTAATATTCTTTCTTTTGAAAGTACTCTTTCTATTCTGAATGCTAAGATCGCTTCTTTTATTTTTCTATTTAAGCTTACTTCATTTGTTAATAAAAAATTTTTTGCTACTTGTTGAGTTATTGTTGACGCTCCTTCTAACCTTTTTGATGAGACTATATTTGAAATATTATTTATGACTGCTCTCATTACTCCTTTAGCGTCCACACCAGGGTGGGAGAAAAAATTTTTATCTTCTGCTGATAAAAAAGAGTTAATTACTATCGTTGGTATTGCCCTGTAGGGAATAAATATTCTTTTTTCTGTTGAAAAATCACTTACTAACTCTCCATCTCCAGAGTAGACTTTACTTGAAACTGATGGCTTATAACTCTTAAGAAACTTATAATCCGGTAAATTATTAGAAAAAGCCCATAAAATAGCTATCAAAAATAATGTGCCTAATAGACTGATGCTTGAAATTAGTATAAATATATTTTTAATAATTGGATGCATTTAAGTTTACTATATATATAAATTTGTTAAAGTTAAGGCATCTCAATTCAAACAAAATTTAAAATTATTTAAATATAAAATGAAACAATTAACTAAAACTATATGGAAAAAAATTTATACATTGATGCTTCGCATCCAAATGAAACTAGAGTTGTACTTAAATCTGGCGATAATATTGAAGATTACGAGTACGAAGGCCTAAAAAATAACCTAATAAAGAATAATATTTACCTTGGAAAAGTAAGTAGAGTAGAGCCATCTCTGCAGGCTGCCTTTATTGACTTTGGGAGAGAAAGACATGGTTTTTTATCTTTTAACGATATCCAGTCGGACTACTATCAAATTCCACAGAGTGATCTTGCTAAAATAAAAGAAGAAGAGGAAAGAGCCAGAGAAGAACTTCAAAAAGAAAGTGAAAAAGAAGAAGAAAAAAATATTACTGAAGGAAATTTAGATATTAATGATCCTGTTGAGGTTAAACCAGAGTCTGATGTGGAGATATCAACTTCTGATTCCTCATCAAGCAGTGAAATGCTTGCTGATATGGGTACTTTACAAGAAGTTCAGATAGTTAATACACAAAAACCTGAACCAAAATTCAGATCAAAAAGATATAAAATCCAGGAAGTTATAAAACCAAATCAGGTTATCTTGATTCAGGTATTAAAAGATGAAAGAGGTCAAAAAGGTGCTGCATTAAGTACTTTTATTTCTATTGCTGGGAAGTATATAGTTTTAATGCCAAACACATCAAAAGGTGGAGGAATATCTCGTAAAATCTTTAACCCTGGTGAAAGAAAAAAAATCAGAACAATTCTAAACGAAATAATCATACCAAAAGAAATGGGTCTTATTGTTAGAACCGCGGGATCCAATAAAACCAAAAATGACATAGATCATGATCTTCAAACGTTAATAAAAACTTGGAATGAAATTAAAGAAAATGCTTTAAGCTCAATAGCGCCATCATTAATTCATCAAGAAAGTGATATTATAAAAAGAACCTTGAGAGATATGTATGACGAAGAGACAAACAATATAATAATCGAAGGCAACGAGGGCTATAAAAAAGCACAAAACTTCATGAAAATGATGATGCCAACTCATGTAAAAAACATAAAAAAATATAGAGAAAAAGTTCCCTTATTCTTTAAAGAAAATATTGAAGAGAAATTAAATCAGATTTATGATTCAGAAATTAAATTAAAATCTGGTGGATATCTAGTAATTAATCCAACCGAAGCGTTGGTTTCTATCGATATAAACTCTGGAAGTTCAATAAAGCAAAAGAATGTTGAGAGCACTGCTTTAGACACAAACCTTGAAGCAGCTGAAGAGATATCAAGACAAATAAAAATTAGAGATTTGTCTGGTTTAATAATTATTGACTTTATTGACATGCTAAGCTTTGGAAATAGAAGATTGATCGAAAGAAAACTTAAAGAAAAATGTAGAACAGATAGAGCAAGAATTCAAATAGGAAGAATTAGTAATTTTGGATTGCTAGAAATGTCTAGACAAAGATTGCGTGAAAGTGCTGTAAAGTGGAAAGTAACTCTTACAGACGAATCTTTTGCCATGAAGATATTAAAATTAGTAGAAGTTAAAGCTGTATTGACAAAAGCTAAGTTTGTTGAACTAAAAATTTGTGAAAAAATATCAGACTTCATGAAGGAAAATTTTATTGAAGATTTAAAATATTTCGAGGGTAAAAATAAAATAAAAATTGATATTATAGCAGATAATTCTCTGATTATTCCTGAATACATAATTGATCTACAAAACAATACTAGAAAAACTATACAAACTGTTGAGTATATTGAAAAATTAAAAAACTTAGAAGAGCAAAAGAAAGAAGTTAAATTTTTTAATGTACCTATTAAAAAAAAGCCTTTCAAAAAAAAAACTTACTTTAAAAAAAAAATTTTTAAAAAACCTACAGCTGTTTAAATAATACCTTTTTTTGGTGAAGAGGCGTTGCCATATAAATATTTCTCTATACGTCCAGCTAAAAAGGATTGTCTACCCGCAATAACTCCATTTTTAAAAGCTAAGGCCATTTGAAATGGTTTTTTAGCTTTTGCAATTGCTGTATTGGCCAATACTCCATCACAACCTAACTCCATAGCTATAGCTGCATCGGATGCTTGACCCAGCCCAGCATCAATAATTAAAGGAAGTTTAGTCTGACTTCTTATGATCTTTATATTTGTTGTATTTTGTATGCCTAATCCAGAACCTATTGGAGCCGCTAAAGGCATGATTGCACACGCACCAACATTCTCTAATCTTTTTGCCATCAATGGGTCGTCATTGCAATACACCATAACTTTAAAACCTTCTTTAGTTAATACTTCAGTAGATTTTAAAGTTTCGATCATATCTGGAAATAAATTTTTTTTATCCCCTAGAACTTCTAATTTTACCAACTTCCACCCACCAATTTCTCTGGCTAACCTTAATGTTCTGAGTGCTTCTTCTGAATTAAAACATCCGGCAGTATTTGGAAGATAAGTAATTTTTTTTGGGTCTACATAATCCATCAATAATGGTTTTTTTTTATCTAAAATATTAACTCTTCTTACTGCTACTGTAACTATTTCAGCACCAGATAATTTTATGGCTTTTGCACACTCATGCATACTTTTATATTTACCTGTTCCAACTATTAATCTGGAATTAAATTTTTTTTTATCTACGATTAGTTTATCTTTTATCAATTTAACCACCTCCAATAAAATGAACTATCTCTATTTTATCATTTATTTTTAATTTGATTTTGCTTATTTCATTTTTATCTATTATTTCTTGGTTTAATTCAATTGCTACTTTTTTTAGAGGAATTTTTAGCTGATTTAGAAATTTTGATAAGCTTAAATTTTCATTTATCACTGAAAATTTGCCGTTTATTTTAATTTTTATTTTTTTTTTCATACTATATAAGTGTTAAATGAGTAATAAAATTATAATTATTAATGGTCCTAACCTTAATCTATTAGGTGAAAGAGAACAATCACAATATGGGTCAATAACCTTTGAAGAACTTAAAACGAATTGTTTAAATAAAGCTAAAGAATTAAATATTAATTTAGAATTTTCTCAATCAAATTTAGAAGGTGAAATAGTTACACTTATACAAGAAGCTAAAATTAAATTTGATGGTATAATTATTAATGCTGCTGGTTTTACCCACACATCTGTTGCTATTAGGGATGCTTTGGATATTTATAAAAAACCAATTATTGAACTTCATATTTCAAATATATATAAGAGAGAGGAATTTAGACGAAAATCATTAATTAGTGATATTGCTAATGGTGGTATTTTTGGTTTAGGTGACAACGGTTATATTTTAGCCATAATTGCAATGCAAAACATGTTAAAAAAATGAAAATAGATAAAAGTATAATTAAAGAATTAACTGACTATTTAAATGAGTTCAATTTAACAGAAATTGAATACACTGACAAAGATACTAAAATTAAAGTATCTAAATCAATTTCTTCTAATTCAAATCAAGTTGTGAGTGTTGCTTCTTCTGCTCCAGTATCTAATGAAGAAAAAGCTAAAATTGTTTCTGGGATAGAGGTTAAATCCCCTATTATTGGTACTGCTTATCACTCACCAGAACCAGGTGCTAAAAAATTTTCTGAAATTGGAAAAAGAATTAAAAAAGGAGAAACTGTTATGATAATTGAGGCCATGAAAACCATGAATCATGTGCCTTCTACCGCTGATGGTATCATAAAAGAAATTTGTGTAGAAGATGGCCAGCCTGTTGAGTATGGTCAAACTATTATCATTGTTGAATAATGTTTAAAAAAATTCTAATTGCAAACCGTGGGGAAATTGCAGTCAGAGTTATACGAGCATGTAAAGAATGGGGAATAGCTACAGTTGCTGTCCATTCTGATGTGGATAGAGACAGTATGCATGTTAGGCTTGCAGATGAAAGCATCTGCATTGGCTCTCATAAACCAGAAAATAGTTATTTAAATATACCAGCATTAATGTCTGCAATTGAACTTACAAAAGCAGAAGCAGTTCACCCCGGCTATGGATTTTTATCTGAAAATGCAAATTTCGCTAAAGTTTTAGAAGAAAATAATATTAAATTTATTGGTGCATCTTCAAAACTTATAGCGATGATGGGAGATAAAATTCAAGCTAAGAAAATTGCTAAAGAACATGGCCTACCTGTGATTGAAGGTTCTAAGGGTGGTATAACAGATATAAATGGAGCTAAAGAACTTTGTAAAAAGATTGGATTTCCAGTTTTAATTAAAGCTTCTGGTGGTGGTGGTGGTAAGGGAATGAAAATTGTTCATAAAGAAGAAGAATTTGAAACATTGTTTTCCATAGCAAAATCTGAAGCTCAAAAATATTTTGGTAATGATGAAGTTTACATTGAAAAATTTTTTCAAAACCCAAGGCATATAGAGGTTCAGGTACTTTCTGGAAAAAATAGAACTGTTCATTTGCATGAAAGAGATTGCTCTGTACAAAGAAGGCATCAAAAATTAATAGAGGAAACACCTAGCCCAGTTTTAACAGATGAAATCAGAAAAGATCTGTTTACAAGAACTGTAAATATGGTTAGTAAAATTGGATATGAAGGTGCTGGAACAGTTGAGTTTATTTACGAGGATGGAAAATTTTATTTCTTAGAAATGAACACGCGTATTCAGGTTGAGCACCCAGTAACTGAGATGGTCACTGGTATTGATATAATTAAAGAACAAATTTGGATAGCCTACACTGGCGAAACTGCTCTCAAACAAACTGATATTAACCCCAGAGGTCATGCAATTGAATGTAGAATTAATGCAGAAGATGCGAGTAAAAACTTTCGGCCATCTCCAGGAACTATAGGCATGTGTCACCAACCATCCGGTTTTAGAACAAGAGTCGATGGTTCAATTTTTCAGGGTTATAAAGTTACACCATATTATGACAGTCTAATTTGCAAAGTAATTGTACAAGGAAGAAATAGAACTGAGGCCATTCAAAGAATGAATCGATCTTTAGATGAGTTTGTAATTGATGGCATAACAACCACTATCCCCCTTCATAAAGTTCTACTTAACCATAAAAAGTTTATTGACTCAGATTTTAATGTGGGTTGGCTAGATAATGAAAAAGTTATTTAATAACATCTCATAAGCCAAATATTATAAACTGGATGATCAAAAGGGTTTATTGTTGGGCTAGATGAAAAAGTCCATCCATTAAATATAAAAACTTCATCATTATCTTTATTGTTTAAATCTTGCACCTGAATATAAGCGATTATTTCTGGGTTATCATCAAACTCTGAATTTTTACACTTCAAGCTTTTAATTAATAGGTTCTTATATTTTTTTTCTTCATTAATTTTCAGTTTCAAAAGATTGCTTTTAGAGCTAACTTTATCTAGAATTTTTATTTCAATAAATTGTCCTTCAGCATTTTCTAATGCAAATACTGGAAAAGTAGCAGTTATTAAAAAAAAATAAATTAAAATTATTGAATATTTAATTATTCCAACTGGTATATTTTTTTTTAATTTGTTTATTATTTTTGTTTGGATGATGAGCATTTTGTGTTCCGGTTTGATTGGATTGGTGGGGTTTTTGCCAATCATATTTTTCTAAATTATGATTATTTATAATCTTGTTGTTGGTAAAATGAATCCATGAGTACCATTCATTTGGTATTTTTGACGCATCAATCTCACCACTGTAAATAACCCACCTCTTTCCAGCTTTGCTTTCAAAATATCTGTTACCAAGTGAATCACTTCCGATGAATTTTCCGGTAAAAATTGTTTTTAACTTAGTTCCAAGTGTCTCTTGATTCCACCAAATGAAAAATTTCTTAAAAAATGTCAACATATAATTTTACCAAATCTTCAATTTGAAATTGTATAATTTAAATTAGACTAAACTAAGGATTTGTATATAAATTAAATATCTTATGATTCATAATAAAAATTAATTAGAGGAAAAATGGCAAAATATTTAGTAGAAACTTATTACACATGTAGCTTTAAAGTTGATCATTATCTAGATGATGTTAATGAAGTTGAGCTAGCAAACCTTGAAAAGCGTGATGATGGAAAATTTGAAGTTTTAGACGTTAAGCTTGATACAAGGAAAACTAAAAGTTTAGACCCAAATAATAAGGTCACGGAGACTAGGCAGTTGGATATCATAACTGAGCAAAGTAAGACTAAAGTTATTTCAAAAGAAAATAATACCACTTTTGTAAAAAAAATTAATGCAGGTGTTGGTAAGAGATTTAGCATGCCAGATAGAAGAAAGGGATATATTCAAAAAGCTACCATTGGTGATCATAAGGTTTATTTGCACACGGGTGAATATGAGGATGGAAAAATAGGTGAAATTTTTATTGATACAAGCAAAGAAGGTGAGCTAGTTAAAGCTTTAATGAATAATTTTGCCATAGCCATATCACTTGGTCTACAATACGGTGTTCCACTAGATGAATTTATTAGTGCGTATGTTGATACTAAATTTGAACCATCTGGAAAAGTACATGGTAATGACAGAATAATGAGCGCCTCTTCAATACTGGATTATATTTTTAGAGAATTAGCTATTTCTTATCAAAACAGAGAAGATTTGGCCCATACCCCTGCTATTGGTGATTCAGACAGATCTTCACCAGAAGAAGAAAACACAGAAGATCAAAATCAATTACTTAAAATTGTAAAAGATATTACCAGTAAAGGTTTTGTTAGAAATAATTACAGAAAAAACCTTGTAGATCTTTCTGATGTTAAGATTAGTTTAAAAGGTAAAAAATAATATTATTTTTTACCTTTTAAAGCTAAACCTAGTTCTTTTAATTGCTCTTCGTTAACCTCTGAGGGAGCATTCATCATTAAGTCCTGAGCATTTTGATTCATTGGGAACATTGTAACCTCTCTAATATTCTTTTCATTAGCTAAAAGCATTACAATTCTATCTATCCCAGGAGCTATCCCGCCGTGAGGTGGTGCCCCGTAACTTAGAGCATTAATCATTCCACTAAATTTTTTATCAACTTCTTCTTTATTATAACCAGCAATTGAGAATAGCTTGTACATTAGTTCTGGTACATGATTTCTAATTGCTCCAGAAGACAGTTCTATTCCATTACAGACAATATCATACTGATAAGCTTTAATATTAAGTGGGTTGTCGAAATCTAAATTTTTTAAATTACCTTGTGGCATTGAGAATGGATTGTGACTAAATTCAATTTTATTATTAATTTCATTTTTTTCAAACATTGGATAGTCAACTATCCAACAAAAGGCAAAAGAATTTTCATCAATCAATGCTAAGTCTTTAGCAATTTTATCTCTAGCTTGAGAGGTTATTTTT
>Ga0115004_10004493_pt1 | contig 11138 bp, 8 predicted proteins | sample ArcticOcean_MG_C_10_FD_88737 | JGI IMG/M metagenome (GOLD analysis project Ga0115004, IMG submission 88737) | Marine microbial communities from western Arctic Ocean - ArcticOcean_MG_CB11_90 | ecosystem: Environmental > Aquatic > Marine > Oceanic | place: Arctic Ocean: Canada Basin | collected... | reverse complement strand
TTATATACGTTCAAGACGGAAAAATGAAAACGTATTATTTTCCGCGCGATATGCGTGATGCGGTTGAATTTTTTTAATTGCTTTGCTTTGCTTTTAGTTTTACATTTAACAATACCGAATACGTAGCGTGTCAAACAACAAAACAAGCAAAACGCAGCAAAACGTTCTTTCTTCTTCTGCAACCCTAAAAACGACCATCATCGGCAAAGAAAAAAATCCTACGAATCCTACGAAATCCTACGATACGAAGGGTATACAAAAACTCTTTTATTTTTACTACATTTTAATCGCTATGTCATCACCATCATCATCCATCATCTCAAGTTGTCTTCTACGTTTAATATCAAAATCATCATCATCATCGTTTAGGGATTCGTCATCTTTTTTCTTATCCAACAACAACTCGCCGTGATAATACACATCAACTGCGACGGCTGCAATTAAACACCCCAAAACTAACTCCACGCGAAACGGCTCCCCGAACTTTACAATTGACAACGTAGCGACAATAAACATCGCCCCTGTCGCTGCGAACGTCTTTGCGATGTTATCTAAATATTTCATGACTCCACTCGTCGCTATGCCAACGAATGCATAGTTACAAATCAACATAAACGTCAGCGCTGTATGACCTCGAAATAACGCATCGGCGCCTTTTGCAAAAAGTTCGCCATCCGCAAATATTGAGCACGTCGTAAAAATCACCCCCCATCCATACAATAGCACGTTTTGAAAGTGAAAATTGTTCGGCAAATGTTTCAGAAACTTCTCGCAAAAAACACTACTCAAAGCAGTGAGACATGCGTTGCATATTTTTAAACCGTATCCCAACGCGCTACCTACGAACTTATTTCCATCTTTACCATAACCTTGTCCAAGTTGACTTACTGTGCATCCAATGGTCAGTAAAATCAACATTCTCCATTGCAATTTGTTCAAATCTACTTTCATGATTAATCGGAAGAATATTGCCGTCGTTAAAATCTTCAAGTTATTCAAAAGTTGAAAGTTCGTTGCACCTAGTTCTCGTATGATTATAAAGTTCAAGTTATTCGAGACGAAATATAATAACGCAGGAACTGCCGCTGTCATGATAGTTGTGTGAGACCTCTCCAAAGTAATCGACCTATTTGAACTGATGTAATCGTTGTATAAGAACGAGCTAGAGAGCAACAGTTTTGTCCATTCTGCGAAGAACGGGATTGTGACAGTCTTATAAGCATATTTTCCATTTTCAGATATGGTCGCGTGAGTTAATAATGAAACGGAACAAGTCAGAACTAACTGCGCTGAGAAAGCTGCGGCTTGTAACGAACTAAAACCTCTATTAGCACCGAATGATGACATTTCTATATTGAAATATTGTTATTATATAGTATTTCGAGTGTTTTTATCTCCTTAAGTAATAATTGTAGCACATACAGTACGAGCTGGCTGGCTGATACTGCTGTCTGGCTGTGACTGCTGCTGTAACGTGTAAACACAAAACACTCCATTGTGCATCAAGACCAAAATGAGGGAGTATTTTGTATACTATAGTATGATTAACGATTAATTGATAGTATTTATTTAAAAGGATGTATAATAACAATAACATAAACAATCTCGATCCTGAGTCAGCTCTTCTTGATATAAACGACGACGATAATAAATATGGAACAAAACAACGTAAGAGAAAATCGTTCAACAAATTTGCAAATATTACTTTACTCTCAATTGCGTTTACGCAAAAGAAAGCGCGAATTGCGTTTGAAATCACGCGATTCTTTCTCGTCGCTTTATTCTTCCGATGGCTAGTAGTTAAAATAGTCTTTGATTTTGTGAACGACGACGAAGATCATCCCGGATCAAACACGATCATGACGAAGAAGAAAGAAGACTTTAATATTATGGATAGCAAATTACCTCCTCCTTCACCGTTTCCTGAATATAATAATTTAATAATCGTTACGGGCCACTCTGTATATTCTGGAAGTGATTACATGCGTGCTGGAGAAGAAAATTCATGGTTTTTAGAAGACTATCAAATGCATGCAGGAACGGCGAACGCTTTAGTGGAACAAATCAAAGTAGGCGTAGAAACAGCGGCGCGCGACTCAGAAGCAATTTTATTATTTAGCGGTGGCAAGACGAGAAGACTTGGTGGGCAAGTGAGCGAATCGTCATCGTATTGGCAAGTATCACGAGCGTATGACTGGTTTGGGGAATTAAGTGTGGAGAAACGGGCGTTTACAGAGGAATATGCCAGAGATAGTTTTGAAAATTTAATGTTTTCGATGTGTCGTTTTTACGAGTTGACGGGAAAGTATCCAAAGAAAACGACCGTCGTCGGCTATGATTTTAAGCGAGAGCGATTTGAGAATCTTCACGCAAAGGCATTAAAGATACCAAAAGATTCTTTTGAATTCGTTGGTACTCCTGAAGTGATGTCGTTCAAGAAGCAATTCGCAGAAGGAGAAGTTCAAGTGCGAGCGTTATTTACCAAAGATGCGTTTGGTTGCAAATCTCCTTTATCCGAGAAACGCAAACTCAGAGACCCGTTTGCAGTTGGGGCGCCATACGAAATGAGATGCCCAGAAATGCGAAATGCGCTATCGCTCTGCAAGCGGTTTTCGTCAACGAAGAATCACATAAATTCTAACATCAATCCAATGATTAATCGTTTAACGTTACCTTGGGGATGATTAATAGTGTTTAGTAGTTTCAGCTAATTATTAGTACTGCAATACGTTAAAACAACCACCTTGTTATATCTACCTAGTACCAGTAGTACTACGTAGTTTATTTGTTAACTTAATTAGGTTCCTCTTCAAACAAGGTGCTCTCAGCTCTCTCTTATTTACTGCTGAATGGGTAGCTGATGGGTAGTTACTTCATTTTATTCACTCACTCACAAGTATTTTGTTTTTGTTTTTTATATCGCGAGCCACCTTCTAATAATAATCATAATAATAATAATAATAATAACATTTGCTCATTTGATATACTATTTACCAGTACTATATATATAATACAGTATACCAGTAATATAATCGCGAAGAATTGAATTTGAATCTCTCATCATTACTAAAAATGAATTGCGACGGACAAGTGAAAGCAAAGCTGGAAACACGTGGTGTTCGCTCTGCCGAAGACGCTTTGAAGAAGAGCGAATTAGATATCATCGAGTTAATCGACGTTTCATTCGAAAAAGCGAACAAAGCTTTACATCAAATTGCAAAAGGAGCGTGTCCAAAGCCAACAAACGCCTTGCTCTTGAAAGAGAAAAGCACAGGAAGAATTGGAGAAAATTTCATTAAAACCGGCGTAACAACCCTGGACGAAGCTTTATTGGGAGGTATAACAATTGGGACGATTACAGAATTTGTCGCACCAGCCGGGAGTGGGAAAACACAAATGTGTTTGGGCTTAGTCGCACAAACTTGCGCGCCAAAAAACTTTGGCGGGCTGGACGGTTCTGTCATCTTCATCGACACTGAACAAACTTTCAGTTCGAACCGATTAGCGGAGATTGCTAAGAAAAGATTTCCAGAAGTGTACGATAAAGAATATTACAGGAATGGAAACAATGCTTCCACTTTTGGAGAGAGAGATAAAGACGCAGAAAAGCGATTGGAGAAGTTACTCGCGGAGAAGGTATTTGTCGTAACGCCGCAGTCTCTGCAAGAACTAAAAGTCAGAATTGAAAATTTAAAACCAGTACTGACTCAATCTAATGCTAAACTAATAGTGATTGATTCCGTTGCAAGACTTGCGAGAGCGGAAGGTGCATCTGGAATATGTCCAACTAGCGGTGAAAGCTTAGTGAAACGACAGAATATTTTAAGCGCAATAGCAGCTGCATTGAAACGGCACGCAGAACAACTCAATGTCGCGGTTGTGGTGACGAATCAAGTGACAACGAATACAAATTCAAATTCAACTTACTTCAATAGCAGTGATCCAGCAAAAGCGAATATGCTTTCGAGGGATAGTTTAGTTGCCGCGGCATTAGGTACAAAATGGGCGCATTGCGTAAATGTCAGAATCAGTATGAGCGGTACAATCGATAATACGACAGATGGGAAAAGAGAAATGAAAGTCATAAAAAGTCCCCGAACAGCTCTGAGTCGGTTCTTTTACCGTATTAATGCGGTTGGGTGCACATCTATAGAATTAGAAAAACAGAAACAATAGAACATAATAAAATAGAGAAAGAGAGAGAGAGAAAATTACATGATAGTTTGTAGTCGCAGCAAGCAGTCGTCAATAAATTATGCGTGCTATTCCGTGCCGTTATCATCTTCGTCGTAGTCTCCAAAATTTCCACCACAATCTCTGATCATCATCTTCGCACATACTTTCATTAAGTTCTCTCTCCAATCTTTCTATTACTTTCATGGTGACATCTTCTCCATTCTTTCCCTTGTACATGTTTTCTTTTGACGACGACTTTTCTTCATACTCTCGCCTTTTCTCTTTATGCGAACTTTGAAAGCCTTTTTCAACGAGCCAATTAGTGCTCTCTTCCATCATGTATCCTATAGGAACGCAAACACTGCTACCAAAAACTAAACCATAGACTAATCCTTTTGCTCTATTTCCTGGGATTGAGAGCCCTGTCAACCCACTCGTCACTCCACCCGCTAAGACGTAATTCAAGTAATCATCAACATCTCTACTCGATTTGGAGTATAACTGAATCGCTGTGAAACAACTCGCGAAGGAGCCTATTCGAACGCCGTGCATTGTAATTCCACGTATTAATCGTTCGATTCTGTGCTTGGAATTCAATAATGGCGTGTTAAAGTTATTTTTGCTATTATTAATATTACCATCTACTGTTGCTGAAGCTGAAGGCGTTGGTGATGGAGTTGATTCGGATGATAAATGTGATGATATTGGAGGAATAGGAAAGGTTGAAGAATTAGTAGTAACATACGCGCCATAGGCCATTCCAAATAGGATACCGTAAGCAGTTCCTTGAGCCCATTCTTTCAGTTCAGGTGGAGGTGGAGGCGGATCTTCATTTGGGGGAACGATTCGGAACCATGACGACATTTAATTTAATTCATCATCATAAAAGTAATCTTTTTTAATGACGAGAAATTTTGTTGGTTTGTTCTGTTTGTCATGTTTGTGCACTTGAATGAATTATCACATTATAAGATATGACTATAATGAATATATCATAATACTGTTTACTGTACTGTGTGTATGCTTTAAAAGGTGAACATTTTCGTAGTGTACGACTCTTCGTTATCCTCCTCATTGATTGAGTCATCATTATCGATAAAGTTAAATTTGCGCATGGTGAACGAGCCTGGAGTTCTTTTGAAACCGCCACCGCGGGTAACGACAACATTTTCAACAGTGGTAACAACATCAACAACATCGCTGGTAAAAATGAACCTTCGAAGTTCAAATTCGCCCGTACGTTTGAACGCAGTGGCCGGAACAGATGCTCTGCGTTTTGAAGGAGAATCAAATGCGAATTTACGCAACGTAAATTGACCTGGGATTCGTACAAATGCAGTTTTTGGAGTAAGGAACTCTGCTGGATTGTAAACGTTTTCAGCAGCAGAGACGACTTTCCTATTCACTGTGAACTCATCCGCGGAGTACCTTTTAAAAGGAACCTTTTCGCCTTTTTCTTCTTCTTTTCCTTCTTTTTCGACTTCGCAATACTGTTTCTCAATGCAGTTGTCCACCCACAACTTATCTGTTTCAGCCTTAGTCAGCGTTTTACTACTATTCCTTTTTTCGTCGTTCTGCTGCTCTGCTGATTGCTTCGAATTAGACTGCTTCAAGCTAAATTCATCGACTTGAGACTTAACCGATAGAATATTCTTCTCTCTTATAATCTGTGCAACTTCTTGATTTTCTGTCATTTCCGCCATTGACGCTTCCACTTCTCGCAACATCTTTCGCACCTCGTCTCTTTCCAAAGTCATCTCTTTCAACGCATTTTTCAACACCGGTAAGGTTTCGCTTTTTGATTTTTCGTTCTCCAATTGAATTTTCAATAATTCAATCTCTTCGTCCGTTTCCTCTGCGTCGACCATATCAACCATTCGCGTCTCTAGTTTACGAATTTCTCCCTTCAACTTACTAGCCTCTTTCTCTACATTTTCCATTTTTCCTTGCAGCTCCATGGATTGCATCGAACTCTCTTGCTTTAAACTTTCTAAATTCAGTTCGGCTTTGTATAACTTCTCGCCGTTTTCCAAAGCTTCCTTCTTTGCGTTTTCTTTTTCTTTTTCCAAGTTGTACATTTGCGCAACTTTTTCTCGCAACGATTTCGTCTCGACGAGTTCTTTCTTCAATGCTTCAAGTTCATCTTCTCGCTCTTTCTTCAAGCTCAGCAATAAAGACTCGACCTCTTTTGGTGTATAAGAATCAGCCAGCTCGATTTCCAACCCACGCACGATGACTAGTAATCCATCGCGTTCTTTAACTTTTAATTCAAGTCGCTCAATTTCTCCGTTTGCCTCGTCGAGTTCGATTTGTAGGTTTCCAGAACAATCGAGAGCTTCGGAAACGGCGTCTAACATATCTCTCAGCTTTTCAAACTTTTCTTTAGACGATGACGATGATGAAGAAGATGTTGATGAAGCGTTAGCGACGACGATCATCCTCCTTTTTCTTCTTAATAAAGTATTATCTTTAACATCATGAACATTATTTTTTTTACATTTTATTATTATTGTCCCCCCATTTTTTGTATTATGATGATGAAGATGACGATCACCGCGCGTTGTTTTATTCAATTTTGAACGACGACATTGAAAAAGAAAACTTGTACTGACTCGCGATACCTTTGATTCTCCATCCACTGCAGAAAACGATCTCATCATCTCTCTCTCTCTCTTATCTTTATCTTTATATTATGAATTATATGTAAAGTTCGAACTGTGGGTATGGCGGGCCTTAAAATAAGAAGGACTAGAAAAATCACTTCTAAAACCTAAAAACGCGCATCAAACACGAAATAAGAAAAACAACTACACTGAACTAGTATCATATGAAATCAATACGGTACATACCGTACATACTGAAAAACGTACATGTACGCGTAACAAAAAAAACTGATGCTGGACAAAAAAAAGCAGTATAGAATAAACTAGACGAGCGGCAACACAGAAGACAAGCGAAAGCAGAGATATTCAAAATAAAATTAATTATTATTCATTATCATTAATTATTTCACATGTCATCTGCTGATGGGAACAAGATGACTAAGAGAGGCGTTCGAGTAGTGGGAGACTGTGACGCACCTCAATTTTTGTTTGCGCACGCCGCTGGGATCACAATCGCAAAAGTCTTCGTCTCAAATTTTTTGAAATCATCATCATCATCATCATCATCAGCGAATGAGGAAAAATCAAAATCATTTTTGGCGACGTGCGGTAACGATGGTTTCATCCTCGTTCGTGACATAGAGACGAAAGAAACTATCGCTCAAGTTCTTTCCTCAGAAAATGGAGGCAACGATATTGATTTTGATGATCATCATCACCAGCAACCAATAAATGATATTGCCGTTTTTCAAAATAGTAAGAGTTTGAAAATAGCGACGGCTTCGGATGACCATTGCGTGAGATTGTTTGAACAAAATACGAGCGATGGGACAAATAAATGGGAATTTCAGAAAAATGTGACAAGATTTGCATTGGCAGCGAAATGTGTCGCGTTCTCACACGATGGGGAATGGATTGCATGCGGAGGAGAAGACCGAATGATCAAAGTTATCGATGTGGAAACAAACGAAATCAAGTTTTCATTGGAAACAGCTTCAAAGGGCATCAAAAGTGTGCAATTTAATGGGAAAAATAAATCAATTTTGATCGCCTCGGACATAGACGGCATGATATACGCGTGGACTTTAAAGCCAGATAACTCAAATAAGACAGATAAGAATGATTTCGACGAGCCTGGTGATATCAAGTTAAGAGCTACGGTGTGTCCGGTGACAGAAATAGATTCCACAGATCTGATGAATACAGTTTCAGTGCGATTCGACGGAAAAGTTGTCGCAGTCCCGGGACGAGAAAATAGCGTTGAGTTTTTCAATTTGGAGACCTTTAAAGAAGTTGATGAGAGTAGGAATTTGCATTCGAGTTTAGAGCACTGCAATAAGGAAAATTTTTCCGTAGTGAGCTTTTCACCAAATGGAAAATTTTGCTTCACAGCATCAAAGGATAAGAAATGCATCATTTGGAGCGTGAAAAACAATGAACCTGTCGTCGTTCTGAACGTAACTGATGCAACCGTGTGTTCGATGGACTGGATTGATGGAGAAAATGCACTTGTGATGACCAACGCAGATGGAGAATGGGCAAAATGGGAGAATGTTTTATCCACCATCGAACTTACCGCCATTGGTTTGAAGAGCAACCCTTTTTTCGATCCAGCAGGTGAAGAGGAATTAATGTTTTATTCTGAAGAAGAAGATGTCAAATTTTCGGAGAGAGATACGATGATTGATGACGACGATGATGACGACGACGACGACGGGTTCTTTGAAGAGCAGGAGGAGAAGGAAAATCAAGATAAAACGACATCGATGCCCGCCACGACATTGTTCATCTCTTCTTCCGCCGTTGGAAAAGGATCGAAGCCACCGCAAGAATCTTTTCAACTGAACTCAACGAAATCGAATCCAGACAACTCTGGCATTCAAAAACGCAGATTTTTGTGCTATAATATTCTCGGAAGCTTAGTAGCCACTGAAGACAAAAATTCTGGCCTAAAGAACGTAGAGATGTCATTTCACGACACCTCCAGAAGCGGTCGGATGCCAACCATTACTGATCACGTTGGATACAAACTCGGCGTGTGCGGTGGAAAGGGTGTTTTGCTAGCAGCAGAGTCACAAATTTTCTTCAAGCCGTACGAATCTTGGACGAAAGACTCCGATTGGACGGTGCAGATGCCAGAAAATGAAACTCCGAAAACTATTGCTTGCGGAGACGACTTCATCGCCGTAGCAACTTCACAAAATCATCTTCGAATCTTCACATCTTATGGTGCTCAAAAAGAAGTCTTGAGTTTTGAAGGTCCAATAGTGACGCTCGCTGCGTCCAATGACTCCTTGGCTGTGTGCTATAGAGAGCATTTTTCAGATTCAAAATTAAAATTTAAAGTTTTTGATATAGAGAAAAGAATCGAGAAATATTCAGGAAACATTCCTCTTTCGTTTGATTCTGATGGAAGCAAAGTTTCCGATCGGTTGATGTGGATGGGCTTTGTTGAAGATTCTAGCGAGAATGCGCTCGCGACGTACGATTCTGTCGGTGTTTGTAGAATTTACTCCAATACCTCCTTTAGCGGGTCGTGGACACCTTGCTTTGATTCAAGAAGCGCTAGAGATTCTGAGTTAGAGAAACACTGGATTGTAAGTATATCGAACAAAGAGTGCAAAACAATCGTTTGTAAATCTGTGGAGTACGGTCCATCGGTTAACCCGAAACCAGTATTAAGCATTTTACCGCTATCCGTGCCGGTATTGAAGCTAGAAGGATCTAACTTTGACATTGAAGAAAAAGCGTTGACAGCCAAGTTAACGCTCAACGTCTGTAAGGATGCTTGCAATAATGGATTATTAAACAACAATGAGCTGCGAATGCGCGAGCGTGAACTTGCAGAAGCCAAAGCGAACTATGATAAGGCGATGATGAAGTGTCTCGGAGAAGCTGTAAAAGACGATAGGTTGGCCAGAGCTGGAGATATAGCTGCAACGTTCGAGCGTCCTGCGACATTGCAACTCGCGGCTACGTTTGCCATCCGCATGAAGAAATCTAATTTGGCTGAACGCATAAACATGCTCGCAAATGAAGATTCTTCAGACGATGAAAGTGAATCTGAAAGTGACGACAGAGACGAAGATGATAAAGATGCGAATAAGAACAACTTCGACGCTGCGGTCAAAATACCTGCTCCCACGACGATAACAAAAGTTCAGAAAGAAAATGTTGCCGTTGTTGGTTCTGTAAAAAAGAGAGATTTGAAAACGACGACGACGACGCCAGTAACAGACTCAAAGAAAGCTCGTAAAGCTAGCGATGAAAAATTTGGTGGCAGTGCAGGCGATAAAAATCCATTCGCTCGCAGCAAACGCTAGGTACATATAATTAATTTAATAATGAAAAGCGAGCGTGATTTGTTTCAGTTTCTTATAATATTGCTTCATCATCATACGGTTATGATACACAAATAAATTTTATACACATTTTTAAATAAGGTTCTATTTAGCATCTTCTTCTTCTTTTTTCTTGACCGAAGGCATCACTGTTTTCTTATCGTCGTCGTATTTATTGTCTAAGTAAATTTCGATTCCTATCCAATACCCGGCAGTCAAAATAAGAAACTGCCATATTTCAATATCGCCAAATACGGGATCGGTGATAGATATGGCCAATGCTGGATTTGGGAATAAAAGTGCGGCAGCAGAAAGACCTCCTCCGGCTAGTGGGGCGAACAAACTAGACGCTATATTATTATTCGCAGTAGGAACATTTTTGTTATTGCTGCCGTTAATGTTCTTATTATTATTATTGGAAGCCGATGTCACCATAATAGACTCAGTCCTCGTCGTCGCACGTGTTTCATATCTAAAATTATATCTCGATATCTGCTTTGAAGAAGATTTTTTTGCTGCTAATAACGCGAATGCCGACTTATTCGTGCTGCTCGACACAAAGACGCTCGCGGTGCTAAGAGAAGATCTTCTGGCAAGAGAATAAGTAGCGTTCATGATTATCGATCAGAGAGGTATGTTTTAGTTATTAGCTTTTTTGTTGCTTATTAATTATTAATTATTAATTTGTACTGGTATATTATTTATTGAGCGGAGTAAAATGTTGTGAGGCATAAAAGAAAGAGAGGGAAGGCTGGAAGGGGAAAAATCATTATTAAAATCAAAATAAAAAATACTAAAATGGGAAGTACTTACTACAGTAGGGGGTGGTACGGTATATATAAAATACACCTAAAGAAAAAAAAAGAATTACTAACTTAAATTAACTATTACGAAGAAAAAGAGCAAAGGCGTTAATAGTAGTAGCGAGGAGGAGAAGATATCCTTGGATGCTAGAGAAGCAGCTCAAGTAAGAATAGAAGCTAGAGAGCAAAAAAAGCGTTTGGATAAATATAATATT
>Ga0115004_10004485_pt1 | contig 11153 bp, 8 predicted proteins | sample ArcticOcean_MG_C_10_FD_88737 | JGI IMG/M metagenome (GOLD analysis project Ga0115004, IMG submission 88737) | Marine microbial communities from western Arctic Ocean - ArcticOcean_MG_CB11_90 | ecosystem: Environmental > Aquatic > Marine > Oceanic | place: Arctic Ocean: Canada Basin | collected... | reverse complement strand
TAAGGCGGTATATTTTCTGTGGCACTGTCCCTAAGGTCACCCTCGCCAGCTATTAACTGGCACTGTGTCTTTATGGAGCCCGGACTTTCCTCTGTTAACTAAAGTTAACAGCGACAAGCCAACTATCTAGCAATAAAGTTTTATTATACTTGGATGGCACAAATCAAGCTAATATTTTAGGGTACTAGCTAAATAATGGCTAATTTGAAAGCTTTCTTGATCTATCGAACCATTTACTTTATTTTGTCTGAATCTTCTTTGAAATGCTTTTATAACTTTTAAATCACTTTGAGATGTTTTTTTTTTATTGAAATATCGATAACCAATTTTGTATAAATTATTAAAAAAAAAATTACGCAACTCATTTTTGCTTAGGTTGCAATTTATAATATTTTTATTTTTTAAATGGTGCCAGTAACCAATATTTTTTTTCGATAAAAAATGCCAAGGAAATTTTTCTCCTGGATCTTTTTTTCTTAAAGGTGCGATATCTGAATGACCAAGAATATTGTGTTTTTTTATCTTATATTTTTTAATTAAAAACTTGCAGAGTAAAATTAATTTAGAAATTTGTTTTTTAGAAAAATTTTCATACCCAAATTGATGGCCTTTATTTATGAGTTCGATACCAATTGAATGGGCATTAAGGTTAGTAAAGTTTTTCCATTTTGATCTTCCGGCGTGCCAGGCAGTATTTTTTTCATCTACCATTTTTGTTATTTCTCCTTTTCTATCGATCAAATAATGTGTGCTTACTTTGCTTTTGCTGTTAGTTAATCTCTTAATACATGCTCGTACAGATTGCATTCCAGTGTAATGGATAACTATAAACTTAATTTTTTTTTTTGGTCGACTTTTAATAGAGTAATTTGGGGATTGGAGAATATTAATTTTCATGGGCATAAACAGCTTATGTTATCTTAAAAGTCTCAGTAATAGTTGTTTTTTGCACTGGTAAAATTTTGAATTATATATATATAATCCATAATGGCTTTAAATAAAATTATAATTTTGGTGTCAATTAGTTTTTTTCTTTTGTCTACTAGTTCAAGAGCAGAACCAGAGAAAGAGTGTTTTGAAAAAGTAAGTAGAAATATTTTTAAATTCAACAAAGGATTTGATAGGACTGTTTTAAGGCCTATTGCTGCTGGATATAATAAATTACCAAATCCAATTAAAAAAGGAACGGGAAATTTTACATCAAATATTGGAACCTTATTGACTGTTCCAAATCATATTTTACAAGGTAATTGGAGATTAGCAGGTGAATCAAGCGCTAGCTTTTTAATTAACTCAACTGTTGGAGTTCTTGGTTTTGGTAACCCTGCAGCGAAAATGGGTTTAAAAAATCAACAAGAAGACGTGGGTCAAACATTAGGTGCATATGGTTTTAGTGCTGGATGTTATTTCGTGTTGCCAATATTAGGTCCTACAACGGTTAGAGATTCTTTTGGTATGGTGGCGGATACTTTTATGGATCCGTTTGCACATGTAACAATAAGAGATCATCAGTTATTAAGTATTTCAGGAAGCGATATAGATTATTATTCAGTTAAAGGAGCTTCTGCGGTTAATTTTAGAGCTGAGAATATGACAAATTTAGATAGTTTAGAAAAAAATTCTATAGACATGTACGCTGCAATGAAAAGTTTATATTTACAAAATAGAGAAAAAAAAATTGGCAATACTTTTTCATCTGAAGACGCGGATGATTGGGCTGATTTCAATAAATAATTATTATAGACAATGAGAAAGTTAATTAACTTACTGGTATTTGTAACTCTTGTTCTAAGTAGTGGAAATAGTTTTTCTTATAACTCTGACCCTAAAATTTTTATCGATGAACTTGTTAGCGATGCTATAAAAACACTAGGTGATAAAAATATTTCAAAGGCAGACAAAAATAAAAAAATTGCAACTATTGCTCTTGAGAATGTAGATATAAATGCACTTGGTATGTATACGTTGGGCGGTGTAAGAAAGACATTAGATCAAGATGCCCTTGCAAAATATAAAAATTTATTTGAAAAATATTTCCTAAAAAGTTTAACTTCTAGATTAACTGATTATTCTGATCAGAAATTTGAAGTTATTAGAGCTGAACAAAAAAGTGAAATATATACTATAGTAAGTTCAAAAATTGTAAAAAGTTCGTCTCGACCAGAAATTAAAATAAATTGGAGAATTTACACAAAAGATCAGACCAAACCTTTAATTAGAGATTTAATCGTTGAGGGGTTAAGTTTAGCTAAAACTCAAAAAGAAGAATTTGCCTCAATCCTAAATTCAAACGATAACGATATAAATATTTTATTTCTTAAATTAGAAGAATTTATCAATAATTAATTGGTGGGCCCGGTAGGACTCGAACCTACGACCAATACATTATGAGTGTACTGCTCTAACCAACTGAGCTACAGGCCCTAGAAAAAATTAGGGTTCTTATTCAAATTAACTTATCGAAAATCAATTGTCTATTTAATATCTTGATATTGTTGGGTATTGTAAAAAAGTAAAAGGCAGATTTATAGACGATAAGATATTGTTCAGTCGATTTGACAAATGGAAAGAACCTAATCTTGCGTAAGACAAAAAGTCTCTATTGGAAAATCTTTGGTACCAATAAGATGTAAATCTCTCCATTAAAAACGCAATTAATCTTATATTATAACCATTGAACAATTTTTTTTCTCTTCCGAATTCAAAACACTTTTCTAGCCATGGAAAAACTAAGCTACAATACTCATCAAAATATTTAACTTTGGTAATAAACATGTTCATGGGAAAGATTTGTCTACCATCTAAATAGGTTCTGAATTTATCCGACTCACTTTGTGGTAAGTAAGAAATTGCTTCATCTAAAAAAATTTTACTGTGAATTTCGCAAAAATCTTCGTAAAGACTTTTTTTAGTCTTATTAAAATTGATTGCATTTAGGTGTATAAGATCATTTTTTAGAAAAATATTATTTTTTTCATTTAAAAGATTTGAATAAAGACTGGATGTATTAAATTTTTGTTTTTTGTCATAAAACTTATTAAGCCATAAACGCCTATGATGACAGGTTCCTATAAAGTCATTTGAGGTCATTTTTTTCAATTCATTTTTCCAGATCCAATAAAACATTGTGAATTCTCCATAAAAAGAATTCAAATGTGATATGTTATTTCCTGTTTTATCAGTTAGCCAGTTTTTTGGAAAGTTGCCCTGCCCCAAACCTACTGGCATTATATAATGCGGTAATTTTTCTAAAACTTTATAGTGATTTATCGTGCAACAATAAAGTTTGAGATTTGTCATATGTATATTTAAACTATTAAAACAGAAGCGCGATTAATAAGTTTAATTTTTGTATTAACTTTCATTTTTAATAATTTGTTGTTCTCATTTTAATGAGATTTAGAATAATACAAACATTTTATAAAATAATAAAATTTATTTTTCTAAGAAACTTTTAAGTTGTTTTGATCTACTCGGATGTTTTAATTTTCTTAATGCTTTAGCCTCTATTTGTCTTATCCTCTCTCTGGTTACAGAAAATTGTAAACCTACTTCTTCTAACGTGTGATCTGTGTTCATTCCAATACCGAAACGCATTCTTAAAACTCTTTCTTCTCTCGGTGTCAAAGATGCAAGTATTTTGGTTGTTGACTCACTCAAATTAGATTGGATAGCTGTATCCAAAGGCTGGAGAGCGTTTTTATCTTCAATGAAATCTCCCAAACTGCTGTCTTCTTCATCTCCTACTGGAGTTTCTAAAGACACTGGTTCTTTAGCAATTTTTAAAACTTTTCTGACTTTTTCTAAGGGCATGGCAAGTTTTTTTGCTAGTTCTTCGGGAGTGGGCTCTCTTCCAAATTCACTCATAATTTGTCTTTGAGTTCTTACTATTTTATTTATAGTTTCAATCATGTGAACTGGAATTCTGATGGTTCTGGCTTGATCGGCAATAGATCTTGTAATTGCTTGTCTAATCCACCAAGTGGCATAAGTAGAAAACTTATACCCTCTACGGTATTCAAATTTATCTACTGCTTTCATTAAGCCAATGTTACCTTCTTGGATTAAATCTAAAAATTGTAATCCTCTATTTGTATATTTTTTAGCTATGGAAATTACTAATCTTAGATTAGCTTCAACCATTTCTTTTTTAGCTATTCTTGACTCTCTTTCTCCTTTTTGAATTCTACTAACTAATTTTTTAAATTCTCCAACGGATAGGCCGATCTTTTCACTAAATTCTACAAGTCTTTCTCTTATTTCACTAAAATCATTTTTGTATTTTTTGAAAAACGCTTTCCAGGTAGCATTTTCAGTTAAAAAAGATTCAAATTTTGGGTTTATTTCGTTGCCAATATAATATTTTAAAAACTCTTCACGACTAATTTTGTTGTCTAAAGCTAATCTTAAAAGGACTCCTTCCAAAGATATAATTTTTTTGTTTTCTTTATAATGGGCTTGAACTACTTCCTCAACAACATTAGGTGCTAGCTGAAGATTTTTAAAATTACCCACTAAAGTAGACTGTATTTTTTTGAAATTTTTATTTTTTGAAATTGAAAGTTCTTTAGAAGCTAAAATACAATCTAGTTTTTCTCTTTGATACTTTTGTAATTTTGTATAATCTTTAGTTAGATTATCTATAATTTTTATAATCTTTGGTTTTATTTCTTCTTCCATTTTAGCAAGAGAAACATTAAATTCATCTTCTTCTTCAGCTACAGCTGGGGCTTCTTCTTTTTTACCTTCTTCTTTATTTTTTTTAATTTTAGCTTCAGCTTTTATTTTTTCTTTTTCTTCATTGCTTGCTTCAAAATCTTCATAGGTTGAATCTATGTCTATAATATCTCTAACTAAAAGTTCGTTACTTTCAATCTTTTCTTTCCATTCATATATTTTTTTAGCAACCAGTGGGCTTTGTGTCAGAGCGTTGATCATCACATCTTTTCCAGCTTCAATTCTTTTTGCAATTGCTATTTCCCCTTCACGAGAAAGCAGTTCAACACCACCCATTTCACGAAGATACATTCGAATTGGATCGTCACTTTTATCAGATTTTTTTTCTTCACCTGCTGATGGTGTTTCTTTTTTCTTGTTTGATTGATATTGAGATTTTTTTTCTACGAGAGTTACGCTGTGGTCAACTATAATTAAAAATGCCTTTTCAACGTTTTCATTTGAGCTACCTCTTTTTCCTAAAGATTTTCCTAATTCTTCGTAAGTTATAAACCCACGGACTTTTCCTTTATCAAGAAGTCTCTCGAACGATTTTGTAATAATTTTTTCTACCATTTAGGCTAAATATTAAATTGTTGCGAAGCTATATATAGTATGAATTGCTTTAAAATCTATCTTTTTTTATTGGCTATTTAGCTGGGTTTTAAGCTTAATAAGCTCAGAATAAGAACTTTCGTCTAAATTTTCTACCACCTTGCTTTCTAAAAATTCAATTCGTTTTAAGTGATTCATTTCTTTTAACTCTGCCATTAAATCATCAAGTGTTTCTTCTCTTTCTGTGTCGTTTTTCTTGGACAGAATATTTTTTAAATTAACATCTTTCTCGATATCGTCAACTAAGGCTTTGTATTCTTCTTTGGTTTCTGTTTTGTCTTTATCAGAAAAACCATTAATTTTTGCAAAACTGATAATCTCTTGTTTTAAATTCTCATTTTGTTTGTTGGTAAAGTTAATTTTTAAAAGATCTTCTAGTTTATTTTTTACAGAACTCATGTAGTTCAAGAGTATGTACAATATTGATCTTTCTTTAATTTCTTCTTTAGAAAAATGATTTTTTTCTTTGTGAAGTTGCTTTGTTTCATTTAAAATTTTAAAATTTCTCTTAGCGTATGGAGTAAAAGATTTTCTATAATTTTGCATGGGAGTTAAATTTTTTAATTTTTCTAAAAAATCTTCTAAAATATATTTCTTAAGAACTTCATCTTTAATTCCGTAACATACACTTTTTATTTTTTTTTCAAATTTTGATATTTCAAATGGATTATTGTTATTTACTTCAGATAAATAGGAATCCCAAATATAAGACTGTATTATTTTTTTTGATTTTAAAAATTCTATAAATTTCTCTTTTCCATTTTTTTTAATAAAATCATCTGGATCTTCTCCTTTGGGCAAAATTGAAAAATGAATTTTATTGTTTTCGTTAATTGATATTATGAGTTTTTCTGCTATCCGCAGAGCTGCTTTTTGCCCACTTTGATCGCCGTCTAAACAAATAATTGGGTTCGAAAAAAATTTCCAAACTAACTCTATTTGTGTTTCGGTTAGCGCTGTACCTGAGTTTGAAATAACATTTTTAATACCTGATGAATATAAGCTTACAACATCCATATAGCCTTCGACAATTACAACTTCGTTGGTATCAGCTCTTAATGCTTTAACTTTGTCTAGATTGAAAACTGTTTTTCCCTTTTTATAAAATTCCGTTTCAGGTGAATTTATATATTTAGCTAGGGGGCTTTCTTTGATTATTCTTCCGCCAAAAGCAATAGTCTCACCAATTAAATTATTGATAGGGAAAATTATTCTTGAATTAAATCGATCAACAAATTTATTAGTTCTATCATTTTTATAATAAAGTCCTGTTAGTGCTATTTCTTCATCAGTAAACTTGGTCTTAATTTTTTCATAAAAATTATTTTGCCAGGGCACATAACCTAAATTGTATTCTTTAATTATATTTTTATTTATTCCTCTTTTTTCTAAGTATCTTAGAGCTTGGTTATTTTCTGTTTTAAAAATCTGCTCATGAAAATAATTTGAATATTCTTTAAAAATATTTTTATAAAAATTAAATCTATTTTCTTTCTCAGTATCCATCTTGGTAAATTTATAGGGTGGCATACCCGCTTCTGCTGCCAGTGCTTTGACTGCTTCCCCAAAACCTAATGATTTTGTTTTCATTAAAAAATCAAAAATGTTTCCGTGCTCTCCTGTGCTAAAACAATGATAAAATTCTTTTTCATCGCTCACTGTAAATGACGGACTTTTCTCATTATTGAATGGAGATAGACCAACAAATTCTTTACCTCTTTTTTTTAACTGAACAGAATTGCCTACAACTTGTGATACTTTTAGTCTCAACTTAATTTCATCGAGATATTCTTTGGGGTATTTCATTTTAGTTATTTTAAAACTGTTTTTATTATTGATCCTACTTTAGAAAAATCTAGAATATCCCCGTGAGTTTTTTTTAGGTCGCCCATTACTTTTCCCATGTCTTTTATAGAACTGGCTCCTACTTTTTTAATTGTTTCTTCACATAATCTTTTTGTATCTTCTTCACTTAGTTGTTTGGGAAGAAAAGAGTTTATTATTCCTATCTCTTTTGTCTCAATTTCTAAAAGTTCTATTCGACCTGCTTTTTTATAAACTTCACATGATTCGTTTCTTTGCTTAACCATTTTTTTCAGAATCACCATAATATCTTGATCTGATAACTCTTTGATTTCTTTGATCCTATTAGCAATTAAAACATTTTTTATTCCTGAAATAATAAGCCTTAAAGTCGGATAAACACTCTTATCTTTATTCCTAAGAGATTGGTTTAGTTTTTCTTCTATTTTGGTTTGTAGAGACATATTTGTAATATTTATTTTTACCTTAATCACAATTTTTTTTCAAAAGAATAACATCTTTCTTGACGGTTATATTTCTATTTCATATCTTCCACAAAATCATGTTTATAAGTATTTGCTTTAACTCATGAGTTGTATTTGAAACAGGCCAGACAAATAAAAAACTCAAATAAAAATCTTAATCAGATCAATTCTTCCGCTATTTTAATTTTAGAAAACGGAACCTCTTTTAAAGGTTTTGGTTTAGGTTATGAAGGAACGGCTACTGGAGAAGTTTGTTTTAATACTTCAGTTACTGGATATCAAGAAATCATCTCAGACCCATCTTACGCAGAGCAAATAATTAACTTTACTTTTCCTCATGTCGGAAATGTTGGGACCAATATTGAGGATCACGAATCTGATAAAATTTGGACAAAAGGTATAATTTTAAATTCTGAAATAACAGACCCATCTAATTACCGTTCTTTAAAAAATCTTGATCAATGGTTGAAAAAAAATAAAATAGTTGGCATCACTGGTCTTGACACTAGAAGCCTAACTAATTTTATTAGGGATAATGGCGCACCAAAAGGGACAATAGCTTTTTCTAAAAATAATAAGTTTAATATTAAACAATTGATCAGTTCTACTATTAAATGGAGTGGTTTAAAGAACTTAGATTTGGCACAAAAAGTTTCTACAAAAAAAAATTATGTGTGGTCAGGATTTAAAACTTGGAAGAAAAATAGCGGACATGTAAAAAATAAAAAAAATTTATTACATGTCGTTGCAATTGATTATGGTATTAAAAAAAATATTTTAAGATATTTTTCTAACTTCAATTGTAAAGTCACTATTGTTTCATGTAAAACAGCTGCTAAGGAAATATTAAATTTAAAACCGGATGGTATTTTCTTGTCTAATGGTCCAGGTGACCCCGCTGCAACAGGAAAATATGCGATTAACATTATTAAAGAGTTGATAAAAAATAATATGCCTATTTTTGGAATTTGTCTTGGTCACCAAATATTAGCTTTAACATTAGGTGCTAAAACAAAAAAAATGAAACTAGGACATAGAGGGGCTAATCATCCGGTTAAGAATTTAACTAAAGATAAAGTTGAAATTACAAGTCAAAATCACGGTTTTGAAATAATTAAAAAAGACTTACCAAAGAATATTGAGATTACCCATGAATCTTTATTTGATAATTGTATTGAAGGAATAAAACTAAAAAATAAGCCAGTTTTTTCCGTACAGTACCATCCTGAATCTAATCCTGGACCTCAAGATAGTGTTTATTTATTTCAAGAATTTATTAACAACATGAAAAAAAATGCCCAAAAGAAAAGATCTTAAAACTATATTAATAATTGGTGCGGGACCTATAATAATTGGTCAAGCATGTGAGTTTGATTATTCAGGTACTCAAGCCTGCAAAGCTTTGAAAGACGAAGGCTATAAAGTTGTTCTAATTAACTCTAATCCTGCAACTATCATGACTGATCCTGGGGTAGCTGATAAGACTTATATTGAACCAATTACTTTGGGAGTGTTAGAAAAAATTATTCAAAAAGAAAAACCAGATGCAATTCTGCCAACGATGGGTGGCCAAACTGCTTTAAACTTAGCAATGGAAGCAGAGAAAAAAGGAATTTTAAAGAAGTATAAAATTGAACTGATTGGTGCAAACTCTAAAGCTATCTCAAATGCAGAAGATAGAAAAAAATTTAGAAAAAATATGATTGATATTGGTTTAGATTTACCAAAATCAAAAGTTGTAAATCATATTAGAGATGCTGCTAATGCACTTAAACAAATTGGCTTACCTGCAATAATTAGACCTGCATTTACTTTAGGAGGCCTAGGTGGTGGTATTGCTAAAAGTAAAAAAGAATATCTTAAGGTAGTTAAAGATGGCTTGCACGAATCTCCAGTAAACCAAATATTAATAGAGGAATGTCTTGAAGGTTGGAAAGAATTTGAAATGGAAGTTGTTAGAGACAGAAAAGACAACTGTATAATTATTTGTTCTATTGAAAATATTGATCCAATGGGAATTCATACAGGTGACTCTGTTACCGTGGCTCCTGCTCTAACACTGACAGATAAAGAGTATCAAATAATGAGGAACGCGTCGATTGCTTGTCTTAGAAAAATTGGAGTAGAAACAGGTGGATCAAATGTTCAATTTGCAATTAATCCAAAGGATGGAAGAATGGTTATTATTGAGATGAATCCAAGAGTTTCTAGATCATCAGCTCTTGCTTCTAAAGCAACTGGTTTTCCAATCGCAAAAGTGGCTGCAAAACTTGCGGTTGGTTATACACTGGACGAACTAAAGAATGAAATTACGAAAACAACTCCAGCTTCTTTTGAGCCAAGCATAGATTATGTTGTTACCAAAATTCCGAGATTTACCTTTGAAAAATTTTCTACAACTGATGCAATTTTAGGCACATCGATGAAATCAGTTGGTGAAGCTATGGCAATAGGTAGAAATTTTAAAGAATCTCTTCAAAAAGCACTTGTATCTCTTGAGGTTGGTTTTTCAGGGTTAGATAGAATTTTTTTACTTAGCAAGAAAAATATAGAAAAAGAATTAAAGAAAAATATACCTAATAAAATTTTATTAGTTGCTGAAGCCTTTAGAAAAAAAATTGATATTAAAAGAATACAAAACTTGTCTAAAATAGATAATTGGTTCTTACAGCAAATAAAAGAGATTGTAGAAGTTGAAAATCAAGTTAAAAAAAAAAGCCTACCTAAAGATTACAATGAATTTAATAGAATTAAATCTATGGGCTTTTCAGATAAAAAATTATCTGAAATTACAAAAATACCAGAAGAAATTATTAGAAAGAAAAGAACTGCATTAAAAGTGCTACCTGTTTACAAAAAAGTCGATACGTGTGCTGCGGAATTTAAATCATTCACACCCTATATGTATTCTACTTATCAGAGAAATTATTCATTTAAATCTGAATGCGAAGCCAATCCTTCATCAAAGAAAAAAATTATAATTTTAGGGGGTGGCCCTAATAGAATTGGACAAGGAATTGAATTTGATTACTGTTGTTGTCAGGCTAGTTACGCTCTAAAAGATGCTGGTTTTGAAACTATAATGATTAATTGTAATCCAGAAACTGTTTCAACTGACTACGATACAAGTGATAGATTATATTTTGAGCCACTTAAGGAAGAGTATGTTTACAATATTGTTAAAAAAGAAAAAGAAAAAGGGAATCTTGTAGGGATTATCGCTCAATTTGGGGGACAAACTCCAATTAAACTTGCAAAATTTTTGAACGACAACAAATTTCCAATTTTAGGAACTCAATACACATCTATAGACTTAGCTGAAGACAGGGATAGATTTAGAAAATTGTTTGATAGATTAAAATTAAAACAAGCCAAAAGTGGTGTAGCAAAAACGTTTGAACAAGCTATTCAAATTTCAGAAAGAATAGGTTTACCTTTAATGGTTAGACCTTCTTATGTTTTAGGTGGAAGAGCTATGGAAATAGTCTACGAGAAAAGTCAGTTAAAAAAATTTGTAGAGGGAGCATTCAAAGC
>Ga0115004_10004484_pt1 | contig 11155 bp, 9 predicted proteins | sample ArcticOcean_MG_C_10_FD_88737 | JGI IMG/M metagenome (GOLD analysis project Ga0115004, IMG submission 88737) | Marine microbial communities from western Arctic Ocean - ArcticOcean_MG_CB11_90 | ecosystem: Environmental > Aquatic > Marine > Oceanic | place: Arctic Ocean: Canada Basin | collected... | reverse complement strand
CTTCAGACGATAGATGGAAAATGGCAAGATCACTTGTTAAAATTAGAACATTTGCGTTCAGTTGTGGGGCTACGTGGATATGCTCAGCGGGATCCACTTAATGAATACAAAACAGAGAGTTTTCAACTTTTTGAGGGAATGCTAGATAGCTTGCGTGAAGATGTGGTACAAAAACTTGGTCAAGTGCGCCCAATCTCGGAGGAAGAGCAAAATTTAATTTTGGCCCAAATTGTGGAACAACAAAGAGTACAAGAAGAGGCGAAAAAAACTAGTTTTGAAATTCAAGCTCCACTAAACACGCGAAGTGACTCTTTTAATGAAGCTAACCCTGAAACATGGGGAAACCCAGGAAGAAACTCTCAGTGTCCATGTGGCTCTGGTAAAAAATTTAAGCACTGCCACGGTCGCTTCTAGAAGTAATAGTGTTTTCTAACACTATCTTAACTTTTAAGTTATTTTTGGTCAGTTAAGAGATTTTATAATATTATAGGGTAAAACTGATTTTTTGGAGATAGAGTAAATATTTCAAAGCCATCTGCTGTGACACCCAAAGAGTGTTCAAATTGAGCTGATAATGATTTGTCTCTAGTTACAGCAGTCCAACCATCGGATAGAATTTTTGTTTCTGGCTTACCAATGTTAACCATAGGCTCTATTGTAAAAAACATACCTTCTTCTAGAACGGGGCCTGTTCCTTTAGACCCGTAGTGCAATACGTTCGGAGGTGCATGAAAAACTGTACCTAAACCATGCCCACAGAAATCTTTGACAACGGACATGCGACTAGCCTCAACATATGATTGAATTGCATTTCCTATATCGCCAAACGTATTACCTGGCTTTACTTTTTCTATTCCCTTAAAGAGCGCATCGTGTGTAATCTTTATTAAGCGCTCTGCTTTTCGGTTTAATGTTCCTACGGCATACATGCGGCTAGTGTCACCATACCAACCATCAACAATTACTGTGACATCAATATTAATAATGTCACCATTTTTTATAATTTTGGTACTAGGAATTCCATGACAGACAACATGATTTAGACTGATGCAGGAAGCATGCTTGTATCCCCTATATCCAATAGTAGCAGATTTAGCATCAGCTTTTTCAATTATTTTGTTGATAGCAATATCAATTTCTTCTGTTGACTTTCCGGGCACTACTAACTCTCCAATAGTGTCCAAAATACTGGCCGCTAGTCTCCCTGCATTCCGCATCCCTATAAAGGAATTTTTATCGTGAATGCGAATACCGTTTTTGTTTATGTGCATATTGGAACCGAAACTTTTCATATTATAAATAACCCAAAACTGTTGATGAACTGTAAAGCATTCGATAATTGGTTGCTAGATGTATAAGAATATTAATACAGAGTATTTACTCTTATATAAAAAATATAGAGTTTATAGTTGTATAAGAGTTTTTTTAATAAGAGAATAATATTTCTTATTTTAATTAGGTGAGTTTATTAAACATGCAAAATCCGTCGGCTAGTATGTTAGTTATTGGAGATGAAATTCTTTCTGGGCGTACAAGAGATTCTAATATGCATTACCTCGCCATTGAGTTAACGAAAGTTGGTATAGATCTTAAAGAAGTAAGGGTTATATCAGATTTGGAAGTTGAGATTGTGCAAGCGGTAACTCAACTAAGTGAGAAGTATGATTATGTTTTTACCTCGGGTGGAATTGGTCCAACGCATGACGATATTACAGCAGACGCTATTGGTTTAGCGTTTAATTTAGAGGTAAAAGTATGCGCCGAAGCAAAACAAATTTTAGAGGTACACTATCTAAACTCTGAGGTTGAACTAAATGAATCTCGTCTGAGAATGGCTAGAACACCTGTTGGTGCTAAACTTATAAAAAACTCAGTATCGGCAGCACCAGGTTTTAGAGTGCAAAATGTGTTTGTTATGGCGGGTGTTCCATCTGTTTTTCAGGTTATGGTTCAATCAGTTCTTCAAACTATAAATGGAGGTCAGCCGGTTTTATCTCGAAGTTTAAATATTTTAAGTGGTGAGGGTAACCTCGCTGAAAAATTAAAAAAATTTGCACAAGATAATGAGTTATTATCAGTGGGGTCTTACCCGTTTCAAAAAAACAGGAAATATGGTACCAATATAGTTATAAGAGGAAAAAACAATAAGAGCCTTGACGAGGCATTCGACAAGCTTTCTGTACTTTTTAGTGAGATGATTGATGAATCTTAAAGATTTTTGGAATGCGTCTGATGTTAGCTGGCCACCAATTAAAAAGTTTAAAATGGGTCCGTGGACTATTAGAGAAGGAGGAGGTGGTGGTAATAGAGTATCTGCAACGTCTCTGAATAATAGTAATAGTTTTTTGAAGACAGATATTGTGCTTGCTGAAACGGCAATGAAAACTCTAGGTCAGCCTTATATATTTCGTATTGGAAAAGAAGAAATAAAGTTAGATTTAACTTTAGAAAAACTTGGATATAATATTGTTACTCCAAGTTTTATTTATGGGTGTGACATAGATAGGGTCAGTAACTTTGACATCCCACCTATAACAACTTTTAATGTTTGGCCTCCATTAGAGATTATGAAAAAATATGGACTGAAGGAGGTATGTCTGAAAACAGACTTTCTGTTATGCAAAGATCAAAGGGAGAAAAAACAACGATTTTGGGCAGGGCATCTAACAAGGTAGCTGGGTGTGCGTTCGTTTCAATTTACAATGGTATATCTATGGCTCATTCTGTTTTTGTTCATCCAAATTTTAGACTGAAAGGGTTGGGTCGCTATATACTTTATAAGTCTGCACAGTGGGCAAAGGACAGGGGTAGTTCGTATATAACACTTCAGGTAACCGAACAAAATAAAGGAGCTAGAAGTCTTTATAGTAACCTTGGGATGGAAGTTATAGGTAGTTATCATTATAGAGTTAAATTTTAAGGGGATTATTTTGAAAAAAATAAATAACGTTACAGCATTAGATTTGCAGCCTTTAGAGCCTTTACCGCAGGCAGTAGAAAAGTATTTTAGTGTTTGTTTGGAAAAGCTTGGAATGGTACCAAATGTTTTAAATGCTTATGCTTTTGATGAAAAGAAATTAAACGCTTTCTCAGGTTTATACAATGATCTTATGTTGGGAGAAAGTGGACTTTCAAAGCTTGAGAGAGAGATGATAGCAGTGGTGGTTTCTTCAATAAACAAATGCTTTTACTGTTTGGTTGCACACGGGGCTGCTGTTAGAGAGCTTTCAAAAAACCCAATATTGGGTGAGGCTTTAGTAATGAACTACCGTGTTGCAGAAATAAACGACCGAACAAGAAAAATGTTGGACTTTTCTGTTAAGATGACTGAAGATAGTTACCGCATTGAAGAGCAAGATCGAGAACACCTCCGGAGGGTAGGATTTTCAGATAGAGATATTTGGGATATATCTGCTGTTGCTAGTTTTTTTAATATGACTAACCGAATGGCTTCAGCAGTAGATATGCGTCCAAACGATGAATACCATAAGGTACATAGATGAATAGGCTTCACTATGCAGCACTAATATTTTTTTTCACAGGCATACAAGCTTTTGCAGAAGTAGAAATTTCATTTTCAGGAGTAAGTACAGAAACGTTTTCTGAAGAACAGCTCTCCGTCAGTTATGATCTCCCTGTAGGACCATTCCAAAATGGTGTGATAGAAAGCCTTCAGGTAAGAGGGTCAATGTTAAAAAAAGCATGGGAGATCACTAAAACTATAGAAACAGTTGATTCTCTTTCAGAAAATTTGAGGAAACAATTAAAAAAATCTGGGTTTGAAATTTTGTATGAATGTAACTCTAAATCCTGTGGCGGTTTTGATTTCCGATTTAATACAGTTATTTTACCAGATCCAGAAATGCATATTGATTTAGGCAGCTTTAAGTTTTTTTCTGGGCGCTCTTTATCTAAAACCCCGAGAGAGTTTGTTAGCTGTATTGTAAGTAGGGGTGGAGAATCGTTATTTGTTCAGTTATTTTTTATTGGTGATGAGGCTGTATCTAACTTAAAAATAAAATCCTTGAATAAGGTTTCTGAAAGTGTCGAGGGAAGCTCTAGTAGTTTAAGAGGAACAATAAAGGAACTGTTAGACTTAAATGGTTCCGCTATATTATCTGACGTGATCTTTAAAGCAGGGTCCAGTGAACTTATAGAAGGTGAGTATCTCTCACTGGTTGATTTAGCAAAATACTTAAAGCAAAACAAAGGCATAAAAATAGCTTTGGTTGGGCATACTGATGCAGAAGGTGATTTAGCGAAGAACATCGAACTTTCCAGGGACCGAGCAGAGATAGTTAAAAAAAAATTAATATCAAAATTTAATGTTAAGGAAGAACGTCTCGACTTTCATGGCATAGGATTCTTGTCCCCGAGATCAAGTAATTCAAACGCAAAAGGACGTAGTGATAACCGTAGAGTAGAGGTTATAGTAATAAAATGATATGAGAGCTTGGTATATTCCATTTATGTCAATCTGTGCTTTTCGTGGATTGTAATTTTCTAAAACGAGTACTAATGAACTATCGTAACAATTAAGAGGCTTTTATGAACTGGATCTCCAATTATGTTCGGCCGAAAATAAACTCTTTGTTTTCTAGACGGGAGGTTCCAGAAAATCTGTGGTCGAAGTGCGGAGAGTGCGGGACAATGCTTTTTCACCGTGAGCTGTCTGATAATTTAAATGTTTGCCCTAACTGTGAACACCATATGTCTTTTAAGCCAAGAGAAAGGTTTAAAGCTCTTTTTGACGACGGTTTATTTTTTGAGGTGGAAGTTTCGGAGCCAACAGTTGACCCATTAAAGTTTAAGGATCAGAAAAAATATACAGATAGACTAAAGGTTGCGACTAAGTCTGTAGGTGAAAAGGAAGCAATGTTAGTTGCTGAAGGAGAGATAATGCGTACACCAGTTGTTGGGGCTTGTCAGGATTTTTCTTTTATGGGTGGATCAATGGGCATGTATGTCGGAAATGCTATTATAGTTGCAGCTAAAAGAGCAATCAAACTGAAGAGGCCACTTGTTTTATTCTCAGCGGCTGGAGGGGCAAGAATGCAAGAAGGCATATTAAGCTTGATGCAAATGCCGAGGACGACTGTAGCAGTGGAGATGCTAAGGGAGGCTGGACTCCCTTATATTGTTGTTTTGACACACCCAACTACAGGTGGTGTTACAGCATCGTATGCGATGCTAGGAGACGTACATATTGCAGAGCCAAATGCCTTAATTTGTTTCGCAGGCCCGAGAGTTATTGAGCAAACTATTAGAGAAAAGCTTCCAGAGGGGTTCCAGCGCGCTGAATATCTTCTCGATCATGGCATGCTTGATCGAGTTGTTCATAGAAAGAATATAAGAGAGGAGTTAGTAAGTATTATAAGAATGCTTACAAAACAACCTAGAGCAATAAAAGCAGATATAGCAGCCCCTATAGATCAACAAAAACAAGATCAACCAGTTGAATGATTAATTGTGAGCTTATTTAAGTGAGTAAGAAAACGAGCGATGTAATTCTAGAAAGAATTATGAGGCTTCATCCGAAAGTGATTGATCTAAAGCTCAATAGGGTGGAACATCTTTTAAAAAAATTAGGTAATCCTGAAAAAAATTTACCCCCAGTTATACATATAGCGGGGACAAATGGTAAAGGATCGACGCAGGCGATTATAAAGGCTGGGTTGGAGGCAGAGGGGAAGCGGGTTCACTCCTATACATCTCCTCACTTAGCTTGGTTTCACGAACGCATTACTGTTGCAGGAAAGATCATTACTGATAGTAGTTTGTCCCAAATTTTAGACGAGTGTTATCAGGTAAATGCCAACTCCCCAATAACATATTTTGAAATGACCACGGTAGCGGCTATTTTAGCATTTAGCAGAACCAAGGCTGATTTTTGTATCTTGGAGGTTGGTCTTGGTGGAAGGTTTGACGCTACTAACGTAATTAATGCACCAGAGGTTTGTATTATTACGCCTATTTCACTCGATCATCAAAGCTTTTTAGGGGAGACTCTTCAAGAGATAGCATTTGAAAAAGCGGGCATTCTAAAAACAGACTGTTTTTGTGTTGTTAGCAGCCAAGATAACAAAGTTCTTGATGTTCTAAAAACTGAGGCGGAACGTTGCAAGGTTACGTTAAAGGTCTTTGGCGAAGATTGGAGTGTATTAGAGAAAGACTCAAGCTTTAGTTTTGAAGATAGTGTGGGGGTTTGTAATTTACCATTGCCCGCATTGATTGGTTCTCACCAAGTTCAAAATGCTGGGGCCGCTCTAGTTGCTCTTCGCCATTTGGGTGTATCTGAGAGCTCTTTTCGACAAGCTATGACTAACGTAGTTTGGCCTGCTAGGATGCAACGATTAAAGTCTGGGCCATTTGTCGATATTTTAATAGACTCTGAGATATGGCTTGATGGAGGACATAACCCTGCTGCTGCTGAGGTTTTGGCAAAGGTATTAGCATCTCTAGAGCCAAAGCCAACATATTTAATTTGTGGGATGCTAAATACAAAAGATGTTTTGGGTTATATGGCTTATTTAACAAGCTCAGTGGATGAACTTTTTTCTGTTGCAGTGCCTGGTGAGTTAGCTACTTTAACAGCAAAAGAGACGGCTGATTATGCTGTTAAAGCTGGCATTAAAGCTTCACAGGCAGAAAGCTTAGAGGATGCTTTGAAAAAAATTATGATATACTCTAAGAGCTCAAGAGTAGTTATATGTGGTTCACTTTATCTGGCAGGGTTTGTACTGAGATCTCATACCTAAATTAGTAATAAAAACTAAATTACTGCACTCCCCACGCGTCTGATTGCATTTCGATAAGTCTTGACGCAGTTCGTTCAAACTCAAACGAATTCATTCCTTTTGGGTAAAGGTTTTTAGGAATATCAGCGGCTGAACATATTAACCGAACTCTTGCTTCATAGAGAGTGTCTATAAGAGTAATAAAGCGCTTAGCTTCATTTGCTTTTGAGGGAGATAAAATTGGGATATTTTCTATTATAATTAAGTTTAAAACTTCCGCAAAACAGAGGTAGTCGGCGGGGCCCAATGGGACGCCACATAAATCATTGAAGCTAGCTCGAGCAGCACCATTTTTAAACTTATCAAATATAAAATCTCTATCATTTACCTCAATTTTTAATTTGACAGATTTACCGTTTGTTATGTCATTCCATAATTTGTCAATCTTAGACAGTGATTCTTTAGTTATTGGAGAATAGTAAAGAACCTCTGTAGATAGCTTTATTTGGCGATAATCGGTATTTGTATCTAACTTATGAACTATAAGGGAGTCTTTAATAAGAGAAATAAAAGGTAAAAATAAGTTACGGTTTAAGCCATCTTTATATAAACTATCTGGAATTCTGTTTGAGGTTATTACTATTGTCACATTGGAGGATATTAGGCCTTCAAAAAGCCTGCCTACAAGCATGGCATCAGTAATGTCAGTTATTTGAAGTTCATCAAAGCAAAGTAAGTCTGTTTTTTTTGTGATGTCTTTTATAATTTTATCAATAGGGTTCTTAGTTCCAACCTTTCTAAGGTCATAAAGGGACTTATGGGTTTGTTGCATGAAACTATGGAAGTGAACTCGAGTTTTATTTTTTAAAACACTCGCTTCAAAAAATTTATCCATCAGCATGGATTTTCCTGAACCGACGCCACCCCAAAGATAGATACCTTTTGTGATTTTATGACTTTTTTTAAAGTTAAGTATATATTTATTTTTTAATCTTTTTGATAGAGATTTTGATAGTTGGTCTAAAATTTCAACAGTCTTGATTTGGGCTTTATCAAGAGATAAAGTTCCTGCTGCAGTTTCTTCATTATATTGCTTTAATATGGACATAGTTTTAACCTCATACAGCCTTTATATCCTTCATTAGTAGTTAACAGTAATACACAATACTTTAAAATAATTACGTACTAATGGTTTTTTGAGATGACTTACGTACTTTTTATAATAATTTTAGAAATACTAACCTAAAAGTTTAATTGTGGATAGTTTTCCACTTTTTTAATATGTACTTACTGGTCATTAAATCTAAATGTGCACCACCACCATTTTTTGCGATGGTTATCTCATTTTGTGACTTCCTTTTGAAATTTTTTAGATTGTAGAAGTCTGCTAAAATATCGTCTCTTTTAATTATTCTGGACTGCAGTGGAATTTTTAACTCTCCAATATGCTCAATAGTAGTATCAAAAGAATCCACATAAACACTACCTTTTTTTATTGCTATGTCGTCAATCTCCCGCATGTCGGGGCGATAGGACCCAATTAAATCCAGATGCTGCCCTGGTTGAAGCCAATCACCCTTAATTAAAGGTTTAATTGACATTGTTGCTGTGCAAATGATGTCAGCTTCTTCTACACCTTTTTTTAGGTTTTCGACTAAAGTAGCTGCGTGCTTTTTGGAGAAAAGAGAAGCATTTTTTAATGAACGGCTCCAAACATAATAATTAGCATTTGGAAAAATAGTTTTATAAGCAGCTACCATTGCAGAACTCATGTTTCCTGAACCAACTAAAAGAATTTTTTGAGAGTTCTTTCGAGCTAGGTGTTTGGTAGCTAGTAAAGAGTCAGCGGCAGTTTTCCATTTTGTTAGAAGATGAAAGTCGATAAATGCCTCTAATTCCCCAGTTTGATCTGAGAATAAGGAAACAGCACCATTAATTGCAGATATGCTAGTATCATTATTTTTAGGAAATATGGTGGCAGTTTTGACAAGCTGACCTAGGCCGTCAATCCAGGCAGTTCTTGAAAGTAGAGTATCTTCTTTTCTAGAGAGAATTACGTCTTTAATTTGAGCTTTTGGACGATCATGACCAGCAATTAAGCTTGTTACTAACTCTGACCAATCTAGTAAGGATTCGACGTCAGAAGAGTTAATTATTTTAACAGTCATAACCTACCTCTATATAGATAATAAACATGTAGCCGTTTTTATTACCATCATGCATATCTTATTAAAGGTAATTTTAACACAGCTTTGTACGAGTTTTAATTAGACTTTTTGATATAAGGTAAGCTCTCTTTATTTTTTGGAGTTAGCTTACTCCTTAAAAGGGTAAGTGGGTGACCATGCAACGATAAACGCATGGAAGCGTAATCCTCAGCTATATGTTCCCCTATGTGCATTTTTTTTGGAATATAGTTTGATAGCTCCTTTATATTTTCCCCCTCGAGGCCTTTTTCAAAAAGTGGTAATACCTTCCTGCTAGTAATAGCCTTTGCATCCCATAAAGCTTTGCGGCGATCTATGCCCATATCAATAAACGCATCTGCCTCTGCTAATGTGGCTAATATGTGTGGAGGAGTTCCGGCGCGACGCCAAACATCTTCTATGGTTAAGTAACCATTTCCACGAGCACTTATAATCCAATCAATTTCATCTTTTTGTAAAGATTTTATTTGGCAAAACCCCAGTCGCAATGCCATCTCACCTCTACCGTCTGGTTCTAAAATATTTTCCCAATAACTATATTGTATCGATACAGGCCTAATAGTTACGTTATGGGCTTTTGCATCTCGAACGATTTGTGCTGGTGCATAAAAGCCCATAGGTTGAGAGTTTAATAAGGCACAGGAAAATACTTCTGGGTAATGACATTTTATCCATGCTGATGCGTAAACAAGAAAGGCAAAGCTTGCAGCATGGCTTTCTGGAAAGCCGTAACTACCAAAGCCTTCTATTTGTGAAAAGCAACGATATGAAAACTCTTCTTCATAACCATTCAAGAGCATGCCTTTTATGAATTTATTGCGAAAACTACTGATATCTCCATTTTTTTTAAATGTAGCAAGTGAACGACGTAGTTGGTCTGCTTCTGCGGGTGTGAAGCCAGCACCAATAATTGCAATTTGCATGGCTTGTTCTTGAAAGAGTGGGACGCCAAGTGTCTTTTTTAAAATCTCACCAAGTTTATTGGACGGGAAAACCACTTTTTCTTCTCCGTTGCGCCGCCTTAAAAACGGATGAACCATTTTTCCTTGGATAGGACCGGGGCGAACGATAGCAACCTGAATGACAAGATCATAAAAACACTTTGGTTTCATTCTTGGTAGAAAATTCATTTGGGCACGGCTCTCCACTTGAAACACACCTAAGCTATCCCCCTTGCTAAGCATTGTATAAGTGGATTGGTCTTCTGGAGGTATTGTCGAGAGAGTATACTCGAGACCATAATATTTTTTAATTAAGCTAAAGGCTTTTTGTATACATGTTAACATCCCAAGAGATAAAATATCTACCTTAAGAATTCCAAGTGTGTCTATATCATCTTTGTCCCAACAAATAATAGTTCTGCCTTCCATTGTGGCATTTTCTATCGGTACCAATTCGTCTAGTCTACTATCAGTTATAATAAAGCCACCAACATGTTGTGATAAGTGTCTAGGAAAACCTTGAATTTCATTTATTAACTTTAAAGAAAGAGAAAGCCGGCTGTCAGAGGGGTCAAGCCCAAGCTCTTTAATTTTATCATTATCAATATTTTTTGAGGACCCAAAGCCCCATATTTGAGAGTTTAGTGATGTGATAGTACTTTCTGAAAGACCCATAGCTTTTCCAACCTCTCGTACGGCACTCTTCCCTCTGTAGTGAATTACTGTAGCGCAGAGGCCTGCTCTATGTCTTCCATACTTTTGGTATATGTACTGTATAACCTCTTCCCGTCGACTGTGTTCAAAGTCTACATCAATATCTGGAGGTTCATTTCGAGCTTCAGAAACGAAACGTTCAAACACCATAGAACCAATTTCTGGACTAACAGAGGTTATTCCTAGGCAGTAACAAACTACTGAATTTGCAGCAGAACCACGGCCCTGGCATAGAATATTTTGTGATCTAGCAAAGTAGACAATATCATTTACTGTTAGGAAATAAGACTCATATTTGAGCTTATTTATAAGTGTAAGCTCATGTTCAAGCATTTTTCTAACTTTTATTGTGGCACCTTCTGGATAACGCCAGCTTAGGCCTTCGTAAGAAAGGTTTTTTAATCTTTGATGCGGAGTCATTCCAGCATTTACCTCGGAGGGATAGTCCTGGCGTAAGTCTGCTAAAGAAAAACTACATAAGTCAGAAACCTCATTTGTACGATATACGGATTCTTCAAACCCTTTAAAGATTGTTAACATTTCAGAGTGATTTCGT
>Ga0115004_10004483_pt1 | contig 11156 bp, 6 predicted proteins | sample ArcticOcean_MG_C_10_FD_88737 | JGI IMG/M metagenome (GOLD analysis project Ga0115004, IMG submission 88737) | Marine microbial communities from western Arctic Ocean - ArcticOcean_MG_CB11_90 | ecosystem: Environmental > Aquatic > Marine > Oceanic | place: Arctic Ocean: Canada Basin | collected... | reverse complement strand
TAGTACCACTTTAGAAAGTTTGCACGGAAAGTGCAGCACATGTCAAGAAGAGAAAAGAAGAGATGAGAAAGGAGCGAATTCATCTTAAGTAGTACTAAACCTTGCTTGAAGGTACACTAACTCCTGCGGACGCCACCGGGCGCCACGCTCGGCGTGGCCGAGGCCACCCCCGGTTCTCCCTCTCATCGTCATGCGCTGGCCTTGGTCTCTGCGCTCGGGAGGTCCTCTCCCGTCGCATTCTTGACCCACGCTCGTCTCTGCGAGAGCAGCTTGGCCTTGATGTCGCCGCTCACTGCGCTCACATACTTGTCGGTCCGCATCTTCAGCCCCACGGCCTCGGCCGTGTGCGACGTGGTCACGCGCCCAGTCGCAATAGGCACGGTGTGGAAGTCGACGGCGCAGTCGTCCTGCGCTACGGCAGTGATGCCCATGTGGAACGCGTTGGCATTCATGCTGATGGCCAGGCCGGTGCGGATGGCGTCCACGTCCACGACAATGTCGTCGTCGTCGTCGGCATCGTCGCCACCGACGCTCACACAGCACCCGACGAGCGTGCCGCGCGGCTCTGGCTCGTCGTTGACCATGCACCAGTACGCGCGCCGTGCGCACGCGTGGGCGTCCATGGCGTCCTCGATCATGCGCTGCGTCGCCGCAGTGCCGGCGCACTCGACTGTCGCCGCCGCGTGCTCGGCCCTTTGCTTGAGCGCAAAGTATCGCTGGAACTCGTCCACCCATCGCTCGGGCACCGCCGGCCTTTCCGTTGTCTTCGCCGCCTGGCCGACGCCGCCAAGGCCGCGCTCCGCGAGCATCGCCTTGGTGGCCGCCGCCTTTTCCTCCTCCTCCGCCTCGCCCTTGCCATCGGTCGCCTCCTCGGTCGCACCCTCGCCGCCGCCGACCTTGTAGAGCCGACTGTTGGTGCACCGCGCCGCCGTCTCCTGCATCGGCACGCCGACGCTCATCGTAAAATCCTCCAGCTTGGCGTGCCGCACCTGCGCGACGCGCGTCTCCTCGCGCGCCGACGACAGCTTCAGGTCCAGGCTCTTGATGATGGTGTCGGCCTCGGCATTCTTCATCCGCTCGGCCGTCATGAGCGCATCGTGGGACAGAATCTGACGACGCGCCGCGTCGAGTGCCTGCTTGAGGTCGGCCATGGCCTCCTCGTGGGCCTGCGTCGAGATCAGAAAGTCGGAGCGTCGTCCCTCGACGTCCACTGGCAAGGCGAGCGCGCGCATGCGTGCGCGATGGTCGTCGAGCGACTCCATTGGCACGGTTGCAGCAACGGCATCGGATTGCACGTCGGCTCCCACGTTGGCCTCCACTTCGGCCTCCGCGGCGGCACTCAGAGCGGAGACCACGAGCGCCTGCTCGTCGCGCAGGCGGCTGAGCTCGGCCGTCGCGTCGTCGAGTCGCGTCTGCAACCCCGCATGCTCGGCCAAGACGGCCTCGTGCTTTGCCGTCATCCCGTCCACGATTTCCTGCAAGGCCTCGGCGCGCTTCAGCTCGTCGTCGTAGCTCGCCTGCAGCTCGACGGCGCCGCGCGCCTGCATCTCAAACTTGGCGCGGTCAAAGTCCTCGAGCTTGGGCGCGGACGCGAGCTCGGCGCGCATGCCGGCCTCGCGATGTTGCGCGTGCTTGACCTCGGACGCGAGCGCCACGATGCGCGCGTGCGACGTGGCGCGCTCCGACTGCAGCGCGGCGTTGCCGCGTGCGACGCTCTGCTCCGCCGTCGCGATGCGCTCCGACGACTTCTTGAGCTTGGACTGCAGCTCGTCGATGACGCCGTTGAGCCGCATGATCTCGGGATTGTTGGCGTTGGCAAACCCACCGGTGATGTAGCCGGCCTGGAGCTTCTTCCGTTCGCCGCCGGCACCACCACCACCACCACCACCACCACCACCACCACCCATTCCGTTTGCGCCGCCCTCGCTCCAGATGCGCGGCGCTGGACCTGCGCCCGCGCCCGCTCCCACTCCGGGTGCCCGCATCGCGGGCAACGTGAACTTGAAGCCGCCGTTGGCGCCGCCACCCGCCGTCGTCAGCGGGAGCAGCGGCGGACCGTGCCCGACCGGTGCGCCGTGCGCAACGCCGAGGTCGAAACGCAGCTGGCCGTGCTGCTGTTGCATCGGCGGAGCCGCCGACATTGACACCGTCGCCGCGGGCGCCCGCGCGCCCTGGGCAAAGACCCCCATCTGCTGCTGCTGCTGCGACGACGGCGGCGCGGTCGGCGAACGCGGCAGGGCGTCGGCCCCGTCGACCGCCTCCGTCGGAGCCGACGTGGCAAAGATGCTCCGGAGCGTGAAGCGGCACGCCTCGTCGGCAACCTCCTGTGGTCGTACGCTCATGCTCGCATGCAACTTGTATCGATTCGGTTGTGTTTGTGCACACGACTCACACTGCGGGACGACGCGTTTTGAGCGCACGGGGCCGTGTTCTACCCCTTTGAAACAACGACAATGTGTTATCTCGGTGTCCGTCGATCGTGAGCCGTGTGTGCGCCGCGGGGGGCATCGCGATCAGGCGGCGACGGGCACGTGCATGTTCATCACGACCATGCGCCCGAGCTGATCGCCACGCATCGCACGATCGGCACCGTCGTTTTGCGCCACCCCCGGCAGGATGTCGCTGGTTGCCTCGAGTCCACGCACGAATCCCGTGACGCTGCCCGTCTCCTTGATGGTCTCGACAAAGGCCTCGATGGCGTTTGGATTCTGCACCAGGCTCGCAAACGAGAGAATGTGCAACGTCTCGTGCGTCGACATCCGCTTGCCGGTGGAGGCGACGGCGCCCACGCCGAGCTCATTGTCGGACAGGTGCGCGTTGAGCGTCCTGAGCACCTTGATGCTCCGGTCGAGGCTCGCCACCTCCTCGGTCGTGAGCTGGTACGGCTCGGCGCGCATGGGCATCACGTTGGCGGCCGCCTCGGCATGGGCCTTGTCGAGCGTGTCGCCAATCTTTTCGTCGACCCGCCACAGCGGCACGACGGCGTAGTCGCCCGTGGCCAGCTGCATGGGGTTGGCGCCGGCCGCTTCCATGGGCCCGTCGGTCCGCGGCCGCGCAAAACGGTACTGGGCGCTCGCCGACTCGTGCTTGCGCAGCACGGGGTTTCGGAAGAGCGGGTGCTCCATGGAGACGCCAATCTCGACCTTGGACATGTAAAAGGCGTGGTCGCCGCGCTCGCCGACGTCGAGCGCCTTGTGCGTGCGCGTGATGTTGGGCGACAGGCTGGTCGCCACCTTCTTGTCCATGGCGTACCAGGCCTGACGCTCGTCGCGCGCGACCGGGTCGTGCGTGTACATGCACGACGAGGCAAAGGTCGTGCCCTCCATGGAGAGCGGCTGCAGGCCCTCGGTCGGGTGCGAGATGCGCATCTTCTTGAGGGTCTCGAACGAGTCGAACAGCTTGCGCTCGACGTCGGGCATGCGCTTCACGAGGTCGCGCGGGTAGAGCGCGTCGAAGCGGGCCTCGGTCACCTCGATGCGCGCGGCGTGCGCCGTCACCGGCACGCCGGCAATGTTGCCGAGCGTGCCGCGCTCGAGCGCCATGAGGAACGAGGGCTTGGGCAGCGCCATGGCGATGGCGTGACCGGCGAGCTTCTGGGCGTGCTCGTTGGCCGCATCGGCGTGCCCGGCATTGGCCGCCAGGACCGTGGTGCCGTAGACGTAGTGCGCGCCCAGGCTGTTGGCAACGGCACGCAGCGTCGGGTAGTCGCGCGCCATCACGTCGGCGGGCGTCGTGCGGAGGAGGTGCTCGGCAAACCGGATGGCCGAGATGGCGTTGCACGCGCTGCCGTCGCAGTCGTCGGCGTGCATGATGGAGCGCGAGGCCTCGGCGCGCCACGACTCGCTCTGAACCATCTTGACGCCCGTCGGCAGGACGATCGGGGTGCCGTCGACGCGGTACGGCATCGTGTACGCGCTGAACGCGGACATGGCGTTGGCAATGCACGGCCCCCACTGCATCGTCGCGCGCACGCTCGGCGTCGCCAGTTCGTGCAGGCACTCGGCTCGCTCGTGCGCGCTGAGCTCGGACCCGAGGCACGCATTCAGGATGGACTCGAGCGTGCACGCGCCAAACGACGACGGCGTGTCGTTGACCGCGGCGGCCGGCGCGTAGCCCGAGCCATTGTAGCCCACGGGCACGCGCATGATGCTCTTGGTCAGGTTCTTGACGGGCGCAAACACCAGCTTCTCGGTCATGGCCCATGCGCTGTTGTAGATGCCCTGCAGGATGGGCTCGACCTTCTGGATGGCATTGTCCTCCTTGGGGTCATTGTACCAGATGATCGAGCCGACGGGGGTCTCGACCGGCGGCTCGCCCTCGGCGCCCGGCGACAGCCGCACGACCTGGGGCGCGTACACGGCCATCACCGCCTGGTGCGTGCCCCAGTTGGAGTACTTGATTGGCACGGTCTCAAACGGCACGTCGACGCGTGCCTTGATGTTGAGCGACAGCGCGTCGGCAATGTCACGATAGTCGTCGGCAATCTCCTCGACCCCCACGGCCTTTTTGGCCTCGCCCTTTTTGCCGGCCACCGTGTTCAGCATCTGTCCGAGCTGCGACATTGCGCTGGCGTCAATGTGGCCATTGGCAATCAGGCTCGAGAGCGGTTGAACGTCGCTGAACAGATCTTGCATCAGCACCGAGCCCTGTCCCGACATTGTGCCCACGAGCGTGCCGTTGATGGACGCTGCGACGCGCGAGGCGGTCATGTTCAGGCGCGCGCGGGCAGGCAGCACGAGCGTCGACCCGGCCTTGTCGGTCTTCTTGGTCGCCACCATCTGGTGCACGTCGTTTGGCACCATGTCAATCATGGCCTTTTCAATCGGAATGCGCACGGTGGTGAGCGACTCGGTCACGAGCTTGGAGACCGCCGCTGGGCTGTGGGTGAGCGCAAAGTCGGTCTCGCCGCGCGCGGCCGCCGCGCCAAGCGACCCGCTCTTGGTCAGAAAGTTGCCCTCGATGTCGGCCTCCGTGCGCTTCACTTGAAAGACAAACAGGTAATCGGACGCGACCCCGACGAGGTCCGCAGCATCCGTGCACTTGCCCGTGGGCGCACTGATCACAGTAAACTCCTCATTCTCATCCTCCGCTGCCACTGGCTCTGGCATCCTATGATGCACGGACACTCACTCACTCACACCCCGGGGAGGTGTCTCCGGCTCTCGGTATCCCCTCCCTTACCAGACGCGCATGCACGTCCTTTGTTATCCTCGCGTCGGGCCCTCCCGCTCCCGCTCCCGCTCCCGCTCCCGCTCCCGCTCCCGTCGTGCCGCGGCTACGCCAGCGGCACGTCCACCTCGATCGGCCCGGCCGCGTACGCGGCGAGCGTGGTCGCATCCAGCTCGTCGACGAGCTCCTCGAGGGGCTCGTCGCCGTGCACGCCGATGCTGCTCGCCGCCGCGCGCGTCGGGGCCAGCAGGGCGCGGCTGCGCATGACCCGGTTGAGCTCCTCGCGCACGGCGGCCGGCGCGCGCACCTTGGACTTGGCCAGCATGGTCATGCCGTGGCCGAGGACCATCGTGACCCACGCGAGCTTCAGGTCAATGTGCACGGGGTCGGCCTCGCCTGCCATCCGATCCACGCGCTGCAGCTCCATGCCAAACACCATGCGGTAGTTGAGCAGGTCGGCCGAACGCGTTAGGGCGCCCATGATGGTGAGCGTGCGCTCGCGAAGCAGACTGTTGGGACCGGACACGTGGGCCGGCACGGAGGCCGGCGGAATCGGCTCGTCCTGCGGCACAAAGATCGGATGCCCGCCCCACAGCAGGCTCCCGTCGGCCTTGACGTGGACCTGGTAGACGATTGCCGAGTACAGACCCATGAGCACCTCGGGGCTCTTGATGTGGGCCATGTGCTTGCCATCGCGCAGGACGAGTGGCATGAGATACTTTGCGCGGTCCTGCTTGTCCGCCATGTTCATCTTCGCGAGCTCGGCGTTGGCAGCCGCTCGCTCCGCTTCCGGTAGGTCGAGAACGTCCATGCACGGGTTCTTCTCGACTCGCGCGACCTCGTCGCCGGAGCCGTGGTCGGTGGTGAACATACCCTTGGCCAACGTGGGTGTGATGGACAGGACCACCATGCCGCTGACCGGCTTCATGGCGCTCGCGCTGGTCGGCGTCGTCGCGCTCACCTTGGGGTAGTAGAAGTCGTGGTGCTGCAGGTACGGCGTCACGCCGCTTGGATCGAGCGCGGAGATTTGCTGCGTGCCCGCGCCCGCGCCCGACATGCCCATTTCCGTGTCACCCTTGGTCGCCTGATCCACCGCGTTGTTGGCCACCTCCTCGGGGGTGAGCACGAGCGACTGCACTCCCTCGAGCACGGCACCGCTGATCTCCTCGGGAAGCAGATCCATGCCCCACGGCAACGAACCGGGTGCGAGCGTCATGCAAAAGCCCATCGCGTCCGGCGTGAAACCGCTGGCACCTGCCAACGAGTGAAACTGCGCGCCGTACTTGTACAGCAACGAGTCCGAGTAGGTCGGGTTCTTGCCAGTCGGGTTGCAGTAGTCGGACGTGTGCTCGTCGCCGGCCTTCTTGAGGCGCGCCTTGTGAAGCTTGTTGAGCTTGGCCTCGCCTTCCGGCTTGGGCATGTACATGTCCTTGGGCGGCGTGTTGTGGCGAAACGGATGGATGGGGTCCTCCTGCACAAACGTGGCCTTGCCGCTCTGCGAGCCAATCAGAAAGGCGCCCTCACCGCCGCCCGCGCCGTTGTGCTTCTTCTTCATGCTGACCACAAACGCGGTGGTCTGGAGCGAACCCTCTCCCACCGTGAAGGCCTTGCGGTTGAACTTGTCCATCTTGGATGCCTTCTCCACGCCCTTTTCGAGACGCGTGTCGACCGCCGCCTTGGCGGTGGCGTACTTGTCCACCAGCTCCTGCTTGGACGGCATCGTGGGCAGTAGTAGTGCGGGCGCGCCCGGCAGGACCACCGACGGCGCGTTTGCCGCGGCCTTCTTGGCCAGCTCGCCCGCGCCCTTGTACAGCTTGCCGGCGCCCTTCTTGGCCCTGGCGAGGAGGCTCTTGGCGTCCGTGGCGACCTCGGCGAGCTCGGCCGGGTAGCCGGTGCAGCAGTCGGCCGTCGCCGCGCCGCGCGCGGCAACGAGGCCGTCAAAGTCGAGGCGAGCCGGCGCCGCGGCGACGGATGGGTACTGCGGCGCAAACGCCGGGCCGTCGTGCAGGGAGACCGACGTGGGCGGCTTCTGCTGCATGGCCCGGCGGTTGATGGCCGCCTGGACCTCGGGCCGCAGCGCCACAGCATCCGAGCGCAGGCCCCCCGCCGGGGCGGCCAGCTGCGCCCCCGTGCTCGCCCCGCGTTGGGCCCAACGCGAGGTCGCGTCTCCGCGCAGTGGCTGGCGCAGCGACATGCTTCCGCTGTCCCTCCGCCTTGCGGCTTGCAAACGGGAACAAATGCAAGGTCACCGAGCGGTGCTGGGAGAAGTAAGTGGGATGCGCAAGGCACCCGCTAATTTAAGCGCCCTTCCAACCATCTTTAGGCGAGAGGCCGACGACGACGACACCTGGTGCGTGGGGACGATGCTCATGTCCCCCAAGCGCAAGGAGCTGCAACGTCGCCTCGGGGCCCTGATGGCCGACGTGCAGGAGCAACGGGCAACCAAGCGCCGTTGCACGACCGGGACGGCCGACGCCGCACCGGCGGCCGAGGCGGACTCCGAGCCGGCGACGACAACGACGACAACGACGACGATGGCCGCGCGCGCAAGCTGCGCCGGCGCGTTTGGCGTGCTGCCACCCGATCTGGTGTGCGCCGTCCTCCAGCACCTCGTGCGGCTGTCCCCACGCCTGCGCTGCGGCATCGAGCTGCACGAGGCCGCTGCCGCCTCCGTGCGCCACGTGCGCGACGCGGTGCGCACGTGCAGCTACCTCGCGGCGTGCTTTCGCGACGGCGGCGACCTGACGCGCCTCGAGGTGGCGGCCCGCACGTGCACGTCGTTGATGCCGACCCACGCGGCATCGGATACGCCCTACCTGGACCAGGTCATGCTCGAGGAGCGCTCGCGCTTCGACGTACGCATGCTCGAGAGCGCCCTCAACGGCCTCGTGTGCCACTGCGCGGGGGAGCACTGCCGCGGCGTCCGACGCGCGCACAACGAGAGCATCGCCGTTCCGCAGAGCAAGGGCACGGACCGACCGCCGACGCCGATGCTCTCCGCGGTGCTCGGTGGTGGTCGCCGGCCGCGGGTCAAGGTCGTGTGGCCGTCGACGGTGGACCACCTCGCCGCCGGCACGTCGGTCAACGAGTGCGTCGTGTGCGTCCGGACGCGGCAATCGACCCGAAAGGACGATGTCACCAACAGCCTCCTCGGCCTCAAGGACGATCCGCCTGAGGCCTTCAACGCCAACACCGAGCTGTCGCTCGTGCGACGCCTCGAGGTCGACGCCGTCGACGCGCCGACCGAATCTGCCTCGTGCGTCGACAAGCTCACCGTGAGCTCGTGCGGCCAGTGGATTGCGCTCACCAAGCTGCTGTATCTGGACGACCTGGGGCAGGTACGCCGGCCCGACGGCGGCGCCTGCCTGCAGGTGTGGCATCGCGGCGCCGACGGCGTCGCCGTGCTCCGTGGCACCCTGCGCTACCGAGGCGTGCACGTCTCCCAGGTCTGGTTTCGGATGCTCGATCCCCTGGCGCCCTCCAGCCCCGTCCACCTCTGCCTTGTCGCCTTTGCCTACGCCGACCTCGAGGGCAACGGGGTTGAGTACGGTCTGGACCCTGCCAACGACTGGCTCCGGCACAACTCCATCTGCCAGTTTGACCTGGAGAATGACTTTGAGGACGTGTGCCGCCGTTCGGAGCAAAGCGTCGACTCCTTTCTCAATGTCGTAATGCAGCGGGCGTTTGAACGGCCAAGCCTGCGTCCCGTCTCCGGCGTCGCATACTGGCCCGACGACGCGCCGGCCTGGGACGACCTCCTGGGGGACCACGAGCTCCTGGCGGACTCGGAGCTGCTGCACGTGTCCGTCGCCGCCTCGGGCAGCTGCGTGGCCGCGGCCGTGCTGGGCCGCACGGTGCTCGAGCAGGGGCAACCGCCCGTGCGTTGCGCGCAGGTCGTCTTCTACGAGGTTCCGGTGGTGACCCGCCCCGCGTTCAGCGCCATTGGTGGCATCGACCTCAAACGGGGCCTGCGCAACGCCGAGGTGCAGGGGATATCCGACCTCCACAGCGACCAGCTCGACCGTCTGCCGACGCCGCGCTGGGTCGAGCTCAGCCCGTGCGGCGACACCGCGGTCGTGCTCCTGCAGGCTGGCAACGGCGAGTTCTTTGTGCACATCCACCTGCGTCTCTCGCCGGGCGCCGGCTTTGTCCGCGTCCGACGCATGCGACTCGAGGACGCCGTCCGGCGACCCATTGGACCCGTGCGCGACGGATCGCGTGCCGCGTGGGCAGAGGCGCACGCCTGGGCAAACCCGACGGTGCGCACGGTGCCGTCGACCAGCATCTTCTCCCCGTGCGGCCGCTTCCTGCTGCTCGCCTTTGCCTTTAGCCAGCACAACATTGTCGCGACGATGCGCTCCTGCAAGCCCGGGCTTTGCGTGCTGGACCTCGCCGACGTGTGGAGTCACCACACCGCTGCCGCCGCCTCGCACGGCAGCGGCGGCAGCGGCGGCGTCGCGTGGATCGAATGCCGCGCGGATCTGCTGCCGAGTCAAATGGCGTGGAACACTGCTGGGCTCTGGGTGCTGGTCCACCGCGGGGTGTTGCTGCTCGGCCTGTGACGGGCCCTCGCACGACCGCCACAACCATAACCATAAGTCGTGTGTCTGTAGCCTCTAGCTGAAGCAAGCGCCCACTCGTGACGCCCACCGGACCCCGTCGTGCCAGCGTTGCGAAATCGACGATGCAGGGTTCAAACGCGCTCAACCCCAATTACAAGCGTCAGGCGCTCACTGGCGGCTTCTTCAAAGACTACGGGGCGGCTCCCGCCGAGTTCGAGTCGCCCGGCAGCAAGGAACTGTTCGAGCCGTCCCCGCTCGTCTCGGGCGGCGGCAACTACGCCTACGCGACGCTCACCATCAACCTGATCCTGCATCTGGCGTGCGCCATCTGCACGTGCGTGGCCGCCGCCATGTACCTGCCGCCGCCGAACGACAAGGCCAACGTCGACTACAGCGTCTACCACGACACCGACTTTGTCAAGTCCTGGGTCATTGTCATGCTCGTGTGCGAGATCCTGTGCGTCGTGTTCACCGTGCTTTACTACGGCCTCGTCTTCAAGGCCATGGCCTTCGCCCTGCCGGCGCAGATCGGCCTCTCCCTTCAGCTCATTGCCACCGTGTCCGCCATCAAACTCAGCTACTGGATCTGCATGGCCCCGGACACGGCCAAGTCGATGCGCGATGCCAACGGCGACGGCTGGATCGTGGCCACCATGTACCTCGGCCTGATCGTCATTGCCGGCTACATCATGACGCCCATCTCGGGAAACTACTACAAGGTCGTCAGCGCCGGCGGCGCGGAGGCTTGGGCAAAGCCAAAGGAAGCCCCCATGTGAAGAAGCACGACGGCGCGGCATCCGTGCCCCCGTCGCCGCTCGTGCGACCACCGTTCTCTGATTGCCGACCGCAGGCCGCCAGGCAGGCGCGAACACGCTTGGGTCCCAGGTGTAGGTGTAGGTAGGTTTAGGGAAGACAGTGCCGCAGGCAGCGGTACCAGGAGAGGCGGGAAGGGACGGGGGTCTGGGGGTTCGTTGGTGCTCGCTTTTTTGTTTGAGAAAGTACGAACACTTTGCAACTTTCCAAACTTTGTACGAGACCGTACTTTTTCAAACTCGGCCCCTACGCACCACACTCGCACCACCACACCCTACGCGTCGTAGATGACAATCGGACGCGACACCTCGCGGCAGATCGGGCACTTGTTGTTGCAGCGCTGGGCGCACTGAAAGCAGGCGCAACGGTGGCCGCACTGCGGGAAGATGGTGCAGGCGAGCTTGTCGTCGTCCATGCAGACCGAGCAGACGGGGGTCATGGCCGCGACCTCGGGGCGAACGGGCGATGAGCAGAGCTGCTCGTCGTCGTCACTGTCGAAAATCTCCCGGTGGATCCGGGCCCGCGGCGCCGGGGCCGGAGCCGCCGGAGCCGGAGCCGCCGGAGCCGGAGCCGCCGGAGCCGGAGCCGCCGGAGCCGGAGCCGCCGGAGCCG
>Ga0115004_10004476_pt1 | contig 11164 bp, 9 predicted proteins | sample ArcticOcean_MG_C_10_FD_88737 | JGI IMG/M metagenome (GOLD analysis project Ga0115004, IMG submission 88737) | Marine microbial communities from western Arctic Ocean - ArcticOcean_MG_CB11_90 | ecosystem: Environmental > Aquatic > Marine > Oceanic | place: Arctic Ocean: Canada Basin | collected... | reverse complement strand
GTTAGCATTATTAGAAAGAATCAAATCGTTGATTCTAAGAAATCCTATTTCAAAACTTTCCTTTCATTAGTCGCATAATCTCTAATTCAAATAGGATTTTTAGATGGTGGTCAAATTAATGCGACAGAACCTATTGCTACAACGATAGAAAAAAACCTGATATTAAGTTCGATATTTCCCGAAAAATTCAGTTTCGCGAATAAAAAATGTCGAACTATTAGAATGAATGAGTCAATACTCAAAACCCTCAGTGTTAGCAAGGGATACAGGAGATCAAAAAAAGGGATATTTACGTCAAAATCGCAAATATCCCTTAGAGTGGAGATGCAGGGAATCGAACCCTGGTCCAAACAAGGAATCTGAAAGCTTTCTACATGTTTAGTAAGCACTTAATTTTCGAGTGTGGTCGGGAAGCTTACATTCCCAAAACCAAACCTTATCCTTTTAATTTCGCGTCAAGGTCAAGGTATCCCCATCGGCTAGTTCATCCTTTTGATGATGCTCGGTGGGATAGAAGCGATCAACCTTCATCTATCCGCAGAGCAAAAGCTAGACTAATCCTAGATTAGGCAGCTAAAGCGTAGTTAGACTCGCCGTATAAAAATTTGTGAATTGGATATTAACGAGCCGTCTCACCATGCTCGACATGCTTACAGTCCTATTCATCTCGCTGTCAAAGCCAGTCATCCCCAGTAATTTCAATGATCTATTGCAAAGATAGAGTTTCGGATTGCCTTACACAATTCCTTAACCATAATAATCCTATCAATCTCTTGGAAGGTCAAAGTCAATTGAATCCATTAATGAGTCCTTATCGTTTAATAATTCCTCCATAGATATAAAGGTTTCCGTTCTTCGGATTCCTTCAATAGAGTGTACATTTTTAAGCACGTCTCTAGCAGCGGAAGAATCCATAGCTCGAACTTTACAGAAAATACTAAACTGCCCTGTAGTGAAGTCTATTACAGTAATTTGAGGTATTTTCCGTAATGAGGCCACTACTCTATCAAAGCTTTTGGCCTTGTCTAAAAACACGCCCAAATACGAGGTAAAAGAAAGCCCCAATTTTTTGTAGTTTATATTAATTGTGAAGTTTTTTATGACACCTAAATCTTCTAGTTTTTTAACTCGTACATGTACCGTACTAGGCGAAACAAGGGTTTTTGAAGCCAATTCAGTAAACGAAATCTTTGCATTTGACGATAAATGCTTTAGAATTTCTAGATCAATTTTATCAATCTCATTTTTCATAGCAATAATTTAAATTACAAAATACTGATTTCACTAAAATAGTGAATATTTATCCGATATCCATCAAAATACATCTAATTACTAAAATTATACGCTATTTTAAATGCTTTTACCGATATTTACTATAAATAAATAACCATGAAAAGAAACTGGATTATAAGCTTTGTAGCCGTACTAATTATTGCACTATTGGGCGTGAGTAATTACGAAGTCCTTAGCTTAGAAAATATAAATTCTGAAAACGCTGCTGATATCTCATGGATGCTAACGGCCAGTTGCTTGGTTTTCTTTATGACTCCTGGATTATCTTTTTTTTATGGTGGAATGGTAAGTCAGCGGAATATAATCTCTACTATGCTTCAAAGCTTCATTGCTTTGGGACTCATTAGCATACTATGGATTGTTGTAGGGTTCAGCCTTTCGTTTGGAGATAGCTACTTTGGGATTATTGGAGATCCTACACAATATTTCATGTTTAATAATATAGACCAATACAACGAAACTTTAGGTTTAGGGATTCCATTACTACTGTTTGCATTGTTTCAATTGAAATTTGCAATTATCACCCCAGCCATCACAACAGGTAGTTTTGCAGAGCGTATCAATTTTTCTGGTTATCTAATTTTCATGTGTTTATTTAGTTTAGTTATTTATTGTCCTTTAGCGCATTGGACCTGGCATCCGAACGGCTTTTTACATCAGTGGGGAGTGTTAGATTTTGCAGGGGGCGCAGTGGTACATATCTCTGCTGGATTTGCCGCTCTTGCTGGGGCCCTAGCCTTAGGACATAGAAAAAAAAGAAATACAGAAGAAAATCCTGCCAATACAAGTTATGTATTACTAGGAACTGGTATGCTATGGTTTGGCTGGTTTGGATTTAATTCTGGATCTGCTCTTGGAGCAAATGAAGAAGCGATAATGGCATTTGCGACCACTAACACTGCCTCAGCAATGAGTATGTTTACTTGGATCGTTCTTGAGGGAATGAAAGGGAATAAAGTTAAAGCTACCCATGCCTGTATTGGCGCAGTGGTAGGATTAGTGGTCATTACACCTGCGGCTGGTTTTGTGAGTATAGGACAGAGTTTATTTATGGGATTTATAGGGGCTGTGATATGCAATCACTTTCTCGCCTTTTTTAGACGTTTTGACATTGACGATACCCTAGATGTATTTGCATGTCATGGTATGGGTGGAATAGTTGGTTTGTTACTTACTGGGATATTTGCAAAAGATGTTGGGTTAATTTATGGTGAAACAGAGACTTTCATTAATCATATTTACGCACTTATAATCATTAGTGTTTTCACATTTGTGGGCTCCTATATACTATACAAAATAACAGCCTTAATAGTACCGATTAGAGTTACAGAAGAAATTGAAGAACAAGGACTCGACATCTCCTTGCACGGAGAATATATTAACTAAAAACAAAAAATTATGTACGGAAAATTAATCCACACAGAACACCGCATCGAAACAGTTTCAGAATTTTACTTTGATGCCACTCAGAAACTTATTACAGAACTAAAGAGTTTAACAAACAACAGAACTCGAGTGTACGAATACAGTTTAAATCAATTTAAGGCAACCTATAAAGATTCCCGAATAAATAAATGTTTTCACAAATTGGAGCTATAAAAATAGCTGAATTTCAGGAAAATACACATTCGTACTTTAAAAATTATTTAATTTACAGTAACTAGTTTTTAAAGACAATTTGTAAATAATAGCTACAACACTAGTCTAAAGAACATTGAGGATGTTTATTGATTAACAAATCGACTTCTTTTCTTTTAGTGTAAAAATCGTATAAAATGTGCGTGAACAAAATGCTGTTTGAGCGTAGCGAGTTCATTTTGTTAGCCATTTTAAAGATTTTGAAACGTTAAAAAAGAAAATAATACTTGACTTTTTTATTCGCGTGAGTTAACTAATATAATGTGCTCATGATTTTCAATTGGTTCGTTTTTTTAGTTTATACTGAGCTAGCCGAAGTATCAAGGCAAAAATGAACAAGCATTAAAGGAATCATAAATTAAGTATAATACAATTAGATAAACTCTTTTCGCGTGTTTATAAAGAATATCAATATAATTTTAAACACAGTTAATAACCTAAACACAAAACTTATGAATCTCATATCTACAAAAGTTTGTAAAAAAGGGGACATTGGAGTTCACAATAATTTATTTGGCGGAACCATGCTTTGTTGGGTAGATGAGGCAGCCTGCGCAATGGCTGCAGAATATTGCTACACACCACTCATGGTAACTCTAAAAATGGAGGAAGTAACTTTTTTAGCTCCTGTAAAAGTAAATAATATCGTAAAAATATACGGTAGTGTATTGGCTATTGGAAATTCGAGTATTACTATTTCTTTAGAAGTGAGGCGTTGTAGTGTATACACACACGAAGAACAATTAGTACTAAGTACACGCGTATTATTTTGTCGTATAGATGAAGACGGTACTGCAATACCAATTTCAAAACATGTTAAAAAACGATTCGAAAAGGAACAGGAGGCTGCTAAAGATATGAAATAGAGATTTAAATTAGCTAAAATCATCAAATCTATAAAGGCATGAGTTCATTAGAGTCTATGATTGTCAGAGGAGATGATGGATAAGAGCATAGGCGAATTAGAGAGATCTAATATGGCCTATGCTCTTCAGCTATTTAATATAGGCTTTTTATCTAATGATAATCCACGATATGTGGATTGTGGGGATATTAAAGAAGACATAGATCAGCATAAAAAAACTTCGTTATCACGAAAGGATTTTTTATAATTTTAAAAAAATTATTACGAGTAAATTAGGCCTCTTAGTAAATATTTGGATATTTTTTTGGAGCTACTTCACTCATCATCTCATAAACTTCTTCGAAAATATCGTCCGTACTAGGTTTAGAGAAATAATCTCCATCGGTTCCATACGCTGGACGGTGAGCTTTAGCAGATAAAGATCGGGGTTCGCTGTCTAAGTGGAAATATGCTTTTTGGTCTTCCACTACTTTCTGCATCATATAAGCTGTTGCTCCACCAGGAACATCTTCATCGATAAAGAGTACACGATTTGTTTTCGCTATACTCTCTACAATCTTATGATTCACATCGAAAGGAATTAAAGACTGTACATCGATAACTTCCGCAGAAATACCAACTATTTCTAGTTCTTGTGCAGCTTCCATAACCAAACGCCAAGTTGAACCATAAGTAACCAAAGTAATATCGGCTCCCTCTTTAGTAGTTTCTGCCACTCCTACTGGAGTTCTAAAGGCTCCTAAATTGGTAGGCATTTTCTCTTTTAAACGATAGCCGTTCAAACATTCAATAATTAATGCAGGATCATCAGATTCTAACATAGTATTGTAGAAACCTGCTGCTTTAGTCATATTTCTAGGAACTAAGACATTTACACCTCTAAGAGAATTTATAATCATTCCCATAGGAGAACCCGAATGCCAAATACCTTCTAAACGGTGTCCACGTGTACGGATAATCAAGGGTGCTTTCTGCCCACCTTTAGTTCTGTAATGTAGCGTAGCCAAATCATCACTCATAATTTGGATGGCATACAATAAGTAATCTAAATACTGAATCTCGGCAATAGGTCTTAAACCACGCATTGCCATTCCTATACCCTGACCCAAAATTGTAGCTTCACGAATACCTACATCAGAAACACGTAACTCTCCGTATTTCTCTTGCATTCCTTCTAATCCTTGATTTACATCACCTATATTCCCTGAATCTTCACCGAAGATTAATGTCTCTGGTTTATTCGTGAAAATAGCATCAAAATTATCGCGGATGATCAAACGAGCATCAACCTCTTCTGCTTCTTTGTATTCTGGTAAAACCTCTTCTACTTTTACAGAAGCAAATTCAGACTCACTGAATAAGTGACTGCTGAAACGATTTGTATTCACCTCTTTTTCTTTATTTAACCAAACAACTAAGTTTGCTTTAGCAGGAGGATTTTCCTCGCGAACCAAGCGCATAGCTTTGCGAACGGCATTGAACATATCCTTACGAATAGGTTCTACTTGTTCGCTTAAATCGTTTGCAAACTTCTCGATGAATGCTTTACTAGAACATCCTTCGGCTAATTGCATTAACAATGCAACTACTTCTGTTTGCTCTTCTTTTATTGGATTGATAAATGCTTTCCAAGCTTCTCCCTTTGCAAGTCTAACAACTTTCTTAGATTCTTTAGATATTAAATCTAAATCCTCTTGTGTTGCCAAATTGGATTCTAACATCCACTCACCCATTTTTTTTATAGGATCGAAATCTATTTCCCACTGTAAGCGTTCGGCAGACTTGTATCGTTCGTGGGAGCCAGAGGTAGAATGACCTTGAGGCTGCGTTACATCTAAAACGTGAATCAAGCAAGGAACGTGTTCCTCTCGAGCTACTTTGTCAGCTTTCTGATACGCTTCAATTAAAGAAGCATAATCCCAACCTTTAACACGGATAATTTCAAAACCAGCGCCTTTTTCATCGCGTTGGAAACCTTTTAAAATCTCAGAAATATTCTCTTTTGTAGTTTGGTATTTAGCAGGTACAGAAATCCCGTATCCATCATCCCAAACAGACATTACCATAGGTACTTGTAAAACACCTGCAGCATTTATAGTCTCGAAGAAAGGCCCTTCAGAAGTACTGGCATTACCTATAGTACCGAAAGCAATTTCGTTCCCTTTATTAGAGAACGAAGACCAATCTTGTAAATCTTTATTAGCACGGTAAACTTTAGAAGCTTGAGCCAAACCTAATAAACGAGGCATCTGACCCGAAGTACAAGAAATATCTGCAGATGAGTTTTTCATCTCCATTAGGTTTTTCCACGTACCGTCTTCATTTAAACTACGCGTAGCAAAATGGCCACCCATTTGTCTACCACCAGAAGCTGGTTCTTCTGCCACTTCGGTATGACCATACAAAGCAGCAAACATTTCTTGAATTGACATCTGTTCTATAGCCATCATAAAAGTCTGATCGCGGTAGTAACCAGAACGGAAATCTCCATTTCTGAATACTTTAGCCATCGCTATTTGAGCAAGCTCTTTTCCGTCTCCAAAAATCCCGAACTTAGCTTTCCCAGTCAATACCTCACGGCGACCCAGTAGACTAGCTTCGCGACTTTCACAAGCCAAACGATAATCTGCTAATACTTCCAAACGGAAATCCTCAAACGATAATTCTTTCTTTTTTGATGAAGCCATAGGTAAATTATTGTGTCAATTAAATTTCAAACAAATTTACTAAAAATAGGTGATGATGTTTTACTCTAGTTATCAAGTGATTACGAATACAGACTCACTAATGAATCTACTGCATAATCGATTTCTTCTTTAGTGGTAAATCTAGAAAACGAAAAACGAATGGTTGGTCTATTCATTGGTGCTTCTATACCAGCTAAAACATGAGACCCAGTATTAGCACCAGAAGTACAAGCCGAACCTCCAGAACAAGCAATCCCCATAATATCCATATTAAAAAGCAACATAGAAGCAATTTCTGTAGGCGGTAAGGAAACACTTAGTACGGTGTATAAACTCCTAGACATATTAGCACTATCGGCATTATATTGTACACCCTCAATAGAATTATTTAATCGTATAATCATGTGTTCTTTTAAAGCAGAAACATGATTTTGGTGTTCTTCTAAACCTTCAAAAGCAACATCCATAGCTTTAGATAAACCAACTATTCCATACACGTTTTCGGTACCACCACGCATATTGCGCTCTTGGGCACCTCCATGAATAATAGGATTTATTTGAACGTTCTTGTTTACATATAAAAATCCAATGCCTTTAGGTCCGTGAAACTTGTGTGCAGAACAAGTTAAAAAATGAACCTTATCTAATACGTTCATATCAAACTTATAATGCGCCATGGTCTGTACAGTATCCGAATGAAATATAGCTCCATACTGTTCGCATATTTCAGAAACCTGCTCTAGAGGAAGTAAATTACCAATTTCATTATTAGCATGCATTAAAGACACTAAGGTCTTTGGGTTTACCGACAATAATTGTTCTAAATGCTGTAAATCTACATGTCCATTTTCATCTAAGTGAACATATGAAAGTGTAATGCAACCTTTAGATTTTAATTTTTCAACGGTATGTCCAACTGCGTGATGTTCTATAGTTGAAGTAATAATATGTTTTACGCCCAAATCGTTTACAGCACATTGAATTGCCATATTATCTGCTTCAGTACCTCCAGAAGTGAAAAATAGTTCACCTGGAGAGCAGTTTATATGTTTAGCAACATTTTTTCGAGCTCGTTCAATTAGTGATTTAATTTTACGACCAAAAGAATGTGTAGACGATGGGTTTCCAAAACCATCTTTTAAAACTGGCAACATAGCCTCAAAAACTTGAGGGTCTATTTGTGTTGTTGCTGCATTATCTAGAAAAACTTTCATACGCTATTCTTAAAAAAATTAAAGGACAATTTGATAAATCAACATCAAAATTAAGCGCTACCTAAACTAAATTGATTTCATTTATAAATCGTTGTGCCAACTGGTTGGCTTTAGCTGGACTTGTACTTTCTGTGTATACCCTAATAATAGGTTCTGTGTTCGACTTTCGAAGATGAACCCATTCATTAGCGAAATTTATTTTCACACCGTCAATCGTATTTACATCTTCTTTAGCATAATTATTTGCCATAACCTTTAATATATTGTCCACATCAATCTCAGGAGTTAACTGAATTTTTTGTTTAGACATATAGTAATCGGTGTACTGTTTTCTCAATTCAGAACAACTAACTTTAGATTGGGCTAAATGTGTTAAGAACAAAGCTACACCCACTAAAGAATCTCTTCCGTAATGAAGCTCTGGATAGATAATACCTCCATTTCCTTCTCCACCAATTGGAGAATTAACTTCTTTCATTTTGGTTACTACATTTACTTCTCCTACCGCAGAAGCGTGGTAATTTACACCATACTTTTCGCTTACATCTCTTAAAGCTCTAGTAGATGATAAATTAGAAACTGTATCTCCTTTTTGAGTTTTCAAGACATGGTCGGCTACTGCAACCAAGGTGTACTCTTCTCCAAATAAAGTTCCATCTTCCGAAACAATAGCAAGTCTGTCTACATCTGGATCAACTACAAAACCAAGATCAGAATTGGTCTCTTTTACAAGAGAGCATAAATCGTGTAGATGCTCAGGAAGCGGCTCGGGATTATGCGGGAATTTACCGTTTGGTTCACAATACAACTCTACTACCTCAACTCCCATTTGACGTAATAAGGCTGGAATATAAATACCGCCTGTAGAATTCACAGCATCTATAACAACTTTAAAATTTTCTTTTTCAACTAATTTCACATCAACTGTAGAAAGAGCGAGAACAGCATCTATATGAATTTGTAAATAATCTTTCTCAACCGAAACACCCAAATCATCCACTTGAGCAAAATCAAAACCTTCATTTTCTGCAATAGAAAGTATTTCAGCACCATCGGCGGCAGAAACAAACTCTCCTTTTTCGTTTAACAATTTTAAAGCATTCCATTGTTTCGGATTATGGCTAGCGGTAAGAATAATTCCACCGCTCGCATTTTCCAATGGAACAGCAATTTCGACAGTAGGTGTAGTACTTAAACCTAAATCAACTACATCAATTCCTAAAGACAATAAACTAGATTGCACCAAATTCTGTACAATAGCACCAGACATTCTAGCATCTCTACCTATTACAACTTTTAATGAGCCAGAAGTTCTGTTTTTCAACCACATACCGTAAGCTGAAGCAAATTTAACTACATCTAAAGGAGTTAAATTATCGCCAGTACAGCCACCAATAGTTCCTCTGATTCCTGAAATTGACTTTATAAGTGTCATAAATATTAATTTTGTGCAAATATAAAAAATTGATTGCCTAAAGGAGACGTATACATAGATTTAAATTGAATGGTATTTACAGACGACTAAATACCCCTAAATTGTGAACTCATTTGTGTATAAGTTCATATAAATACGGTTAACTTAGAGTTAATTTGTACTACTTTTATTTTAGATGTTTTGTATATTTGCGTCCAATTTTTAAACCCGAAAATGAAGCAAGAATCACATAGAGATCAAAATGAAATTAGTGCTCTAATAGAGCGCTATGAGAAAATGTTGGAAGGAGAATTCCAATCGTTTTTTGATTCCTATGAATTTGAAGATATTGTAGAGCACTATATAGACAATGGTCAGTTAGGAGAAGCTATGGCCAGTATGGATGTAGCTTACGAACAGTATCCATTCTCTGCAACATTTTTAATAAAAAAAGCGCAAATACTTACAATTCTAGAGCGACTAGATGAGGCTGAAAAAGCTTTAGAGATCGCACAAGCTTTAGAACCAAGTAATGTAGATTTACATATTGCCAAAGGGTCTATTCTCTCTAAAAGAAAAAAACACCATAGGGCGCTAAAATGTTTTCACAAGGCTCAATCACTATCCGATGAACCAATAGAAGTATATCCTTTTATAGCTTTTGAATATCAATGTTTAGGGAAATTTCAAGATGCTATAAAATTCCTTTCTGAGTTTTTACTTACGGACCCAGAAGATGATATTGCAATATTTAATATTGCGTATTGCTTCGAAAGACTTGATGCATACGCTGAAGCAATCACTTTCTTCACAAACCTTATTGACAATGCTCCGTACGGTGAAATCGCATGGTATCAACTTGGACTGTTCTACAATAAGAGCAAAAATTATAAAAAAGCAGTTTGGTCACTCAACTACGCACTACTTATAGACGAATGCTTTACTGCAGCTTATCACGAAAAAGCAAGAAGTTTAACGCAATTAGGTGAAATTCAGGAGGCAATTAACACCTATCTCCTAACCTTTGCTTTTGAAGAAGCTACAGGATTTACATACTTAAAAATTGGGCTTTGCTATAAAGACCTTTCTAAGTTTAAGCAAGCTATAAGATACTTTACAAAAGCGAGTCATCAAGATCCACAGCTTTCCGAAGCTTGGATGGAAATTGGGCTTTGCTACGATGCAATTGGTTCTTCGGAAGAAGCTCTTTACAATATAAAGAAAGCATTAAACCTAAACCCCGATGACTTAGAATACCTATATATACAAACAGGGGTATTTATAAAAACGGGTTTGTATGCCGAAGCTGATTTAGCATACCAAAAGTTAATTGAATTAGGTTGCGATGCACCTACAATATGGATTGAATACGCAAGCCTAGTTTATTCTCAAAACGAAACCAAAGATGCTATTAACCTACTAAAACAAGGTTTAATAGTAAACAAGGACCATATAGATTTACTACTTCACCTTGTAGTGTATTCATTTTACACTAAAGAGTTTAAAACAGCTAGTAGTACTTTAAAAAAGGCATTAGATATTGATACTAAAAGTTTAGAAAAACTCTATACATTGTTTCCTGAACTTGAAAATAACGAAGACTTTAAATTAATTTAAGATAATTCCTATGAACTTTAATTTACCTCACATTCCTACCAGAACCTCTAGTCCACGCGACGGTGGCTTAACAATGGTTATGGATAAAGGGCTGAGTATCAACGAGGCTAAGAATATGATTTCTGCTTCTAGTAAACATATAGATATTGTTAAATTAGGTTTTGGAACCGCATACTTAACAGAGAATTTAGAAGAGAAAATTAAACTCTATAGAGATGCTGGTTTTAGAGTATATTTTGGAGGAACACTCTTTGAAGCTTTTATTGCCAGAGACATGTTTGATGAGTTTGTTGAACTGGTTGAAAAATACAAACTAGACACAGTTGAAGTTTCAGATGGTTCTATTGAATTAGACCATGATAAAAAATGTGAGTACATTAGAATACTTTCTAAAAAAGTAACGGTACTTTCTGAAATTGGTTCTAAGAGTGCGGAT
>Ga0115004_10004475_pt1 | contig 11164 bp, 10 predicted proteins | sample ArcticOcean_MG_C_10_FD_88737 | JGI IMG/M metagenome (GOLD analysis project Ga0115004, IMG submission 88737) | Marine microbial communities from western Arctic Ocean - ArcticOcean_MG_CB11_90 | ecosystem: Environmental > Aquatic > Marine > Oceanic | place: Arctic Ocean: Canada Basin | collected... | reverse complement strand
GCCATGCTGCCGCCCATCAGCTCCAGCATTTCAACCGGCATCACCGCTTTTGAGGCACTTGAGCGAACGCCCTTTGGCCGACCAGTCGTGCCGGACGTGTAGAACATGGGTCCGCCCAGGGTTTGGGCCTCGGGCTCATCAGACGGTTGCGCCGCCAAGAAGTGTTCGTAATCGGTAAATCCGTCAGCGGCTGTTTGCGCAGGCGTCATCCGGATCCCAATTCGCGTGAGCGGTTGACCATTACTGCCCTTAACGGCGCTCGTGACCTCATGAAACTGCCCTTCAGCAAACAGCATCTTACAGCCCGCATCATCCACCACGTACTGCAGTTCATCGGTCGTGAAATGCCAGTTCACCGGCACGTAGATCACGCCGCAATGGGCGGCCGCCGCCATAATTTCTAAGTATTCTCGGCAGTTTCCCGAGAAAACCGCAATGGTATCGCCCGACTCGATGCCTGCGCCCCGCATGGCGGCAATGATCTGGTTGACCCGCGTATTCAGGTCCGTCCAAGTGGTGCTGCCGCGTTCATCCACTAGGGCCGCATCGGCTCCGGCCGTAGCCACTTTATTTGCAATATATTGCGCCATCTCAACGTTCCTCTTTTAATCAATTTCTAACTACTCGAGCATATCATCGTTCGACGGGCTGGGACTCAATGTGAGTCACCCATCTGCCGACCACCGGCGATGGCTCGATCAGAAAAGACTGGGGTTAGGTCCGGACTGCCTCGCTCACGTCCCGCGAGGCGCCCATAACAAACCAGCCCATTAGCTCAAATGATGGTCGCCCCTGGACCTCGCCGCACGGCATAAGCAGTAACGCAGCGGTAGCCCGGGCGCAGGGCGTGAGAGCCCGCCCGATCAGACACGCCCCCATAACCGGCCAATCTGCTAGCTCAAATGATTGTCGCCCATAGAACAGGCTGCGATGCGAGACAGGCAACTCATCGGGATGCCGGTCTCCTCGTGCCAGTCATTGAACCGGTTCTGAATCGCAACCAGGTCCCGTTTACTCGTGGGTTGCTCGGCGATATCCAAGCCTGAAGCCTTGAGCGCGGTAACCACATCCTGCGACAAGATAAAGCAGTCTTTGCCGACCCGACGTAAAAACCACAAAGCGCTTTGCCCGCCGAGCCGCGACGCCTGCTTTTTAAGGTGCGCCATCAAACCGATCTGATCCGTGACCGGCCACTGCGCGATAAACGCCCCGAAACTACCCCACTGCCGCGACGTATCCTGCACAAAAAAAACATTGTCCTGAAGCGCCTTAATTTTTTGCCAATTGCGCACCACGCGGCGATCACTGGCGTAAGCCTCCCATTGCTCCGGTGACAAGTAGCTCAACTTCAGCGGATCGAAGCCAAAAAAGGCTTGTTCAAACTCCGGCCATTTATTTTCAATAACCTTCCAGCTAAAGCCCGCTTGGTTAATACACTTGGTCATCATGGCCAAATAGCGGTCGTCCGGCAGATCAACGAGCTCTTCCTGCGACGCAACATAGGGCATGAGCTGGGCTAGGGCCAGCTCCCCGCCCTTGCGCGCTGCGGCCCGAGCCAGGATATTGGAAAAATCTTCTCGCATGATGCAGCCTAAACCGTGTTGATTGAAACCGAGCAGAATAGTAACCCGGAAAGCCCTAAAAGGGGCGCGGCACGACCAAATCGGTGACAGTCCGCCCGGGCAGGAACGATTGCGAGCCTGAAAGTTAGCGACGCGATGACCTGCGTGAAAAACCGAGGCTGTCGGCCTGAGTTTGATTCACACAATCTTTATGCGACAGATCCCGCTTTAGCGCTCAACGCCTTGACGCTGCCGGCACCAGAGCAGCGTTCCACCGACCACGGTCGCGGGCAGTAGAAACAAATTCACAATCGGCACTGAGGACGCCAGCAGCGCCGAGAAGCCAAAACTCAACGATTGCCAACGGTTGGCGCCCAAGTGTTGCCTGAGCGCCGCAAAGGACACCTGATCACTATCCGCTGGATAATCCAGATATTGCAGCGCTAAAGACCAAGCGGCCCAAAGCCCAGCGACCACCGGCGCGAGCAAGTTCACAACCGGTATAAAACTGAGCAGGAGGGTGATGAGCGCAACACCCAAAGATCGCGGCAGCAAATAACGCAGCAACTGCAATTGTCGCAAAAAACTCTGCCAAGCCACTTGCCCCATCGAGACCGTTGGCAGGTCTGCTGAGCCGCCGCGCTCCTGCGCCAGCACCCGTTCAGCAATCAAGCCGTAAAATGGCGACCCCAACAGGTTCGCCAGCAGGTTGAAGGTAAACGCCGTGACGACCATCGCCATCACGGCAAACAAAAGCCAAATCAGCCAAACCACGGCCTGCAACCAGTCCGGCACGGTGCCCATGAGGCTATCGAGCCAACCGCTGACCCACTGCACCGCAACACCAATCAAAACAGCATACACCGCAAGATTGATCACCAAAGGCACGAGCACCAGCCAACGCAGGCTCGGGTGCCAAAGCCGTTTTAGGCCGGCGCGAATCAAAGCCGGCCCCGTGACAGTAGCCTCCAGCATGCCCAATGGTCTCGTCATCATCCTCTCGCGTTCGTTCAACTATTCATCGCAGGTGGTTCACAATGCTCAGGCCGCTCACAACGCCAAGCTCGTGCCATAAAGCAAACTAATCGATCACCGAGACCCGCCGTGCTCTGCCGCCCAAGCCATGCTCAAGGCTTGATGCTTGATGCAGTCAGAGTCAGGCCAGCAATGGCGCTCAGCACGGCGTTCGCCCTACCCGCTATTAAAAACCCACCTGCTTGGTATAACCACCATCCACCACCACATTGGCGCCATTGACCCAACTCGCCCTGGGTGAGGATAAAAACGCCACGACATCCGCAATTTCGTCGCCCGTGCCCATCCGTTGCAGCGGATGCTGCAAACGATCTTTTTCGTAGAGCGCGGGCATGCGATCCCGAATCATGTCCCACTGCCCCGCAGCGATCAAAATAGGGCCGGGAGAAACCGTATTCGCCCGGATGCCTTCCGGTCCCCAGCGTTGAGCGAGTTGTGCAATCAGATTAATGGTCGCCGCCTTGCTGGCGCCATAACTCGGACTGATCGGCACGTCGTGATGCTCGATGGCCGTAATTGTTGCGATCTGCACAATGGCCGCGGCAGCCGATTGAATCAGAAACGGCTTCGCCGCTTCATAAAACATCGCAGACCCTAAAATATCGACCTCGAAACTGGCGCGCCAGGGATCGGGGCCTTCGCCGCGCTGACCACTCGCACTGGCATTGCCGATGCAGATATCGATGCCCCCCATCAACTCGCCGGCTTGCTCGACCCAGGCCGCAATGGCATCCGGCTGAGACATATCGCAGACTTGTCCTGTGACATGACCTAATTGCGACAACCCAGCGAGCGCGGCATCAAGATCGGCCTGCTGCCGACAACAAATACTCACATCAACCCCTTCCTCCAGGAGCCGCGTTGCGATAAACAGTCCAATGCCCTTGTGTCCCGCCGAGATCAGCGCCTTTTTGCCCGCGAGTTGTAAATCCATCAATAAATCCTTAAAAAAATTTGAATGCCGTCCAGCATATTGAAACCATAGTACGAATCAACCGTCTTTGCACAAGCCTCGACGGGCGGCCTTTTTAGGACGGGCCTTGCCAGGACCGACCCGCGGCCATCACCGCGCAACCACTCGGCGTTGAGACACGGCTCGGCGCCAAAAACCTGATAGGCCATTTTTGATCGCAGTCACACGACATCTATCAATCATCCGAACAACCCATTCAACAAAGGCTGAGCCCTTGATCATTTGACCATTTGAGACGATCACTAGAAATTTTTGAAGAAAAGCGCGCTTAGGCGTTCTATCCGCCCAAGGCCTCAGATAAACTCGCCGCATGCAACAAGCCCTCACCCTGTTACAAGAAACCTTTGGCTACGAATCGTTCAGAGCGCCCCAAGCTGAGGTGATCGACACCGTTGTTCGGGGTGGCGATGCGCTCCTACTGATGTCCACCGGCGGCGGAAAATCCTTGTGCTATCAGATCCCCGCGATGATTCGCCCCGGCTGCGGGATCGTGGTCTCCCCCTTGATCGCGCTGATGCAAGATCAGGTGGCGGCGCTGAAACAGCTGGGCATCAAGGCCAGCTTTTTAAATTCAACCCTCACCCCGAATGAAATCTACGACATCGAAGCGAGCCTTCGTCGCGGCGAGCTTGATCTACTGTATGTCGCCCCCGAACGGCTGACCCAGCCCCGAACGCTTGCGTTACTCAAAAGCTGCGCCATTAGCCTGTTTGCCATCGACGAGGCCCATTGTGTTTCCCAATGGGGGCACGATTTCCGGGTCGACTACCTGGCACTCAACCTGCTGCACGAAGAGTTTCCGTCGGTCCCAAGGATTGCGCTCACCGCAACGGCCGACGCCCGAACCCGTCAGGAGATTGTGAAAAATCTCGCGCTGAACACCGCCAAGGAATTTGTCGTTGGCTTTGACCGGCCCAACATCCAATACCGAATCAATCTTAAAACCAACCCCCGCAACCAATTGCTGCAGTTCCTAAAAACAGAACATGCCAAAGACGCCGGTATTGTGTATTGCCTGTCTCGTAAGAAAACAGAAGACACCGCGGCTTGGTTATCTCAGCAAGGCTTTAACGCCTTGGCCTATCACGCAGGCTTACCAGCCGAGACCCGTGCGGAACATCAGCGCCGCTTCCTGGCCGAGGACGGGGTGATTGTTGTTGCAACCATCGCCTTTGGTATGGGCATCGACAAACCCGATGTGCGCTTTGTGGCCCACCTTGATCTGCCCAAAACCATCGAGGCCTACTACCAAGAAACCGGCCGCGCGGGCCGTGACGGCCAAGCCGCCAATGCCTGGATGGTGTACGGTTTTCAAGATGTCACCAAACTGCGCCAGATGCTGGACAGCGCTCAAGGGGATGAGCAGCATAAGCGCGTTGAGCAGATTAAATTGAACGCGATGCTCGGCTTTTGCGAGCTCACGACCTGTCGGCGCCATGCGCTGCTCGCCTATTTTGACGAGGCCTCGCCCGAGCACTGCAGCAATTGCGACACCTGCCTGAATCCGGTTGAAACCTGGGATGGCACCGAAGCCGCCCAAAAAGCGCTGAGTGTGATTTACCGAACCGACCAACGCTTTGGCGTTAGCCACCTGGTGGACGTGTTACTCGGCAAAGCCTCGGACAAAATCAAACAGTTCAATCATGACCAACTCCCGCTGTATGGCATTGGCCAAGAACTGTCCGCGCAAGCCTGGCAATCGGTTTTTCGGCAGTTGGTCGCCGCCGGGCACGCCGTGGCCGACCCCGAGCGCTTCGGTGGACTCGCGTTGACTGAAAAATGCCGGCCCTTGCTGAAAGGCGAGGATGTCATCCAGTTCAGAAAGGACCCCGTCCAAAAAACCGGCAAGAAACTCAGCAAGGCGCCGCTACCCGAGGATATCGACGTGGTGGTCTGGGAAGCCCTGCGCGCCCACCGCCGGGAATTGGCCGAGGAGCAAGGTGTTCCGCCTTATGTCATTTTCCATGACAGTACCCTGCAGGCCATGGCGGAGCAGATGCCCACGTCGCTCGATGAATTTGGCGATTTGCCTGGCGTGGGCGAACGCAAACTGGAAAAGTATGGCGATGGCTTCTTGCGAGTTTTACGGCAGGTTTAATCGTCACCCGACCTCACAATCTGCTCGTTACGCGCGTTTCCACGCGAGCCTTTGCCAAGGCCGGCAATAAAACCCCGATTTAAAGTTATGGCACTGTTCGGCGGCGTCTTAAAACAACGCCCTCATAAAAACGCGCCCATAAAACGGCGCTTAAACGCTGTGATGCCAAATGCCGTCCGCAAAACAGTTAACCCAAGGGGGATGAACATCGATTGCGTGCAAGCGCTTTGCCGCCCGCGAGCCTCTCATTCCAGGCCTTATGCGCCTTGTGCGCCCTTTGCGCCAGCAATCGAGGCCCGAATCTGCCGGTGTTGCTCGCGGGATAGATCATAAAAACTTGCTGCCAACACCGTGCACCCAATCATCACCAAAACCCCCGGCCCCATGGCCAGCGCCAAGGTCGTAAGCGACTCGGGATCAACGGTTTCAATGGTTGCACTGCGTTGAATACCCGCCAAATCGATCACGACCCCAGAGATCACAACGCCAAAGCCGCCAATGGCTTTCGAGGCAAACGAGGAGGCTGCAAAATAAATCCCTTCACTACGATTACCATGCATCGCTTCGTGCTGATCGGTGATGTCCGCGATCATGGAGCCAATCATGACCGTCAGCACGCCAATGCCCATGCTGCAAATTGCATTGCAGACCATCACCAGATAAAACAATAACGCGTCCCCGGGCTCGGGTGCGAGCCCCGCAAGGCTGAGCATGATCGGCATGGTATTCCACAACGCATACCAGACCAGCCCGCCCATCAAGAGCGTCTTCTTCTCCTGAAAGAACTCACCCAAAGGAGTGGCCAAGCCGGCACCTAAAAACATCCCCAGCACCGAGGCGGGAAAGCTCAAACCGATTAGCGCCAAGCTGAACTGAAAATACAGCGTCCCAAGATAGATCGACAGCGCCGAGACCATGCCCATGGTCATGCCAAACAAGACCGCGGTTGACACCACCGATCGGAACGAGCGCAACCCAAACGCAAGCCCTGCCTCCTGCACCACATTGCGAAAACTAAAGCGGGCGGCCGTCGGGCTTGCTTGGGGCAGGTGGGGAATATGACTGTGGGTGCCGTAAGCCGTGAGCATCACCCCAATAAAAATGATGAGTCCAAATACGATCGCGAAGTTGGGATAGGCCGCCGGGTTCAATTGCCCATTCGGATATTCTGGCGTGGCTTCAAAAAAGATCTGCAAGCCAATCAAGAACACCATCAGCATGCCCACCGATTGCAAAACGGACCGCAAGGACGACAACTGGGTGCGTTCCTGATAGTCCGTTGAGAGCTCAGCGGTGAGCGAGGTGTGGGGGATGGAATACACTGATTGGGTCGTTCGCGTAAGCACCGAAAACACAACCAGCCAAACAAAGACTTCGGTCTCAGACAGGCCCGCGGGCGGCGCAAACAACAAATAAAAGCACAGCGCAAACGGCACGGCGCCGGCATACATGAACGGATGCCGGCGTCCCCAGCGATGCCGAAAACCATCCGACCAAGAGCCAATCACCGGGTCACTAATCGCGTCCACCAGCAGCGCAATGACAATGGCCACACTCGCCAAAAAGCCCGACAAGCCCAGCACTTGGTTGTAAAAAAATAGCAGGAAAAACCCAAACGAGGTGGATTGCACGCCCTCGGGTATTTGCCCCACGGCGAACATAATGCGAACCCGCCAGGTCAATACCCCAGCGTCTTGGTCAGGCGCAGCCATTGTCTCTCCTTGATCGCAAGCGGACAGCCATTCCATGCCATCCCTAAATGTCTTTATCGAACATTGGCGCGGCTCAATCGCTGCATTCAACGTCTACCCATTGCGCAAGGGGCAGCCCATTGCGCCAAGACACTAGATCACACTTGTCCTGAAATACAAAACCTAAGGTTTTTTCGACTCGCTTCGTGCGTCCAAAGGGGCAGTCGCCCCTTTGATGTCTTACCGAGCCCCGTCAACCTGCCGGGTTTGTGGAAACCGAGTCCTGCCATGAAGACGCCCAGGACGGGGACTCAAAACCAAGGCCCTGGCCCCAACGGGCGGTTTACGATGATATTCTGTGAATCTGCTTTATCCCACCGGGCGCCTGCGCGGCGTACACCCCAATCAACACCAAGGCCAGCATGACGGACAAAGGTAGAATGGGCTTATCGGTGCACCGCCCGACTATCAATCATGAGCTGATCAAGTTTCGTTTGCGCGACCTTCGGGCGTTTTAAATCGATGGGTTCGATCATCTCGCAGCCATCTCGGATCATGTCACTCACGAGCACAGGATACTGACGACAATCATCCGGACGGTCCGCATAGATACCGCAGCCATACTTATTTTGGTTCGGCAGCTTTTCAAGCCAGGGACAAGCCGCCAGCTGCCGACCGGTTTCCGGATCCATCCAGATCTGGCCGGCCTGTACAAACCGCGCGATCTCTGGGCGATTGAACTGCCACCAGTTGATCTCGGCCTGGGTTGCCGACAGGCCCCCATCGCCATAGATCTGGCAGCACTTGCCGCATTGGTTGCAGTCTTTCATCGCATGAAGCTCATCAAAGCTAAGGCACGCATCATACCCAAGTTCCGATCGCACGGGTTTTCTTTCAAAGAAAACAGCTCGCTCTCCAATGAAGAATTGTTTGGACTTGCTATAGGCGGCATAATCACTTTATGTCAAAAAATAAAAAAACCTTCGGATCGCTGCGCGACCAGCTCAAAGATGCCGGGCTCGTGACCGCGAAACAAGCGAAAAAAGCGGAACGCGGCGCGCTGCGTACTGAATTACGGATCAAAAAAGGCATCGACGTTGATTCGGTCAAACAAGAAGTTGAAGCTGCCAGAACGAAGAAAATAGAGGCCGACCGGCTTAGAAGTGAGCAGCGCAACCAATTGACCCAGGAAAAAGCCGTGCTCGCCCAAGTCAAACAGCTGATTGCGGCGCACTCACAGCGTCAAGCCGGTGAGGTCGCGTACAACTTCACCGACCAGAAAAAAGTAAAGAAGATCTATGTCTCTGAAGAGAACAAAACTCAGCTCAACCAAGGTTACCTGGCCATTGTGAAGTTTGATGACCGCTATGACCTGGTGCCAGAGGTGGTTGCGCGCAGAATCCAAGAACGGCATACGGCGTCGGTGCTTTATCTTCATGACAAAGCCTCGGAGGCCGTCGATGAAGACGACCCCTACAAGGACTACCCGATCCCTGACGATTTGGAGTGGTAGCCCCCTTTTTTAAAGAACCCAAGCCAGCAACCCGCTTCAGGCGGGCTCAGCAAGCCGAGTGACCGGCTTTGCCGGCAACAACCTTAGCTTGCGCCGCCAGCGGGGCCTTCCACATGGAACAACTTGTTGTAAATAACCCAGCGATCATCGACCTTCAAAAACGACAAGGTATCCAAAAAACGACTGCCGATATAATCATCCCGCAGTTGCACCACTGCCGTCTCGCCAGCCCGGGCTAGGGAGATAATCTCTAAAAAAACCGGCTCGCCCGCCGCTTTAGCCGAAGGCTGCGCGCCCACAAAGGCTGCAAAGTCTTCCACCGTCATCTCGGCCAACCCGGTCGGCAGATAGCCGGTCACCTTAGCGTTGGGGTGAAAGGCTGCGTGAACCTTTTCGACATCGGATTCATACAGACTGTCGAAGTAAATTTGTACGATTTCTCGTATTTGCTGTTCATCATCCATTGCGTCGCTCCGTTAAAATCATCCGTTTCAACCTACCGCATCGTTGATCGCAAGGCCAAGCGGGATTTGTTCTATAGAACGACCCCAATGGGTCATTTTTGGGCGTAGAATCCCTTAAATGATGCACATCAAACAGCAAACAGCCCTCACCAACAGACACTCAATTATGACGACTCAAACAGTACACTACCGCGCCACCTGCGCGCTGATCTTGGCGGCGGTCTTGATTTCTGGCTGCCAAATGACCCCACCCGAAGCCGTGGCAAAGCAGGCCAGCGTCGAATCCATTGCGGACGCCTATGTCGAGGCCCTACTCAATCGCTATCCCAGCATGGCGACCTCTTATGCCTTACCGGGCTTTCGTCATGATCAACTTTTTGACAATTCCCAAGCCGCCCTGCAACGCTGGCATGACCAAGAGGATGCGTTTCTTGGCGCGGTGCGCGCCCAGGCAGCGCCGAGCAAGATCGGCACGCGGGACTGGATTACCTATGGGTTCTTGATCGAAAGCCTGTCGGCAAGCCGCGCGACCCGGGTCTGCCAAAAGGCGTTGTGGGAGACCAGCACCACGACCGCTTGGCATACGGGTCTACCGTTTATCTTTGACATCCAACCGCTCGTAACGAACGCAGATCGAGCGGATGCCCTTACCCGATTGCGCGCGGTTGCAGGCTACATCAATACCGAAATTGAAAACCTGACGCTGGGCCTCGCCCAAGGTTACTCATCACCCCGCCTCACCGTGACCGAGGTCCCGGAACAGGTTCGAGCGCTACTGCAGCCTGACAACCCTTTCTTAAACATGGGCAAGCGATCTGATAACCCATTGTTTCAGGATGCTGTTCAGCGAGAGTATGAACAATCGATCCAACCGGCCCTCAATCGGTTCGCGGACTTTATCGAAACCCAGTACCTGCCCAAAGCCCGCGAAGACATTGCAATCAGCGGCAATCCGAATGGCGCGCAATGCTATACCGCTTTGGTGCGCGCCTTCTCGACCCTGCCGGCAACACCAGCCGAGATTCACCGCTCGGGTCTTGCGCAAATGGCGAGCATTCGGGGAGAGATGCGCGAGGTCATTGACACCCACTTTGACGGCGAAGCCACCGAAACCTTCTTAAGACGCATTAATCAGGATCCTCAATTCACCTTCGAAAATGAACAGGCCGTCCTCGACTTTTCAGTGGCGGCATTGGCCCGCGCCCGACCCAAAATGGATGCGGTTTTTGACTTATTGCCGAAAGCCGAGGTTTTGATTAAACCCTACCCAGACTTCGCAGCCAGCGGCAGCGGGGAATACCATTCTTCCTCAGAAGATGGCTCGCGCCCAGGCATCTATTATATTGCCGTCAGCGAGCCCCAGTTACGCACCCAGGCCACCCAGCAATCAACGCTCTATCACGAAACCTACCCGGGCCATCACCTGCAGGGCGCCATTGCCCTTGAATTGGGGGATGCCGTGCACCCCATCGCGCGCTACCTTTTCAACGCGGGTTATGGTGAAGGCTGGGCGCTGTATTCCGAACGGCTTGCCGATGAACTCAACCTCTATGATCGTCCTCTCGACCGCATTGGGTTATTGTCAGACCAAGGCGCCAGAGCCGCCCGCCTAGTGATTGATACGGGCATCCACACGCTGGGCTGGAGCCGGTCACGAGCGGTTAGCTACATGATGAACAACTGCGGTTGGTCACGCTTTGATATCGAAAATGAAATCAATCGTTACATTTCCTGGCCGGGCCAAGCCAATGCTTACATGCTGGGCATGCTCGAGATCAAACGATTGCGGGCTTTGGCTGAAGCGCAACTGGGCGACGCGTTCAATCTC
>Ga0115004_10004472_pt1 | contig 11169 bp, 9 predicted proteins | sample ArcticOcean_MG_C_10_FD_88737 | JGI IMG/M metagenome (GOLD analysis project Ga0115004, IMG submission 88737) | Marine microbial communities from western Arctic Ocean - ArcticOcean_MG_CB11_90 | ecosystem: Environmental > Aquatic > Marine > Oceanic | place: Arctic Ocean: Canada Basin | collected... | reverse complement strand
TTTGATTCCTACACCATTGGACCAACAAGTGAGATGACACAATGGATGAATGAAGTCTCTGATAGCGATGCATCATTAGCCTTAAAAAAAATTCGTTCAAAATTAGATGTTGGTGAGCAGATTTACTCATCCCACAATGAAACGATAAAGCTATCTAAACAGTCAGATTTAAAAACTCTTATTAATTACTATATTTGGGTTATAAAGCATTTTTTAGTTCTAAAAGTTAAAAAAAGGAACCCAAACCATAAAGTTCTTAAATTATTTTTCCCTTCTTTTAAGACATCAATAACATACATCACCGAAAATTTTTTACGTAAGAAATTTTATGATAGAAATAAGCTCTTAAATTCTGAGCTTTATGTAGGTAAAAAGTATTTATATTACAGCTTGCATACAATGCCTGAAAATCATTTAGTTTTACATAATGATAACTTGGATGAGCTAGAATTAATCAAAAATATAATGCTTAAATTGCCTGTATCCCATCTATTGGTTGTAAAGCTTCCTCCTAAAATGCGAATGATAACTGGTGGATTTTCTAAGAGTAACAAATTCTTCAAAGAGCTATTGAAGCTAAATCGGGTGGTTGTCGTTAATCCAAATACACCTAGTCTTGGTATTATAAAAAATTCCCAAGGAGTTATTTGTATTGGTGGTACAGCACTCTTGGAAGCAAGAATTTTTGGTAAGCCAGCATACCGCATTGGTTACCCAGAATTTTCATGCATTAATTCTATTAAGGACGTCAAGGAAATTATGGGATTAATATATCCTTATGAGAGTAATGAAAATTTGGATATAGGTAAGTATATTCAATGTTGCCTAACACATAGTGTTAGTTATGATCCAAAAATTGCTTATACAATTTACAGCTCATATGTCAGTAAATTAAAGCTTAGCAAGGAAGATGCAGTAAAACATGATTTGATGGTTGATGGATTATGTAAATACCTCGACAAGAGGTTGGGATATAATAAAAAACAAATTGATTAATGGTTTAGAAGTGTTCTCCTGTGCTACGCTACAAAGTATAAAAAAAGATTTAAAAAAGTTAAAGTATTCTATTAATGAGGTTTACAGAACGTGAATATAATTTCTGAACAATCTATTACCATTGGACATTCAACCCTGCCATTAAAGGTATTACCATTGGTGTTATCATTTTTTAGCACCCAGTTGTTTAAATTTCAAGATTTAATCTTTTCCCCAATAAGGTTGTAGAATATTTACCGCCCAGATATTGACGGCCTAAGAGCGCTAGCAGTTTTATCTGTAGTTATTTACCATGCTTACCCAAGCTTAGTTCCTGGTGGATTTATTGGTGTAGATATCTTTTTTGTAATATCTGGTTATTTAATTTCATCAATTATTATTATTAAATTTTCTAAGGAATCTTTTAGTTTTTTTGAATTTTATTCAAGAAGAATTAAGCGAATTTTCCCTGCACTCATTGTCGTATTGATATTATCGCTTTTATTTGGTTGGTTTGTTTTACTGTCAGGAGAATACAATCAATTAAGTAGGCATATAATGGGTGCAACAAGCTTCACTTCTAACTATATTTTATGGAATGAAGCAGGTTATTTTGATGGCGCAGCTAAAACAAAACCACTTCTTCATTTATGGAGCCTTGCAATTGAAGAGCAATTTTATATATTATGGCCCATTTTTTTATGGTTTTTATTTAGATATAAACTGAATTATTTTTTTTTAGTATTAGGAATTACCATTGCATCATTTTTTCTAAATATATACAGTATAAATGTTGACAGAGTTGCTACCTTTTATTCACCATTCACTCGTTTTTGGGAAATATTATGTGGGAGTTTAGTCGCAATATTTTTTTTTGAAAATAAAAATGTATTAAACAAAACCTCCAAGATCCTTAGTTATTATTTAAATTTAATATTTAATAAAAACAAGCCAACATTTAATACAAATATTTTATTTGATTTACTTGGAATAGTTGGACTCACTTTAATAGCTTTTGCTTTGTTTAAATTAAATGATCATCTTCTATTTCCTGGATATTTAGCTCTTTTTCCTGTGCTAGGCACAGTGATTGTTCTTTTGAGTAATTCTAAATCTATTGTTACCCAGTATTTCTTAACCAATAGATTTGTCGTTTGGTTTGGCTTAATAAGTTACCCACTTTATCTATTTCATTGGCCAATATTATCTTTTGCGAGAATTATTTATGGTGATGTTCCAGGAAAATTTGTTCGTCTAGCCTTAATCTTTTTATCAGTTATTCTCGCCTGGCTTACATATAAGTTTTTAGAAAAGCCCATTAGGTCATCAAAATTAAAGGTGCGCTCAATTTTTTTCTTTTTAATACTAATGCTCGCAGTAAGTTTTTTTAGTTTTATCATATATCAGAATAATGGCCTTCAATTTAGACATATAAATATATTAAATAAGCATGTTTCTGAGGCATTAAACTATGATTGGAAAGCAGGATTTAGACGAGGTGAATGTTATATTGATGACACAGACAGTCAAGCTAACTATTTTTCTATGAATTGTGGCAAAAAAATTAATAAAGACAATTCATCCCTATTAATTTGGGGAGACTCTCATTCTGCTAGTTTATATAGGGGTTTTGAGTCTTATTTGAAGCCTAAAAATATTTCTCTTTTTCAGTTTACATCAAGCGGATGCCCTCCGATTTTAAATTTTAAAGTGGATAAAAGAATAAAATGTATCGAAAACAATAATTTTGTTTTAAGCGAAATAAAAAGGTTAAAACCCCAAAATGTTGTTCTTGGGGCATATTGGTCTTTATATGATGGAACTGATGGATTTAATAGGTTTGATGCCGGTAAATTAATAGAGACAATACGTATTTTAAAAGAGCTTCAAATACAAAATATAACGGTTATTGGACATTTACCATCATATACAATAAATCAGCCTGATATTCTAAGAAGTAATATTTTCTATTCAAGTGTTATTAAAGATAGGACATACAGTAAGTTTAGGAATGATTCTATAATTTATGACAAAATAATAAGAAAAATTTCAGAGTTTTCCGGAGTAAACTTTGTAAGCCCATTAGATTTATTATGCAATGACCAGGGATGTTTGTTGGCTGTTCCAGGAATTGAAAAAAACCTTCTTAGTTTTGATTACGGTCATTTAACTTCAAATGGTTCAGAATATTTAGTGTCTAGAATGTTTGACTCAAAACTTCTCACCATATCTAAATGATTATTGATATAATTATGGTAAATCAATAATAAATAAGGTTTTTTTATGTTTTTTCAAAAATTTTGGGTAAAGTTAATTTACGTCTTTTTATTGACAGTCATTTTTTCCTCATCAACTTTGTATTTATATGTTAATCAATCTTTAATTAAAGATAGGCTGACTAATTTTACTGGAGTAAATTTAACGGCGGGGTATGAAGCGTCTGATGAGGATTTGTTTTGGGCTAAAGAAATATTAAACGGAGGGTATATTCTACATTTTCGTCATGCTGAAAGAGATAAGTGGATTGATGTGCAAATGTATGATGCTCTTGAGAGTGACTTACACAATAATGGTCTAGATAAAAGTAGAATTGCAGAAAATGACTACTTTGCTCAAGCAGTATGTTTAAACAGTAGAGGTAAAATTCAAGCTCAAGCTATGGGTGAACATCTAATTCAGATTGGACTTCCAATATCCTATGTTGTTTCTTCTGTCTCATGTAGGTCAAGACAAACATCTGAGTTAGCTTTTGGAGGATATAATGCACTAAGTCGTCAGCTCGTCCATGTTGGTCCTTATAATGAATTACATGCTGCGAGGGTAGACAATTTAAAGAAATTTTATAAATCCCTACCAATTAATGCGGATGGAAATACTATCGTTTCTTCGCATAACGGAGTTGCAGTAAAGGATATGTTTGAGAATGTTCGCCACAGTATAGACCTTGAGGAAGGTGGTTTTTATGTAATTTCTCGACGTAATGGTAAGCTCTATTTAGAACATGAATTTCATAATTTTGTCGATTTTATGCGCATTTTTTATATTAGATAGCTTTATTGATATTAGTATCAACAAGTTGCGAGTGTAAGGCTTCTATCAAACTCTAATTGCCTTAAGAAATTAAATAGACCGTATAAGATTATAAAAAAAACTGAGTGGCGCTTGTGTTTTATATCTTGGACGTTGAAATTTTAATTTGAAGTGGCTCCTGAGCTACAAATTTATCATATGTAATATGTGTTGTGAGGTGTAAATTTGAACTATGCATTAAAGTATAAAAAAGATATAGATAACGGGGGATTTGAAAAAAATCTCGTTAACTTTCGAAGACGGCATTTAATAGATATTTTCATTAAGCTAGGTTCAAAAAATATCGTTGAAATTGGCTGCGGAACCGAACCACTTTTTTGCTGGTATAGCAACTATGATAAAATTCAAATCATTGAAAGAAGTGTGGACTTCTGCCTTGCTGCACAACAAGAATTAGATCGTTTAAAAAATATAAATTCTAAGCAATTTAATTCACATATATCAATCGACAATATTCCATTTGAGGACTGTAAGAAGTTAGAACAGCCGGTTGATATGGTAATTTTAAGTGGTGTTTTGCATGAAGTCGATGATGCTGGATTATTTTTACATCATTTAAGATCATTATTAGAAGAAAATGAGTATGTATATATAAACGTTCCTAATGCTAATTCACTTCATAGGTTGTTAGCTTTTCACTCAGGGATGATTGATGATCTCTCTGAAATATCAGAGAGAGGTAATTTTTTTGGGCATAAGCGTGGTTTTTTTACATTGGACGAGCTGACTAGCCTAGTAAAACAAAGTGGTTTTGAAGTTATTGATTCTGGTAGTGTAGCTCTAAAACCATTCACTAACGCACAAATGGATAAATTGTTTGATAACGATAATATAGCTAATGAGGCATTGTTAGATGCCCTTTTTTACCCAGATAATTTCCTTGAAGGAATGGGGTCTGAACTATGGATGTTAGTAAATTTAAACAAGAAAGAATAAATCATGCTTAACTCTTCATTAGTAAAAATACAAAAATATAACGATGACCGCGGAAATATTTTTATTTTTGAGAATGGTAATAATCTAATGTTTGATGTGAAGAGGGTTTACTTTTTAAGAGATGTCCCGGAAAACAAGGAGCGGGGGCACCATGCCCATTTTAAATTAAAACAACTAATGATTGCCGTATCGGGATCTGTGACTGTTGAAGTAACTGATTCAAATAGTAAAAATTCATATTTATTGTCCTCACCAGATGAAGCCCTATATATATTCGGCCCAACCTGGAGGGTTCTTAAAGAATTTTCTCCTGACTGCGTCCTCATGATCCTAGCATCCGATTATTTTGATTCAAATGATTATATCGATGACTATTCAATCTTTATGAATGAATTTGTCTCTTGATTAAATTTTTAGATCTTAGGTGGCAGATAGATAATGCTCCCGAAATAAAAAATTCTATTAGCAGGGTTTTAAAATCTGGAAACTTTATTGGTGGCTCGGAAGTTGAATCTTTTGAATCGGAGTATTCATCTTACACAGATTCTACTTTTTGCACTGGAATTGGAAATGGTTTAGATGCACTTAGACTATCACTACTAGCTGCAGGAGTTAAGCCTGGCGATGAGGTCATTGTCCCTGCCTATACCTTTATTGCAACCTGGCTTGCAGTTACATCAATTGGGGCCAAGGTAGTACCTGTTGATGTACGAACAGATGACCTCTCACTTAACTCGAAATTAATCAGCAATAAAATAACCAGTAAAACAATATGTATAATCCCAGTATTTATTTTCGGTAAATTATGTATTGATATTGATGAGATTATTCAAATTGCACAAAGAAATAACTTAACCCTTCTCTTTGATGCAGCTCAAGCGGCTGGTGCAAGCTTTATAAATGATATTAACAAAAAAAATATAAAAAAAATTATTATGGCTTGGAGTTTCTATCCAGGAAAAAATCTCGGGGCTATTGGCGATGCGGGGGCTGTAACAACAAATAATAAGGAAATTAATGATAATTTAAGGTTATTAAGAAACTATGGATCTGAAGTTAAATATTTCCACAGTGAAAAAGGTTTTAACTCAAGAATGGACTCATTACAGGCAGCCATACTAAGAGTAAAATTAGAGTATCTTAATTTATGGAATAACAAGAGGAAAATTCAAGCAAGTATTTATTCGGGGCTTGATTCAGAATTTATAACCCCAATGTTCAGTTCTAGCATTTCCGATGAGACGAATTGGCATCTTTTTGTAGCACAAACTCCATACCGTAAACAAATAATACAATATCTTCTTAATCAAGGTATCGAGTCAGGAATTCATTATCCAATACCACCATACAACCAAGCATGTTACAAAGATCTTGCTATAAATAAGTCTGAATTTAAGGTCACTTCATTTGCAAGTGATAGGGTTATAAGTTTACCAATTGGACCTCATCTTGAAGTCGAAGATATTAAAAAAATTGTTGAAATCGTTAATCAATTTAGACCTGAAACTAATGTTAATTAAAATAATACATACAATTATTGTTGTTACCTACAATCAAGAGGAATATATTTCTACTGCGTTAGACTCCGTTCTTGTTGGCCCAAGGCGGGCTGACGAGATAATTATTATTGATGATTGCTCTACTGATTTAACATTTAAAAAGCTACTGTCTTATAAAAAAAAATACCCAAGCATTATAAATGTTATTAGAAACACTAAGAATTTGGGAGTTACAGAAAATTTAAATAAGTTGTTTAAGATTCCAGTCAGGGGAAATGTTATTTCTATTTTAGCTGGAGATGACTTTTATGATAAGACCCTATTAGATGAAATAGAAAAAAAAATTATTTCATCAAAACTAAATCCTAATATAGATGCATTTATGATGCTCCCTGACGTAGCAAATATTTACCCTGACCAATCAATTCAATTATTAAATAATTCTATAATCACAAAAAAATTAAATGCATCGCCATTTCAGATTGCATTAAGATCCAAGCTGTATACTCAGCAGGTAGGTACTAGTATTGCTCTGTACAAAAAATGGACACTTTATCCAAAAAAAGCAATGGACAATATTGGCTTATATGCTGATTTAATTCAATTCGTCACTAATGTTAGGAAATGTAAATATTTTATACCATTCCATACAGCTAAAGCATTTCATAGGGTTGGAGTTGGTGTTACATCACAAACACAAATAATATCTCCACAAAAGAGCCGATATCTGGCAATGAAAATAATCGCAAATGAACATAAGGCAATTTTAGATTTATCTGACAAACTTTATATTAAGTTTAGTATGTCCATAGATTCGATTTATTTTTCAAAGAGTATGCTGAGTATAGGACAAACATTCTTTTATTTACCAATGGCAATTATATTTGATAGGGTGGATAAGATGTACTATTTTCATACTCTAAACAATCTCTTTATTGACATATTAAACAATGTAAGGAAATCATCTCTGCTTATACTTAATAGATTGATAATTAACGATGCCAATAAAAAATCTAAATAAAGAAGATTTTTTTTCAATCTTTAGTAAATGCCCACATGTATTTCTTAGCAGAAATCACCTTGAGGCCCATCTAAATGAAACTGAAACTTGTGTGTATTTGAGTAACGAGGATTTAAGTGTGGGTGTTTTCTTAAAAAAGGTAAATTCACAAGTTTTTTGCCCTTACTCTGCACCGTTTGGGGGTGTATTTAGCAAGGATAGCAGAGTCCAATTCAATATAATTGATTTGTTTGTTAGGGAGCTATGTGTCTATCTTATTAAAATCGGAGTGCAATCTCTTCGTATAGTTTTTCCTTCGGCATTGTATTCTACAAATACCTCAACTAAAGTTATTAACTCATTTATAAATCTAGATTATTCTATAAAGATTATTCCTGATATTAATAATCATATTGAATTATCCGCTTATAGAGAATTAAGTTATCATAAAAATACTAAAAAATTAATTCGCAGGGCAACTGAAGCTGGCCTAACAATGAATGAGGTTTTTGATGAGCAAAAATTTACTATTTATAATATCCTAAAAGAAAACAGAGAGTCTAAGTCTCGCTTTTTATCTTTATCTTACAATAAACTAAGATCCTTGGATCAGATATGTGGAACGCGTTATTACATTGTTAAAGATAATAATGGCGCACCAATAGCGGGAGGAATTATTTTTCAACTTACACCAAGAATCATGTACGCCCAATACTGGGGAGATAATGAGATTGGGCGAAAGTTGAATGCAATGGATTTTCTCAGCACAAATCTGGTAAAGCTCTTTATGAAAGAGGGCTTTTCTTATTTTGATGTTGGAGTCTCAAGTGAAAATGGCATACCAAACAATGGCCTTTTGAGATTTAAGGAATCACATTTATTTGATTCAACATTACGACTTACAATAGATCTAAAGTTGATTTAATTCGTATGCATATAAAAGGTATAAATAATAAGAAACTATCAGTAATTGAGCCAAAAACCTTTTTTTCAGTGTCGCTTAGAGAAAATCTTTATGCACTTCAAAATTCTATTCCATTAATTCTTGAACTTTACCCATACGCCAAATATTATTTAATTTGCAGAGCTGCTGATATAGAGTTTTTTGCCATAAATTTACACCAAAATAAAAATGTCAAATTTATTAATGAGGATTCATTAATTTCTTTTAATAGATTTACAAATTATTATAAGAAGATAATAACTCACTCCCAATTCCAAAATAAAACTGACAGTCGACTTTCATGGTATTACCAACAATCTATAAAAATTATTTTTATGTTAAAGCTAGAGAAAAATAAAAAAAACTTTCCGATGGTAATGTTTGACGCTGACAGCATCCCATTAAAAAAAATTATTTTTTTTAATGATATCAATATTTCTATTTTATATGGCTCCCTTTCTGAAAAGCACTTAGACTATTTTAAATCCCTTGATTTTATTTTTGATTCATTCGATTATCCACTACTAGGTTTTACTACACAATTTTTTTCTAGTACATTGAATGAAGTTCGCAACATCGAACTTATCATTAAAAAAAAGTACCATAACATTCATGATAAAAATGTTGAGGAATTAGTTACTTGTATGATTTTAGAGTCAACATTAAAGGCTCATGGAAGTATTGAGGGTTCAAAGTTTAGTGAACAGGAATTAGTCGGAGTTTCAAATAGTCTGAACTCATCACAATCCAAACAAACTCCGATCATTTCTTTCCGAAGTTGGGTTTTAGATGGAATGCTCTCGTCATGTCAAATAAGAATATTAAGGTTATTAAGCGTAAGTCTAGTTACATATGAAAATCGAATTACTTTTGAATCTAGACAAATAGGATGGTTGAAATTTTTATTAGCAGTATCTGCCGATTTGAAGCCACAAATAATTCAGTTAATTAAGATAAAATTTAAAATTATCTTCTCCCTTTTTTATAAGAATAGAAAATCATGAGCGTTCCTTTAGTCTATGTCTGGTTAGGAGAGGCTATGCCTCCATGGGCCATAGAATCTTTAATAATTTCGGGAGGAACTTGTGGGCTAGATACTATTCTTCTAACTAATCAAAGCATACCTAAATGTAAATATGTAAATCGACATATCTATATTGAAGACTTTTATGATGTTAAATTATCTATTTGTGAAAATTATACAACTACAAACCAATTTCGCGATGGATTCTGGATGAAAACTCTTGAAAGGTTTTTAGTTCTTAGAAGCTTTATGCACTCATACAATTTAAAAAAAATTTTTCATGCAGAATTAGACAATATTATTTTCAATATCGAAGATCTTTCGGAGAGATTGGATTCAGTTGGTTTAGGTTTATTTTGCCCAAGAGATTCTGAGAGTAGGGGAATTGCATCATTAATATATATCAATAACCCATTATGTTTAGATTGTTTTACTCATATAGATTTACAAAATGTGGGTGTAGGATTAAATGATATGACTTTTTTAGGTTTACAATTGCAATCCTCAAAAAATTTTTTCTCTCTTCCAACTGAAAATTCTTTTGATAATCATCAAAATAAGAAATGGAAATATATTAGTTCAGAAATTGCGGCGGGTGTATTTGATGCTGCATCACTTGGTCAATACCTATTTGGAATTGACCACAGAAATACATTTTTCCCAAGCTTTAATAGATTCATTAATGAAAATAGTGGTGCACACTTAAAATATCTTAATTTTGAGCTCGACTTAATTGGTGGCGTTTGTGAGGTTAGAAATAAAAATAATAATAAGTTTAATGTTTATAACCTTCATGTCCATAGTAAAATATTTGACATTATCAAGAATCATGAACAGTTAGCAATGTTGATTAATCGCATTAATAATGGAAAGAAAACATTAGTCAAAAAAAGTTTTGGCTATGGTCTCTAAGTCAATATTATTATTTAACAGGTACTCATGACCATAAAAAAAATTCAGCCGATTTTAATTATTTACTTTAATAGACCCCAGCATCTTAAGTCATTATTATTATCACTAAAGTCTTTTTCACCTGAAGTTATTTACTTTGCATGCGACGGCCCCCGCGTTGGTAATCAATCAGATTCCAATAACATCAAAAAATGTAATGATCTAATTGATGATATTGTTGATTGGAATTGTAATAAGTATTTTTTAAAATCAGTCATTAATAAAGGCTGTGATGATTGGGTCCCGGAATCCATCAGTTGGTTATTTAAGTATGAAACTAGCGGGATAATTCTAGAAGATGACTGTTTGATTGATAATAATTTTTATGAATTTTCTGGTGAAATGCTAGAGAAGCATGCAAATAATCAAAAAATTATGAATATTTCTGCGCTTAATCCATTGGCTGGTGATCACCAATGCAATGCTGATTATTTTCTTTCTTGTTATCCATTTACATGGGCATGGGCAACTTGGAGACGAGCCTGGCAGAACTATCAAGATGAGGTCAGCTATAAAAAATATATTAAGCATATTGCTAATTGGCTCCGCTCAAATAATTTTAATAAGGAAGAGTTAAAATATTGGAGTTCTTTTATTCGAAAGTTAGAGGGAAACGAAGTACATTTTTGGGATGCAAAGTGGATCTACTCAATTTGGTTAATGAATTCGTACTCCATAACGCCTAATTCTAATTTAGTTAAAAATATTGGGTTTGGTACAGATGCAACTCATACCAAATTTTCCTACGATA
>Ga0115004_10004469_pt1 | contig 11175 bp, 6 predicted proteins | sample ArcticOcean_MG_C_10_FD_88737 | JGI IMG/M metagenome (GOLD analysis project Ga0115004, IMG submission 88737) | Marine microbial communities from western Arctic Ocean - ArcticOcean_MG_CB11_90 | ecosystem: Environmental > Aquatic > Marine > Oceanic | place: Arctic Ocean: Canada Basin | collected... | reverse complement strand
CAATTGAGCCATAGCGAGCGCGTTATATACAGTTTTTGTGTTTTTTAGAAAACTCACAAAACCTAATCAAAACAACGTTGACATTATTTATATCGTCGATATTGATACGCCGAGACAAAGAAGAACATCGCGGCTATCCATTGACGTAATAAAAATGTAAGAACTAAAAAGGGATCGATGCGCGAGCGTATCGTAAAATGGTATTTTTATAGTATTTTTATGGTTCTTTCAAGAAATGAAACCCTAAATGCATGACTAAATTTGGTAGGGGAAACCTTTATTAACACGTAAACACGCAGGTCAAAACACAGAATTGAGAAAAGCGTAAACATAAGCGTAAACACAAAGAGCGTACTTTTCAAGGAGTGCTTTTATACTATCATCGCGCTCGTTCACTTTTGTGCTCATAATCGAGATATAGTTCCCGTGTTTGTCACATAAAAAGTTGTCGCATTTAGTTTATCGTTGTTATCTTCGTGCCGTGGTTTTAGATATAAAAATGTCGGCTCAGATTATGCAGATGATTAAGATGAGCACTGGATCGATTACGAATCGAACTCAATCGCGGGATAAGAAAAGTAGTCGTCGTCGAAGTCGTCTCAACGGTCTCTGTACTGCGAGTAAGAGCACTGCGAGCGCATCAGTCGCCGTGAAGGAAAGAAGTAGGCGCTTTAGGTCGTTCATGAATAGGGCGGTATCGGAACCACAGCAATCGGGGAAGCAGTCCAGTTTTAATAACGATATACAGAGTAACAGGGGATTCATATCGGCGCAACAGTTTACGGAGATAAACATGTCGACGACGCAAATGGTACAACTGGCGTCGCAGAGAGCGACGGATAATACGTTCCAATCACGTTTTGCCGCGGATGAACCGAGGAAAGGGGCGGATATTTTAGTCGAAGCGTTGGAGAGAGAGGGCGTGGAATGCGTGTTTGCGTATCCAGGCGGCGCTTCGATGGAGATTCATCAAGCTCTGACGAGGTCAGTGACTGGTATAAGGAACGTTTTGTGTAGGCATGAACAAGGAGAGGTTTTTGCCGCGGAAGGGTATGGGAAAGCGACTGGGAAGGTTGGCGTGTGTATTGCCACTTCGGGGCCGGGGGCGACGAATTTAGTGACCGGTTTAGCCGACGCTTTGTTGGACTCCGTGCCAATGGTTGCAATTACTGGGCAAGTGCCGAGGGCTATGATCGGTACAGATGCGTTTCAAGAAACGCCAATCGTTGAGATTACGAGACAGATTACGAAACATAACTATTTAGTTATGAACGTCGAAGAGATTCCGAGGATTATTAGAGAGGCTTTTTTTCTCGCGAATTCTGGAAGGCCTGGGCCAGTTCTCGTCGATATTCCAAAAGACGTGCAACAACAAATGTGCGTGCCATATTGGCAACCGAAAGTATCTTTGAATGGCTATTTAAGCCGCTTACCGATTCCGCCATCGAACGCGCAAATTGAACAAGTTCTCGATTTGATCAAGAAATCAAAGAAACCGATTATATATTCAGGCGGCGGTTGTTTAGACGCTTCGCAAGAATTGACCGATTTCGCGCGTGCGCTTGGTATTCCAGTATGCTCTACTTTAATGGGTTTAGGCGCGTTTCCAGAATCTGATAAGTTAAGTTTAAACATGCTCGGTATGCACGGCGCCGTTTACGCGAATTACGCAATCGATAACGCCGATTTAATGCTCGCGTTTGGCGTGAGATTCGATGACCGAGTGACTGGTAAACTCGAAGCGTTCGCTTCGAGAGCATCGATCGTGCACATAGATATTGATCCAGCTGAAATCGGGAAGAACAAAAAGCCTTTTTGCTCGATCTTTAGTAATATCAAACCAGCTTTGAAAATGCTAAACGAACAAATTAATAAGAAAAACGATAATAAAATGCCCGACTTTTCAGAGTGGCGAAAAGAGATTGACGTGCAAAGAAAGAGACATCCGTTCCCGGTGCCAGAATTGTCGAACGATGAGATCTCCCCTCAAGCTGCTATTAAATTGCTTCACGAAGTAACAAACGGCGAAGCAATCATCAGTACTGGCGTCGGTCAACACCAAATGTGGGCCGCGCAACACTATTTGTTCGACGAACCGAGAAACTGGTTATCTTCCGGTGGTTTAGGTTCCATGGGTTTTGGTTTACCAGCCGCAATTGGCGCCGCCGCTGCAAGACCGGATAAATGCGTCATTGATATCGACGGCGACGGATCGTTCGTGATGAACATTCAAGAACTCGCGACTTTACACGCGGAAAGATTACCCGTGAAATGCTTCATCTTAAACAACCAATATTTGGGCATGGTTGTCCAATGGGAAGATCGATTTTATAAATCGAACAGAGGACATACGTATTTAGGATCGCCAGATCACGGAGAGTACCACGAAACTAAAGACGAATCGTTGATTTTCCCAGATTTTGTGACAATCGCGAAAGGATTCAGAGTGCCGGCTGAAAGAGTGACGAAAATGTCCCAATTAAAAGCCGCTATTGAAAGAATGGTCAACACCGATGGTCCATATTTGTTAGATATCATGGTCCCACATCAAGAACACGTGTTACCAATGGTCCCAGGTGGAGGAAGTTTCAAAGATACAATCACGACTGGCGACGGGAGAACGCAATCAGATCTCGGAAAGAAAATGGACGGGTTGTAGTGAAACTCTCCTTCTTCTTCCTACGTGTAGCTTTCTCTCTTTGATTAATTAATTTATTATTTACATACTTCGTGTATATAAATTAGTACATTTCTTTCAGTATTACTATATATATATATATTTCTATTCTCTCTAGGTATGTTTTTCCTACTTCCTACTTGCTCTACTACTTCAATCGCCGTTGAATAAAGGCTGCATTTTCTCCACGAAAACTATCGCGTCTTCTCTTTCCTTTTCGTTCAAGATTTTTCGTTGCCCGTGCACGTACGATAAAATGCCATTCCAACCGAAACCGACAACGTTCATGAATGGAATCGTTAAATGTCTTGGAACGATCCAAAAATTAATCATTTGTGCAGGAATCCAAACGACCCATAAAGCGCGCATCGTTTCGAAAACCGTATCGTTCCAAAGCGCCTTTAACGTTCCATAGAACTCGCCGGCAGTTGTTTTATTCTCGGACCACATTTTGATTGCTAAAAACGTTGGAAAATAAACGAATGGGGCTACAAATAATTGGTCAGCAGCTACGACTGCGCCCGTTGCCCCTGGAATACCTATTCGCGGTTTCATCATGCCATACACTGGTTTCAATATATGGTTATACAAAGAATATTGAAACGCTCCTACGTAAGCGACTCCGAGCGCAAAAAAACAAGCAACTCTTTGATAATCCAAATGCGAATTCCCTTCCACAAAGATCTGTACGAACGCGTCCGAACTCACGCATTTAAACACCGAAGTCGCCATCGCAGCCAAGAACGGCTTTTCCAGAAACACTTTTTGATACAAACTGAGCCAATATTCCTTATACCATCTCAAAGTCGCCGGGTGAAACAGAACGTGCGGAAACTGTACACCGGCATGTCTTAATGACGAAATCGGGTTCGGCGGTTTCTTATACGCGCGCGCGACTGCATCAATCGTTGCATAATCTAAAACTTGCTCCGTCTTTTGCCAATACGGATTGAAAAAATACGAAGAAGTATTCTTCGAAGAAGAAGCGGCGACTTCGCCTTCGCCCTCGATCGCTCCCTTTTTTAAACCGCCTCCACGACCGTTCTCGCCATTCGTACTCACGAAATCCCTCTTCTCCCTCTTCCCAAAGCTCGCCATGTACTCGTTTATCCTTTGTCTCACGACCTCAACCTCCCTCTCGTACGTTCGTTTCGCCGAAATTTTCTTTCCCGGCACAATTTTCATCAAAGAAAAATCCTTCGAATTATCACCAGAAGAACGAATCGAGCCTTTGTTCATCTCGCGATAATTCTTTATCGAAGAAGACGAAGACGCAGAAGAAGACGAATCAGTTAAAGCGCTGTTCATTTTCTCCTTCGAGAGCTCCAGTTTCTTAATCTCTTTAATGATCTCTTTCGCTTTTTGCGCAGTCGTCGAGGAGTACGACCTGATCCTGAGCATATTTATTCGTATCTGATATTTTAGATATGAAATGTTTATGATCGAGTCCGTTCTTTAAAAGAAGCGCGAGCGCGCCAAATCGTTGCGTGTGATCGTGATCGTGTGTTGTGTGCGATTGATTGATTGATTGATTGATTTCAGTAGCAGTAGATCTATTTATTTATTATTCTTAAGGCGCGAGCCGTCCTGTTTATGAAGTTTATTCTTCTTAGTAGTTTCTGTGGCTTAAACTGCTTGATTTCGAGAGAGAGCGTTTTTGAAGGCTTCGGACGAAAGGAGTCGTCGTCGTCGTCGTCGTCGTCGACAGCACGATTTTCTCTCTTTACCATGAATAGATGCATGTAAATACGTAGTACTTCATCGAACGAACTCGCGCGTTTCGAACGAAAAAGTTAACGTTTTGGTAACCTTATTGTCCCAATACGTTTCGAGGGCGAGTAGAGACTCCGGAGTTTGATGAGACGCGCTCGCGCCCATTAGTAGAATCGATTTCACTGCGTCCGATTGAGTGAAAACGTGTTCGCGTTCGCTTAAGGTTTCTGGAGACGCGAGTCTTAACGACGCGGTTTCTAATAGTTGTCGCTCGATTCTATCCGCTTTGTTTTTTTCGATTTTTAAACAAACAACGCCTTGTTCGCGAGCTTCTTGAGAGCGCAGTTCCTCGAGATGTCTTTCTGAAGGCGTTATTATTATCAGTTTTCCAACGTGCTTTTCTTTCGTGAGCGTTCTCTCGATTTCTTTGCCGTTCCTTGGAGCGAAAATCGATAGCGAAACGTCCACTTTATTATTTAAGATCGGTAATTCGTTCGCGTCGGCGACGGCAAAGGAAAACTGTACTGATGCACTTCTTCTTTTATCATAATCTTCCGTATCATCATACTCTTTATTACTATTATTACTATTATTATTCATCATCGTCGTCGTTCTCTTAGCGGCTATTTTAATCGCATCTTTCGAAGCGTCTAAACCAATAAACACAAAATCAACGCTCGCGTTATCGTTCATTGACAAAAACGCGCTTATTCTCTCGCACGCGCTAAACCTATTCGCTAACTTACCTAACCAATACCCATCCGCGCATCCAACGTCCATCACGACGAAAGAAATACGCTTTTTTTCCGTAGCGCTGCGTTTCGCGCGCGCGTCTTCCCTCAATCGTCTCTTCCTCAACAACTTCTTCTTCCTCGCTCCTACGACTACTCCTACTACGTCTTCCGCTTCATCGTCTACTTCTACATCGCCCCCTTCTTCGTTACTCCTGCGATCATCACAATCATCACAATCATCCGCCTCTGCTCGACCGACTTTCGCCCAAAACGCTTCCTGTACGCGCTCGAACAACCCATCTTCCAAGAACTCGAACGCTCCCGCGCTCAAAACCCGCTCGCGCAGAACAACCTGCTCGCGCGAGTCCCCAACCATCGCCTTTATCTTCTTCTTCATTAACAGGTTAACCGTGCGCTCTTTCGATAAATCGAACGAATGATCGTTCTTGCACTTCACGAGCGTTTCGTGATTTAATAACTCGTCTTCGCAAATCGGGCATTTGAACAGAGCGAGTTCTGTTCTTGCAGTCGAAAACCCTGCAGGTCCTGATTTTGATTTTGTATCTGATTTTGATTTTGTATCTGATGATGAAGATGATGATGAGTCGATTGAAGCCGCGTTTACTTTCGTTCCGAGCTCGCGAGTAAGAAAGCGTCTTCCGCTGCTTGCCGAGCGCGTGTTTTTCGCGAGCGATAGGCGCGTCATCGTCGTCGTCGTCGTCGTCGTCATTATTGCTCTTTCTCTGCTTTATGAAGAAATTGCTGGGGATGTTCGTTGTTATGATTTGATGAATAAGCCGAAAGGAAATTTCCGATTGGCGTTTCCGGATATCGGTTCAAAGACGCTCGATCGCGTAATAAGACGTGAAAGCAGTAAAACGTTCTCTCTCTCGTTTTTTTTGCGGAATCGAAAGTGCGCGTTCGTTCATTTTTGTTCGCGAGTTGCGTCGTTGATCAAAAACGAAAAGTTGGTCAAACATGTCCGATGATGTTCTGAACAGATCTCGAAACTTTTTTTAAATCTCGTTTTAAATCCGCGACTATACGCGCGCGCGTGTTTGCTCAACAAAAACGAGCACGACGCGAGCGCATAGATAACGATCCGATGTTCGCCGAGGATCATAAAAAGATCGATCTCGTTCCAAGTCGTCGCTTAGCGTTGTTCGTTAAAAAACTTTAAAATCCTTGCCCTGTGCTGCCAAGTCATCCCCTACTACCGTTCCAAGCCAGAAACGCATCATAAATCATTTAATTAATTTAATTAATCGGATCGCGCTCAAAAGCCTCGAAAAGAAACGATTTAAATAAACACCACGCACTACTAATGCTCGCTACTACTACTACTACTACTACTACTACTACTACCACGGCTTCCCATGAGACCATCAAAGACGATCATGAGCTCCAGTCATTCTTCGATACGAACGAGTTCGGTCAAGAAGTTCTTCAACACGCGCTTGGTTTACATCGCAAGATCGATGATGATTGCAATCGTCGAGAAGAAAACGGTTTCATGGTGCGCATATAGCTTGCTAGTGTGTGTATCGTTTTTCTTTTCTAGAGAGTGATCGGAGTGATCTCTCTCTGTCGTACTGTTTTGTATCCGATGATGTTCTGAATAACCGTTTTGTATCTGATTAACCGTTTTGTGTATCCAATGATGAAGATGTTCTGATTAACCGTTTTGTGTATCCGATGATGCTAAAAACACACGTGTTTTTGTTCTGAACAGAGAGAACGGCAAAAGTCTGCGTCGTTAGCGTGCGTAGCGTACGCGACGTTAGTGAAGTTCGAGAGACGAGGCACGAGAGCGCGCTCGAAGAAGGATTTGACGGATTGTTTACTGTATTTCAAGGTCACGGCTGGGGAGTTCTTCTGCGCGATGCGAGCGTTCGGCGAGCGAGCGAGTTCGTTGAGGACGCTTACGCGGAGCGTCGACGACGAAGACGCGGATTGCGCAGAAGAGGAGAAGAAGAAACGAAGAAGGAAGAGAGGAGCGGGAGCAGAGTATGCTGAAAAGAAAGCAGTCGTCGATGATGATGATGATGATGAAGTAGGAGGAGGAGGAGGAGGAAAAGAAGAAGAAGAAGAAGAAGAAGTGGATTTGAACGAAATGAGACGAATGGATCGCGTTTTTAACTTGGAATATCTTCGCGCGTCGTTCGCGTATTCGAAAGTTATCGCGAAGAAATTCGAACTGTTTTGTAAAACGCATTTTTGTATAGATGAAAAATTAGGAAGAATGTATTGCGCGTTCGTTTGGAACGCGTTTTTGTTGACGAAGACTTCTTGGAAGAAAGAAAGAAGTACTAGAACGACGACGAGAAAGAGAAAAGGAACGTTCTCGGAAGATGCGACGACGAAGGGATATAACAATAATAATAATAATTCAATCAAATTACCAAACCTTTATGATCAATACCATCTCTTGATAGCAATTGAAGCGTTTGCGCTCATGAATGCCCCGCCAGAGGTTTTGCGCACAAGTTTAGAAAATATGCTCACGATGACGGAGAGAGATGAAGAAACGAACGAACCGTTAGCGCTCGAATCTTTATGCAAACAGGCAAAGACGAAGCTTTCAGTGTGCGAGGAAATGCTCAAACGAGTCGAAAAAATACACGAAGAAATTTTGAAAGAGAAGAACACTTTAAGAAAGAGATATTTCGAAAAGACGAAAGAAAAGAATCGCGAGAACAACAAGGTCATGGAGAACGTATCTATGGCCGCTGCTATTTTTGAACGTGAATACCTCGAAGCCATACGAAGTGCATTCGGATGTCGCGCTATAAATGAAAAGTTATATGTGGTTCCATTTCTTCTCGAAGATGACGAATCGAATGATTATTTTGATTGTTTAAAAGGCGACTTGAGCAGAGGATCGGAACGATTCAGTAGAACCGAGCCGCAGCCTATGAGTAAAAATGCAAGCTTTACTTTTCGAACGATCGATGATGATGATGACAACGTCGAGAAAAAGAAGAACAGCTTTGCACCGACGCCATTCTCGCCTTTCGCGTTTCACAAAACAGTAGCCGGTGCGATAATGAATAACAATAATAATAATAATAACGTTCAAAACACGCCTATTTCGAGCGTAATCTACGGCATTGAATGGATGGATAAAATCATTTCTTCCGCCGAGGAAAATAGTCAACAACAACTTGACGGAGAAGAAGATGAAAAGATCCTTCGCTCTACAATCGAAATGCATAAACTGAACGAAGCGTACGTACGAGCCAAAACGGTCATTGCAAATACTACTATTGCGAATATCATTAGAGAAGATGCGTTTAGTTCACTCAACGCCGCTGTGAGACGAGGACCTGTCTCGCGTTCGCTCGATGCCATCGTCAATCGGCGAGCTCATGAAGCGTTTTGCGTGGTTAAGTATTTTTTACAAGCGATCTTAGGTGATGAAATTAGACGACTTGAGAAGAAGGAAGAATTAGGAAAGAATAATGACGCGCCTACTGTACATGATTCTACAAAGGCAGCTTTAAATTTACTAGTAAGTTCGAGAAGATTTGTAGAAGTAGTCGTCGCTCTCTCCATCGAGGTCGTATCAGTCGCGAGAGGAGGCGTTAATTTAAGCAGCGAAGTTTCCGACATTAATGACTTCCCTGGAACGAGGGCAATCAATTTACGTTTTCCAGCCATTCCAAACGCAATTGGACTTCATGCGTTCGACGTTTTGAATGGGATAGAACCGTTCGTGCGTTCACGTCCTGAAATGCCACGGGAAATTAGGTCGCATTTTGGCAAAATTGTTGAAACAATCATCGAAAGGTTGGCATGGCAAAAAGAATCGACGCTTTACCCGCTTTTACGTGTGTGTGTGGCTACTAACAAAACGTCGACGTCGAAGAATTCTGGGAAGGTTAAACCGACGTTAGTAGCACCACCAACGAAACCAGAATCTGCAATCTCAGCGGTTCTCTTAGGGAACGCGCTAACGTCTGGTCAAAAAGTTACTAAACCGACAACGACTGTAATGAGCGGATTTCAGAGCGGATTTCATACAGTGCGTTCTTTAGTTAACATGAAGCAGTTCGATCAAATCGTTCTTGGAGACGACGGTAGCGACGATATCGAAAAGAAGAAAGCGATGGAGGTTGCAGCGACGGCGTTACGGTCCCCAGCTCGCTCAACTGGCTACGGTCCAGAGTACTCGTACGACCACGTTGGTCTAGACGGAAAGACGATTGAAATCGGAGGTGAAGGTAGTGCGTTTTCGCCTTTGAGAATGTCTGCGGATACTGCGTTTACGACGCCGAAGAAATTGTCCCATTTCGCCGGACTTAATTTTTCTTCCTCTCTCGATTTACAGCAACAACGACAAGAAAATGATACTTGCTTCGTCTCGTCATCTAACAAAGACCCTCTACCGGATAAATACGCTTCAACAGATGAAGCCGAAGATGAAAACGATGATACGAACGAAGAAAAAGATTTCTCAAACGAGAAACGTCGCGCAAAAGCTTCGTTGGATGTTTTTTTCGTCAAAGTGCTTCGATTAGCTTCTCTGAGATTAGCGGACATATGCGCGAGACTTCACGTTTCCAATGAAGTTACTCGAAACGCGTTTCAACTCGTTGAATTTGTTATATACGAAAAGACGTCCTTGTTATACGCGAGACATTTGGATATGATTGTTCTATCTTCAATTTACGGTGCGTGTAAGATTGCCGCGAACGAAGATGACCGAAATGTCAAGTTCAAAGATATTGTATATCGGTATCACAAACAACCTCAGGCTACGAAGGAAGTGTTTTGGTCTTGCCCGTTAACGGTCGAGCGGACGAGTTTAGAAGTTAAAAGTAAAGGTGATATCATCACCTTTTATAACACGCAGTTCGTGCCAAACATGAAACTGTTTTTGTTGCAGTTACGCACGACGTCTTCTTCTATGATTAATAATAAAGACGACGATGATGAGCTGTTTCTGACTCCGCCATCGAACATCGCGGCGAGCACGCCAAAACGGCCTTCGCGCGCAAATTTCGATCCCTCGCTATTACTCAAGTCCCCAATCCGCGAAGTAAAACGAAACGATCAAAACGGCGCAGGCGGCCATATCTACGTCTCACCAATGCGTCCGGAAACTCGCGATAGAGCGTTTCAGCACATCGATCGCATCAACGAAAACAACGACGCAGACGCAGCCGACGCAGACGCGAGAGCGTTTTATAACCGCCCGACGCAGTTCCACTCACCAGAGAACGAACGTAATCGACGACGACAACAAAGACGACGACGACAAGAAACACCTACCGCGACGACGCATAAAAAACAACACAGCGCGCAGTTCTCGATCGAGCTCGGTAACGGCATAGTGCCCCCTCAAATCGATCGATTACACGAAATCAATCTCTCGCTTTCGAAAAAAAAGGGACCATAAAAGTAGGTATTCAACTCCATCAGCCGCTACAGCGCTCAGTTCTCCTGCAACGGAAGAAAATATACAATATCCGTCGCAACTTCAACGCAAATAGGTTCCGAAACTATCCGAACAAGAGCGAGCAAAACTTCAGCAGTGAAGAACAAATGAACATGAACGAACTAAAACATCGTTGCAAGAAATACGTCGCAGAGCGCGAACAAACAAGAACACGCCGAGGCCAACGTAGAAAGCGCCGTTCTGCGTACGGCGTTTTTTGAAAAACCCGCTTAAAATCGCTCTCAACGAGTTCGCTCAAAATGAACGCGCAAACATCGCATCCGGTCAGTAACGTCTCTAGAGCCGCGTTCGGCAGGATCTGATCTGATCGCGAGCTATCCCATATCACAATAACGTATACTACTATGTACGACGACCTCGACTTTAGTCAGACGACCCGCAACACCCCGTCGTCTGACTAAAGTTCAGGTCAGTTGCTTACACTCGAACATTCTGGAATAACTCTAACGCGCAACATTCTGGAACAAATTAGCAGTTAGTCTCGATGACCGACGAGATTACGAAACATTAATAAAAGAGTCTCCACCGTACCGAATACCCATTTTTTGTTAAAAATAGATATTTTACGACCTTCGCTTTGTTCTTCTGCT
>Ga0115004_10004468_pt1 | contig 11176 bp, 2 predicted proteins | sample ArcticOcean_MG_C_10_FD_88737 | JGI IMG/M metagenome (GOLD analysis project Ga0115004, IMG submission 88737) | Marine microbial communities from western Arctic Ocean - ArcticOcean_MG_CB11_90 | ecosystem: Environmental > Aquatic > Marine > Oceanic | place: Arctic Ocean: Canada Basin | collected... | reverse complement strand
TGGGCGAAATCGGGTTAGGATGTTGGTCGTGGGGAAACGAGTTCGTTTGGCAATACGACGAAACGATGGACTATGAGTTATCGAGAGTGTTCGATTTAGCAGTCGATTCGGGTATAAAGCTCTTCGATACGGCCGATTCGTACGGTGCGGATGGGAAATCGGAGAGACTGCTAGGGAAGTTTTGTCGAGAATATTACGACGACGCGAACGATGATGACGAGAAGAAAAAGAAGAAATCGAGAATAGATGATATTATTTTAGCCACGAAGTTCGCTCCGTACCCTTGGCGGATCACGAGCGATAGTTTCGTGAAAGCGGCGAAGGAGAGCGCGAATAGGTTCGGTCGAGAATCCATCGAATTAGGGCAATTACATTGGTCTACTGAGAACTACCAGCCATTACAAGAACGAGCGCTATGGGATGGAATCGCGAGAGCGTATGAGGAAGGAATAATTGAGAACGTTGGGTTATCAAATTACGGCCCGAGACAATTACAAAAGATTCATAAATATATGAGTAATCGTGGGATTCCGATTGCGACTTTGCAAGTACAGTATTCTTTACTCAGTCGGTTTCCTGAATTGAACGGAACTAAAGAGACTTGCGATGAGCTAGGCATTAAATTAATTGCCTATTCTCCTTTAGCTCTTGGTTTATTGACTGGAAAGTATTCCGTAGAGAAGCCACCGCCTGGATTACGAGGTCAAGCGTACAAAGGCGTTTTAAAACCTCTCCCGATCTTGCTCGAGACTATGAAGGAAGTTGCCGCGGTACATAATAAAACTTTACCTCAAGTCGCGCTTAATTATTGCATTTCAAAAGGTACTGTGCCAATACCGGGTGCAAAAAATACAAAACAATTGAAAGATAATCTCGGCGCCGTCGGGTGGAGACTCTCGAATTCGGAAATCATCGAATTGGATAAAGCGGCAGAGAAAGTCGGCGTAAGCGTGTCGCAGAACATATTCCAAACCGCATAGTAATCGCGCTCCTTGCATGTTTTTGTGTGTAAAATTATATTGTATCTAGTATAGAAGTAATCTAAAATCTACGTCGATTTCCCGTCTTTGCGCCGCCGCCGGATGCTCTCCTCTTATTTTTGACGATTTGCCCCCCTTGACCGCCGGATTTAAAGTCGCTCTCTTGCTTTTCGAGGAACGATAATACTTCCTTATGCTTCGCGTCTCTATCCTCGGCATCCGCAGCTTGCTCTTTCTCACGCGCGTGTTGCATGAATTGATTATCTTTACGAAGTTCGCGAACTGTTCCTCTCGCTTCTTTTCTGAGTTCTTTCTTAAGCTTCTTATTCTCTGCGCGTTCACGATTTGGATCGTAACTTTTACCTTTTTGATATCCGTCTTCTTCGTACATTGGATTAAACTGTTTAATCGCTTCAACAGTTTTTGCATGCCAAGCAAGCGATAATCGAACGCTACTCTTATTCGTTTTTTCAATATCATCGACGATAGCTTCGCACATCTTTGATACTTGGTCGAAAATGGCACTATTTTCTTTCGCCGAGAACGTCTTCAAAGAACGCACCAATCGCGTCAACGAAACTTGAACCTTTTGCAACATTTCGGGCGCGCACGGCACCTTTTGAACCGGTTTAATGAGATTTCCAAGCGTTGCAACCGCGTACCTTAACATTAACGCGCGTTCGTGAGCATCAGTGCGTGGATTTGTAGCATCATTTTTTTTTCCACGACGCGCTGAGCTCAAAAGTTCAGACAAAGAAAGTACTTCTTCATTTTTGCTTTTAATCGTCTTTGAATCTTTTCCAGCAGCTGCTTTTGAAGAAATTGGTTTCAACCAAGGGCCGCCGCACTGCTCTTGAAGATGAGTAGGCAAATCATCGTTCCACTTTTGATCACATTTATCGTTTTCAGCCGCCGCATGCACTAGTGCAGAAATTAAATTGAGAGCCTCTGGGAAAATGCGCATGGCAGGAACGGCGTACGCGCTCGCGAGCGCGCAAAGAATCACGGCACAATTCGCATCTCTGTCTTTTCGAATAGCGCAGTGCGAGAGAACGTTTCCTATATAAACCGTAGCTGGAGTAATAACAGCGTGCTGTTTATCAGTAGAGCTAAAAATATCCGCAAACAGACCGAGGAGTAAGATCGTTCTCGCTGGAGGTAAACCAGTTTCGCCAGAGCGCAAAGCTTTTTGTAAACGTTTGCCCATCTTTTCAATGCGCGCTTTTGCTACAGTTGCGGCGTAAAATGGCACTTGCGTCGAGATTTCCGAAATGTTTTTCGTGAGAACATTCAAATCTGCAACTGGTAATTGTTCTTTACCGCACATGGTTTCAAATCGCTGCAGTAAAAGACCGAGAAGTATTTGAATTTTTCGTCTATTTTCAGGCGCTAAACTTGGCGCGTTGCACGCTCGCATGCGCGTGATCACGATGGATACTTCATTTGACGAATATTTATTCATCAAATTTTCAAACTCATCGAACGTCTCGGGAACTTCAAACGTGAACGGAATTTCAGCAGATCCTTCAGTCATTGCTTCTTTCGCGCGAACAAGTTCATCTCGCGCTTTCTCGTCTTTCTTCTTCTTCGCTTCTTTCGATTGTGCTTTTTTATTGTTCGCATCTTCTTTATCTCTGTCTTCTTTTGCATCGTCGTCGTCGTCTAGGATAATTTCTCTATTTAAAATGTCGTCATCTTCTTCTTCGTCGTCGTCGTCATCAGAATCATTATCTTCTTCGTCATCTTCTTCTTCTTTTTCTATTTCTTCATCTGACGCTTTTTTCTTCTCGCCCTTTTTCGGCGGTACCGATACGCCATCGTTCAGAATGCCCAACTCACGAAGTCTCATTTTGCCCTTCTCCAATTTTTCATCCATTTTATTAGCTTCTTTGCGGAACTTCCCGGTCTCATCTAACTCTTCATCATCATCATCAGCGTCGTCGTCATCGTCATCATCTGAGCTTTCTTCTTCATCGAATTCATCGGAATCTTCTCCATCGTCGTCGTCGTCATCTTCATCATCGAGCGCAAAACCATCCTCGAGATCTTCACCTCCTCCTCTCGAAGAAGATGGATCGGCGCCACTTTTCTCTGCCGACGGCTTTTCTAACTTCCGAGCTTTATGTCGTCTTAACGCGTATCCACCCAATGGCGCATCATCGTCGCCATTCATTCTATCGTAATCATCGTCATCTGAAACGTCGCCTCGCATACGTTTCAATCGCGCTCGTTCAGCTTCTTCGAGTTGTCTCTTCTCTCGCGCTTCGACTTGTTCGGACGTTTTCGCGGTATCAGCCGCATGCGCTCGCGCCTCTAATGCTAATGATTTCGCAATTTTATCATAATCACTTTTTGTTCCTTCGTCATTTGGCAGCCCGGCTTCTAAAATGTTCAACGACGTATTTTTATTCGTCGGTTTCAAATGTCCAACGGCCGTTCGCAAAGCGCCTTGTAATAAACCGCCTTGACTGATTACTCGAAAATCTGCGTCGAGTTTATCTAACAGTTCTTCATCGTCATCGCGTTGTTTAGCTTTTTCGGCTTTGTAAAATTTACTTTTTTGTATTAGTTCGTCCATCACTTCCTTTTTCGTTTTTCTCCTCTCCGTATTATTATTATCGTCGTCGTTATCGTTGTCTTTATCGTTATGATCCTCACCGTTTTCTTTCTTGCGAAATCCACCTCCATTATCGTTATCATAATCGTCCTCATCTTGCTCGAAATCGCCTCCACCAAAGTGCATCCTCCTCGTCATTTCCTCGTTCATTAATTTTCTCGCGTAATCATCGTCGTCCGAATCCGAATCGAACTTTGCGTTTGCAATTCTCCTCTCATCTAACGGTTTCCCGAGATGTGTTAAATTCATTAACCGATCATCATCATCATCATCATCATCATCATTACCGTCATCGTTCAACGAGAACTGCGTGTTCTTCCGTTTCTTCCTTAATTGCCCTAATCTCGCTCGTTGTAAGCGCCCGATCGCTTTCTCTTCCATGGACATCTGCGCGTTCGCGCTTGCACCAAAACGAGCGTCATCTCTGCTTTCTCCGAACCTCAAGTCAACGAACGCGTTCGCCTTATTCGCGTGTTGATGTTCCACTAATAAAGTCCTCTCTCTCTTCTCGAAGCCCTCTCGTCTCGCCTTTAGGACGTTCCCTTTAGCGCCTTTCATTCGTCTTCCTAGAACCTCGAACTTCTGTCTCGAGCTCTTCCTCTCGAACACTGACGCGTTGTTCTCTCTCTTACTCGGACCATCGACGATTGGAGCGCTCGTTTTCCTATCATCTTCACCACTCCCCCCTTTTTTGTCAAAGTGTTTGTACTTCTTCATTCGAGGATTCGCGGGTTTCTTCTTCTTCTTCGCCATTGGCCTCTCCCTCCTCTCTCCTCCGAATCTTCTTCTTCTAAATCTTCTAAATCTTCTTCTTCTAAATCTTCTAAATCTTCTTCTTCTTCTTTTAAATCTTCCGAGTACTCTTAAGCTTTCACAGAATTATTATTTATACTCGTACGAGTATAGTTATTTAGTAGAGAGGAGCTCCTCTCTTACTCTCTTACTCTCGCGATCTGGCTCGATAAATCTCTCTCTTACGTATAATAAACAACCAGTGTGAACAGAGAGAGTGTTGTTCACTATACTGTATTAGTATACAATTGTTATACTCTATTATTCCTACTACTATTAGTACGTTTTGGAAATAGTTCTCGTTTTCTGCAGAAGTGATTGTTGGCAGTTTTTTTGGCGGCGGCTTAGTCATAAGAAACTTTACACTCTATTTTAATCCATATTTAATCATAAACGTATAACAGGAAGAAGCACACAAATAGTGAAAGAACTTAAATGGTCGCAATTGCAGAGAAGAAGAAGAACATGGGGAAGAATAGTGATGATGTGAATCGAACGAACGAGTCAGAGGAGGCGTTCCCACGCGGTGCAAAAGAAGATTACGAAGAAGAAGATGAAGATGAAGATGACTTCGAGGACGACGAAGAAGGGAACGCGAGAAGAAAAAGAAAGGAAAGGATTAACGATGATCAAAAAAAACACGCGTCCGTCGATCAGAAGAAAGGGAAGAAAGCGACTCAGACGAGTGATGCGAATAAGTACGTCGAGGTCCTGAAGTGGAAGCAGTTGAAGAAGAACGTGAAGTTACTCGCAATCGTGCAACAAGTGACTCAGAAAGGATTAATAGTTTCCTTACAGAACGGGTTGAAAGGGACGGTATCGAGAGCTGAAGCGTCGGATGTTTTCTTTACCAGTGAGAATGCGAACGATACTCGTAAATTGAGTAAGAAGAAGAAGATGACGACGAAGACGACGAAGTCGAATAAAACAGAAGACGCGTTTGACGAGGAATTCAGTAGCAGCAGTAGCGAAAGCGAGAGTGAGGAGAGCGACGACGACGATGACGATGACGACGACGATGACGACGACGATAAAGAGAATTCGAGGAAGAGGATTGACTTAGAGGCTTTGTTTCACATAGGACAAGTCGTTCGATGTTCCGTTTTAAAGCTCGATAAAGGGAAAACGGGAGGTAAACGCATCGAATTGACTTTGCGTCTCTCGCAAGTATGCGCTGGATTAAACGAAGAATCCTTAACGGAAGGTTCGTGTGTCCCAGCAGTCGTTTCTTCAGTCGAAGATCATGGATATATCGTAGATTTTGGTATCAATGGATGTTCTCAACGAGGTTTTTTGCCCCGCGACGACAGCGCGCTCGATGATGATGGAGAAAAGCATAAAACGAAATCGCTCCTGAAAGGGCAACTCATCGAAGTCGTCATCTCTTCTGCTCCAAAAGGGAAGAAACAAACGACGACGACGACGACTGTGAAGGATAATAAGAAAAATAATAAGAAAAATAACAACTACGACGTGTACAAAGTGATCGCAGATACGAAACGATGCGCAAACGCAATTGCGCAAGAAAATAAATCAACTTTGATATCTACGCTTCTTCCCGGCATGTTAGTGAAAGCGCGCGTAAAGTCTGTTCTTGACGACGGTATTTCCGTCACGTTCTTGACCTATTTCTCTGGAACAATCGATTGTTTTCACATCGCACAAGAAGATACGCGTACGTTCAAGGCTGGACAAAAGCTACGCGCGCGCGTGATATTCGTCGATGCTCAAAATAAGCGCGTAGGTTTATCTTTGCAACCGCATTTACTCGAGGCGCAATCATCAGCGCATATTCTTCCCTCAAACGGGACAATTTTCGAAAACGCAATTATAAACAGAGTAGATCCAAGCGTTGGTATTTCGCTTCAAATTAGTCAAGCAGGTAAAAAAAGCAGCATCGCCGCGTACGCTCACGTTTCACATCTCTCCGATGAGCACGTAGAAAAAGTAGAAAAGAAGTTCAAAGTAGGAAAACGAGTGAAAGTTCGCGTGATTGGCCATCGATTGTTAGACGCAGTCGCAAACGTAAGTTTGAAGAAATCTGTGTTGGAACAACCTTTTTTCAGCTTGGAAGAGTTAATTCCCGGGATGATCGTGAAAGGTGAAGTGTTAGCGACGGAGCATTTTGGAGCGATCGTGAAACTAGCCGAAGGTGTCAAAGCTCTATGTCCGCCAATTCACGTTTCCGATATCGTTGGTCGAACGCAGTCATCAAAAGTCGTTCCTGGCGCTATATTGAAATTTAGAGTGCTAAGCGTCGATCAAGCGAGACACAGAGCTATTGTTACGCATAAACGCGCGTTGATTAAATCTGAATTACCCGTGCTAAAGACTATAGATGACGCAATTCCTGGTAGAACTACGCATGGGATTATTTCTGGAATCGCCGAATATGGCGTTTTCATTACTTTGTATGGAAATTTGAAAGGCTTGGCAGGATCGCAAGATCTCGGACTCGCCGAAGGAGAAAGTGTCGACAGCGCGTTTGCAGTCGGTCAAGTTGTGCGAGTGACAATCGTGTCCGCAGATCGTGGAGAAAACAAACTCAGACTTTCTTTGACAAGCGGTGGCGCGCGCGATGATGATGCGAACGATACTAATGGCGGCATATCTATATCAACAGAAGCGGTGTTGATTGGTTCTACTAAAGTTACTTCTGCGACGATTATTAAAATAAACGAGAGCTCGAGTATTATTGAAGTGACTGCGACGGGTGGAGAAGGTTCGTTTCAAGGAGTAATCGCTTTTGCGCATTTGTCCGATAGCCCCGTAACGGCTTTGAACATGGCATCGACTTTAAAAGCTGGAGAAATCTTGGCCGGTCCTTTCGTTATAATCGATAAAAAGTCGAAGCGAGTAGTATTGAGTCGCAAACTCTCTATTTTAGATGCAGTACAAAATTCGAATCTTCCAGATAAGCCGGAAAAAGCAAAGGCGGGTACGATATATCCAGGATATGTCGCATCTACATCATCGGCTGGTGTATTTGTGCGATTTTTAGGATCACTCACTGGTTTAGCACCTCCTTCTCAGCTTCCAGATGGTTCCAGTCCAACGGATTCTTTCTTTACGGGACAAACTGTGCAAGCTATGGTACTTTCAATAGATACCGAATGCACTCCGCCGCGCCTTTCACTTTCTTTGCGGTTGCAAACAACTATGCAACCTTTAGCGGATTCATCTTTGATTCGTTCGTTCTTTGCAGATCTCGATTTCCTTGAAGTCAAAGCGTTGCAAAATCCCGAAGTAGCTGAGACATTGTTATCTGAAGAGACTGTTCGTTTGTATGGACCTGGATCTGATATTGAAGGATCTATAAACGAGACAAAAGATTATGGAGTTTTAGTCGATGTCGATGAGGACGAAAATGCCGTTGGATTGGTTTCTCCGCATCAGGTCCCGGAAGACATCGAAGTCGATAATCTCGTTCCCGGCACTCGTTTGTCCGGCAAAGTTTTAGACGTCTCGAGACGCGAAGGTGTGATTGATATTGGCAAAGTCAACGTAGTGACGAAGAAGAATGCAACAAAAAAGAAGAAAGGAAAGAGTTCTACCACGTCGCTTAAGAAATTGAAAGTAGGCGACGTCACTGATGCCATTGTTGAGCTCGTCAAAGCTGAATACGTCATTTTATCGCTTCCGAATTACTCCGATGCGATTGGGTACGCTCCGGTGCACTATTGTAACTTTCGCTTAAACGATGCTTCTGAACGCTTTGTGGTAAATCAAAGAGTGAGCGCAGTAGTCGCAAAACTTCCATCGACTTCAAAAGAAGAAGGAAACTACAACAATCGGCTATTGCTCACCGTTCCGTTTGTTGATACTGATAAAGACCGTCGCGGTCCAAAGGTTGGAACTAAATTTGAAGGCGTCATTTCAGAGCTTCAGCCGCTTCAGGCGCTCGTATCGCTTCCGAATAGCAAAAAGGGTCGCATTCACATCACCGAAAGTGGGTCTATTGGGGATTCAAAGTTTCCATTGGAAGAACTATCGCTCGGTACGACTGTGAACGTAGCCGTTCTTGGTATGGCTGGCGATCGAGGAGGATTGATAGATCTCACCCTTTGCAACGATGACGACGAAGATGATGAAAATGTGTACAAAAGACCAACTTTGCATACACTAGAAGCTGGTCAATCTATTGATGCGTACGTCATTTCAGTGTTACCAGACGGAGTGAAGGTTAGTATTAGACCCGAGCTATCGGCTTTCGTTCCTTTGATTGAGACTGCGAGTTCAATCAAAGAGCTCAAAAAGCCGCTCGAGGAACGATTTTCGAAGGGAGAAAAAATCAAAGCAACAATAGTCAACGTAAACGTTTCCAAAAAACACGTCGATGTATCTTTCCGTGAACAAAAAGCAATTAGCGTTGGTGCTAAACTATGTGGCGTCGTTTCGCGCTTTAATAAAGGCGTTTCTATGATGGTAAAGCTTAGTTCCCACGTCACAGGACGAGTTTTCTTGACCGATGTCTCGGATGAATTGAAAGAAAAGCCGTTTTCTGGAATGAATGTGAATGATATCGTTGAAGTTCGCGTGGTTTCGATGAAATCGAGCGGTGGCGAAGTCGATCTTTCGATGAGGAATTCTTTGCTGAGCAAATCTTCATCGTCGGCGGCGGCGGTTGATGGAAAGAAAGTGGCGAATCCGGATATTACTAGCGCAGAGGGTCTTCAAGTGGGACAAGAAATTGCTGGTTACGTCAAATCTGTAAACAAAGCTGGATGCTTTGTTGCACTTTCGCGCAACGTCGATGCACTTGTCAAGCTTAAGAATCTTTCTGATGGCTTTGTTGAAAAACCATCGGTTGAATTTCCTCCTGGACACTTAGTTCGCGGGCGCGTCTTATCCGCCGATGCAAAATCAAATCGAGTCGAAATATCCTTGCGTACGAATCAATCTGACTCAAAAACACTAAACAAAGATGCAGTTGCGAGTTTGAAAGTCGGCGATGTCATCATGGGAACTGTCCGCAGCGTTCAATCGTTCGGCGTTTTCGTCACGTTGGACGATTCTGGCGTATCCGGTTTATGTCATATTTCAATGTTTGCCGATGTTCACTTGAAGGATGACCTCGCTAACCACGTTCGAACTGGTGAACGCGTTCGCGCAAAGATCATGAAAATAGATTACGGAACAAATAAGGTTTCGCTCGGCATAAAGACGTCGGTTTTTGATGATGATGATGATGGAAAGGCTTCTGATGCGCGCTCGGACGATGGAGAAGAAATGGAAATGCAGGAAGATCTTTTACTTTCTGACGACGATGAGGATGTAGATGATGATAGCGATGATGATAGCGATGATGAAGAAGAAGAAGAAGCAAGAAACGAAAAGGATATGGATATAGACGACGATCCAGAGGATTCCGATGCCGAAGACGATTCTGAAAGTGAAGAAAGTGATGATGATGACGATGAACAGAGCGACGAAGATGAAAAAGATGTTGGATTTTCTTGGGACGAGGAAGAAAACGAACGAAAGCAGAGACTTCAAGCAATGAAGAGAGTTCGAGACGAATCAACGAATGATGAAGATGGAGAAAATGTTAAACTCACGAAACGCGCAAAACGTCGGAAAGCCCGAGAGTCTGAAATGGAAATTTTGAAGCAAGAGCAACATTTGCGAGACGAAGGTCGTCTTCCCGAAAGCGCCTCTGAATACGAAAAGTTGATTTTAGCTTCACCTTTATCTTCGTTTCTGTGGATTCGATACGTCGCATTTCAAGTAAGCGTCGGTGCGTACGAGGATGCGCGCGCAGTCGCCGAACGCGCGTTGGACGCAATACCCGCGCAAGAGGAAGATGAAAGAATGAACATCTGGATCGCGTATTTGAATCTAGAAAACGCTCATGGCTTGCCAAATTCAAAAGAAGCCGTATCGAGATTGTTCAAGCGCGCGGTAACTTTAGCAGATCCAAAGAAATTACACCTCGTCTTGGTGGACATGTACATGCGCACGGAGCAAACTGAGATTCTCGAAGAGACGTTGAAGCTCGTTGTGAAAAAGTTTCGTCCAAGTTGCAAAGTATGGCTGACGTACATTCGTTACGTCACGCTTAAAGGTGACCAGGAAGGTTCGAGGAAACTTCTCGATCGCGCGACTACTTCTTTACCGAAACGAAAACATATCAAACTCTTGGTCAAAGTCGCTTTGCTCGAAATGAAAGAAGGTGACGCAGAGCGCGGACGAACGATGTTTGAAGGCATATTGCGCAACTACCCAAAAAGAACGGATATTTGGTCCGTCTACATAGATCAAGAGATTAAGCAAGGTATTACGGAAAGAATTCGAGCGTTGTTCGAACGTGCGACACATCTCGATCTGAACGCCAGAAGCATGAAGTTTTTGTTCAAAAGATATTTAGAGTTTGAGCGTTCTCAAGGTAACGCCGAACGAATGACGTACGTGAAATCGAGAGCGATGGAATACGTCGAGCGAACGCTTAACAATAACAGTAGTATCAATAACGATTACTAGAATTGATTATACTTATATCAAAATACTAGATTTATTATCGTTTTTTCTTCGTTTTTTCTTCGTTTTTCCTCGTTTAAAGATTTGTCGATAAAATATGAAAAGACCATCACAACGAGGTTGTGCGTTACTTTTCTAAACCGCTTTGCTCGTGCGAATCAAATAACGAGAACATACATAAAACAAACGTCATCATCATCAAAGATCAAGAAAAAGAACGAAGAGGAAGGGGAAGACGCGCAATTGTCATTAACGTTTAGCGGTAAACTCAGACAGTCAGAGCAAATAAATTTAAGCGCATTGACCATGA
>Ga0115004_10004467_pt1:0-10000 | contig 11177 bp, 4 predicted proteins | sample ArcticOcean_MG_C_10_FD_88737 | JGI IMG/M metagenome (GOLD analysis project Ga0115004, IMG submission 88737) | Marine microbial communities from western Arctic Ocean - ArcticOcean_MG_CB11_90 | ecosystem: Environmental > Aquatic > Marine > Oceanic | place: Arctic Ocean: Canada Basin... | reverse complement strand
GGCGCGAGAAAGGAGGCTACGTGTCTGAATCTCAACGACAGTAGCAACAACAAGGACACCGATACTGATCTCGCCGAGAGCAACAGTGATGATGGTGGAGGTGGTAGTGCTGGCAGCGCACCCAGAGACGACGGTGGCGACGGCGGCCATGGCGGGATAGAGCAGCTGGGTCAGAAGCTGAAGAAGCGATATGCACGGCTGCGGGGCCAATTCGTCAAGGAGTGGAATCGCCACAAGCTGGTGATCGCGACATCATCCTTTTACCACCCCATGTTATGTGGGACCTGCACTGACCGGGATCAGAAGAAGTGGGGCAAGTGCACGGAACTAGTGGATCACTCAGACATGGCGACAGAGTCGGCTGGCTGTGCCGGCGCGGCGCTGCGCTCGGCGCGGTACAGGATCGCATTTGAAAGGGACTACCACCAGTGCGTCTGCAACGACTGTGTCGAGACCAACGCCAACCATAAGTTTCCCTGTGACAAGTGGGTTCTGAGTCGAGACACACCGAAAGGAGAGCGGGTGGCTCGCCAGTGGGCTGAACAGCTACAAGCCCTGCAGCAGCAACAGCAGCAGCAGGAAGCCCTGCAGCAGGAGCAGCAGGAAACCCAGCGCACGCTAGCGCGTAGTGCAGAGCAGGACAGGGTATTTGCCATGGTCAAAGCAAAGTATGACGTGGTGGAGGAGGACAGCGACGATGTAGATAGCGGAGGTGGCCAGTAGGGACAGCCGCGCTCGAGTCGCACAGCCAGCACCCATGATTCGGGCGCTCGTCCCTGCGGGCCGGTGGCGGCAGCCGTGCAGCTGGTGGCTGCGATCCGAGGCGTGAGCCTGCCGCCTGACCCGATAGACTCGGCAGGGGCACTTTAAAAAAACAAAAAATAGACTCGTTGTAATTCTTATCATATAGCGTAACGATCTTGGGGGAGAGGATCGACGCTCGTTCTCGCTGGCGTTCGTAGACCCTCGGTGAAAAGGCTGGACTATAGGCTTTGCTCTGCTCAGCGTGCGATGCTGGTTAGTAGGCCTGAAAAGGCTGGACTACCACCATCTCCGATCGCACCAAGGCCTGTGGCTCCTTCTTTAGCTTCGAGTTTGTCCGCGCCTAGTGAACATGCTGATGTCGGGAGGAAACTCGACGTGCCGTTCAGCCTGGCCGATGTTGGTGATGGAGTTGCGACTAGTGGGTGGACGCTCCTTCCCCAGCTGGTCTACGTGATGTGCGACGGGAAGTTGACGCACGCTCGTCGGGTGGAGTGGTCGTCGGGCTCATCCCCCGCGGTGCTGGTCGTACTTCTCCCAACCGCGGATGATGTTGTGGACCTTATGCCAGTCTGCCCACTCTTCATGTTTTTGGCAGATGAAGGTCACGTGCACCGCGGCCAGGTTTCGTTTGAAGAGTTCGAGCAAACGACACGGAACCGGCATCTGGACTGGCAGTCGTTGCAGACCGTTCTCAAGGACGTGTCTGCTGACCTTCTTGTTGGGATGCGAGTGTGTGTTCTCGGCCCACCCAAGTCGGATACTTGGTTTCGAGCTGTAGTGGTTTCGGTCCGTGAGTCGGTCAAGGAGGTGGCGGTGTTCTTCGTCGACGATGTTTCTGGCCGCATTTGTAGCGACTGCCCGTCGTCGGTGACGATAGCCTTCGTGGACGTCATGGTACCTGCTGAGCAGGTACATCGGTATCAAAGTGCACTGCAGGCAGCGGACCGGGTGCGTACCAAGCCTGGTTCCGCTGGGAACACCAGCTCCAGCTTCGCTTCTCCCTTCACAAGCAGACGAGCGAGTGTCTCCGTCGAGGAGGCATTTGAGGGTGGGGACTGCATTGATGGCTTGGCTGTCTTGGGTGAACGGCTGTTGGAGGTAGCCAATGGTAATGTTGATGCTGCGGACGAGGACAGGTTGGATGTTGATGTCGATGAGGAAGTCGGGCGAAGCCGGCGACAGGGGCAACAACTCGCGGGTGACGGTGCCGTGAAGCGGGCGCGCACCAAGTTCGCCCTAGTGGCTGCCTTAGCTGTCCTTGAAACGAGCGGCACATGGTTGGGTCGTCGTTCTGATAACCTGTCGTCCGAGGTACATTTCCCAGCTGTCGATGTTCGCCGCCACGCGGATGCTGTGGGGAAACTGCAGCAGGTGGTCTCCATAATGGCCGGTGGTTCTCCTGCTCTTTGCCGAGCGATCGCCCTGAGTGTGGACAGTGGCGCCAGTGGTGGTGGTGGTGCTGGTGTGGGTGACGTAGTTGCGAACGCCGCTCTTCAGCTCCGTGCTGAAGGTGGTTACGGGGCGTGGCTGCCGCGTTCGTGGGAGAGCGATGAAAGCGAGGAAGAGAGCGACGAGGTCTCAGAGGAGCTCGAGGAGCGCGATACGGTCGAAGCTCGGTGCAAGGGCAGCACGTTGTACCGTCCTGGCGAGATCCAAGAAGTCAATAACGACGGCACATACGATGTGATCTTCGACGACGGCAGCCTCGAGGAGACGGTGCCGAGGAACAGCATCACGAAGGTGGAGTCAGTAGAAGCGGAGAGGTTCACGCCTGACAACGTGGTCTTTCGGCTCCAGTGGATGCAGAGTGTGGCTGGTACCACAGACTATCTTCGTAAACTTGAGGTGCTCCGTCTCTGGGGTCCATCCTTCTTTAGGAAGCTCCCGGAAGCTGTCCTCGCGATTGTATCACGGTACATGGATTTACCGGATTGCGAAGGCACGCTGCAAATGGATGTCTGCGCGACGAAGGGTTACCCTCCTGGCGCTTTTGTCGCCCTGCAGGAGAAGAAGATTCTTCCGACGGGCATGCAAGAGGTGTCTACCTGGAAGCCAGTACAGTGTGGTGGCCGCAAAGGGAACAGCGTTCCTGTAGCCGTCAAGGCGTGCCTTATGAAGCTGGTGTCTGTCTCGGGGGTCGCAGGTTCCCCGCAGCTTTTTAGCCGGGCAGTTACCGACGTTCAAGCCTGCATCGCCAGGCACTTCAGGGTTTGCAATGGTCTAGACGATGCCGCAACCTTCTCGCAGAAGGATGGGATCCGAAGGCTCCGAGGCACGAGCGGGTTCCCGCGGGACCCGACGGCGCTCAAGTTTGTGGTCGCGCCGCTTCCTCTTGTGTTGTCCGCGGAGATTGCGTCCACAACGTTGGTCCAGGCCCATGCTGTGGAGTCGAGGACGACAAGGGGAGGGTTGCCCCGCCCGCCGTATGACAGTTGCGTCTTCATCGCACCTGGTCGCGAGGGCGGTTACGCCCGTTGGGTAACCGAGGAGGAGGAGGAGGCAGAGCAGCCAGAGCAGCCAGAGCAGACAGAGGAGCCGCTGCCGCCGGCACCATCGGGTTACAGTCCTTACGCTGGCGGCGTCGTCAGCTCTCAGCAAGCTGCGCCAGCGCAGGAGCTCCCGGATGGTCTGCACCGCCAGGACGCCTTCAACTTCCTTGCTGACCAAGCCGTGGCCAGCGACAATGCCGCCGCTTCTTGTCCCATCTTTTCGGTCGCCGACCATGTCGCGATCGCTTCTTTCTTCGCTTCGCTGGCGCTTTGTTCGCGGCTGGGCTTGGCGCTCGTCGACCTCCACTTTGGGCAGCGGTACTGCGGAAATTCGCCACTGGGAACTTCGGAGGCTAGGTCCAAATGGGCGAGTGGCGTCGCGTCTGGCCTTTTTGAGCCCGACGGGATGTCACCAACAACGGCAAGGAATCGAGCTCGGTACGCCATGGGTGAACTCCTTGAGGCTCTGAAGGAGAGCCCCAGGGATTGGCCTGCGAGCCCTTTTAGAGCAGTACGAGCCCTGGCGCTGGCCTACGGTATCCCTGTGTGGTTTGCAGAGCGCATGGCTTGTGCGCTTTGTGCAGGGTACGTGCCTGGGCGCGAACAAAAGGATGAAGAGTGGGGGAGGGGGGAGGCCAGTCGGTGCAATGATGCAGTTGAGTGCATTGATGCAGGCGAGTGGGTGCTAGTTGGCCTCACGCATCACGAGCGTAAGGACTTTGCATGGCGGCAGATGCACGATCACGAAGTCGTCGGGCTAGAACGCAGTGTTACGTTCGAACACCAAGTTCTCACTGGCCACGTGAGACTCCTTGCCGGCGCAGCCAAGGGCGATACGAACGGCGGAGGCGGTGGCAGCAGCAGCACCAACGGCAGCAGCAGCAGCAGCACCGCCGGCAGCGCCGGCAGCGCCGGCAGCGCCGGCAGCGCCGGCAGCAGCACCGACATCAGCACCACGGGCACCACTGGCAGCGCCGGCAGCACCGGCAGCAGCACCAACAGCAGCACCGACAGCAGCACCACGGGCACCACCACCGCCACCAGCCCCACCACCGGCACCACCGTCGTTGTCGCTGAGGGCGCTCTTCGCGACCGGCTTGTATCCGGCTGGCTCACTCCGCCGTTTGCCTCCCTGGTTTTCAAGGCAATGCAGAGCGTGGTGCATGTCAAAGACCGTGGCTTTGACAATGTGGTCGAGGTGCCACTAGGCGGCGCTGGCTTTTGTGTTCCCATTGCGGCTGCTGTGTGCGTGGGCCACCTGCTGCAAGTCGACTTGCTCAAGCTAGAGGAAGCCTTGGCACAGGTTCGAACCCTCTTTGTGTCCGAGGACGCCGTGGCTGAGGCGATCGAACACGTGCAAGCGTCGCTGGAGGCAGAGGAGGCAGAGGAGGCAGAGCAGCCAGAGCAGCCAGAGCAGCCTGAGCAGACTCTAGTGGAAGGCACCACCCTTCCGGTGCGGGACGACGGGGAAGGGACGGGATCGGAAGAAGCGTCGACCGGGCCCTTGCTGCCGTTTACTTTCGACGGCCTGCTTGAACTCGCCGCCGGCCAAGCTTGGTACCTCTCAAAGTTTGTGCGTATGGAAGATTTCGCCAAAAATTTCAATGGCCCCCAAGCCCACCATGCCCTGTTAAAGCAGGTTGTTGAGTTCAATGGAAGGCTCGAGTTGAAGGTCCTCGTGCGGAGTCGTTCTAAGAAGAGAAAGAGGATGAACAGTCGTAGTAGTACGGGGGTAGGAGAAGTCCCGTCGTGTCACCGCCTCCACTGCGCACTGATGCAGCACTTCAGCTCGAAAGTGGCACCTCCACCCCGGCAGACGGCTTTTGTCGTAATGGCCGGCGACCATGCGTGGGCTTGCCTCTGGTCAGCACACCATGGGTGCTGGATGTTTGTGGAGATGCTGAAGGGGAAGATCTGCATGCTGCCCGCCACGGAGGCCACAATGGCTGGCCCACTGGGACGCGACGCGTTACCTTGGGATTCGGAAAAGCACGCCGGCAGGGTGGGCTTTTTGCGTGAGGAGGGCAAAGGCGATGATGTCCGGATGGTGGTCGCACATCCCATTACGATGGCGTATATATGCTCCCACTCGTCTGTCAGCAAGGTGGGTAGTGGTTGGTTGAGGGGGCCTGACTCCAATGAGGGCCCGCCCGCCACTGGAGGGGCGCTCGATGCCCTGCCGGAATGCCCTCCGGCGGAGCCGACGATTGTCGCCAGCAGCGGTGACGATGCACCCGCTTCCGTGGGCCCGCGCCACCGTGGCTGGGGTCGGACGGACGGGCGCGAGAAATGGAGAAGGGAGTTTTTTGCGACGGTCCCGAAGGGCCGGTTGCCGAGTGCGCAAGGTCCGGAGGAAGTCGATCAAGGCACGAAGCTCGCATTCGTGGATGGTGCCACCGGCATGCTGGTGGAAGCGGAGGTTGTGAAGCGGAGGTCGCTCCGGCATGGCCCCGAGCGGTGGAGGTCGTACCTCTGCCGTCAGCGCGCTGGACCTGCGTGTAAGTGGAAGGAAGTGGTGAAGAGCGAAACGGAGGTTGCGAAGGCCGTCGCGTTGGAGAAGTCCAGAGCTTGCTTCGCTCCGAGCCCGAAAAGGGCCAAGAAGAACTCCGTGTCGAAGGTTTACGCATCCTTCGAGTCCGTCGGGAAGCTCATCTTTTCCGATGCGCACTCCCTCTTGGTAGTCAGCACGGGCCTTTGGGAAGCAACGCGGCAAGGGGGTGTCGACGCCTCCGTGGCTCGCGGCGTGCTCGACGAGGCGTTGTGTGGAAGGCAGGTGCTCGTTCGGGACGGCTGTCGAGTGAGCGATAAGGGCGCACCCGTGCCGGAGATCTTCAGGGGCACCTGCTCAGGCGTGGAAGGGGGCTTCTGCCGCGATGGACAGCCACTTGCTGTCGTCGTGGAGTTCGAGTTGTACGGGGAGGTCGGGCTGCTGCGCACTGGCTCGTCGATCACGTGCCGCTACCCCGCCCACCAGGTGATGGTAGAGGAGCGGCCGTGCGAATGTGTCGCTTTCAAACGGCAAATCCTTGCTGCCATGGGTCGGGCCAAAGAGCAGGAGAACGACCGCGCCAGGACGTTCGTGTGCGTGTCGGGCCGGCATGGCCCCACGTGCGCTCCCGTGGCGTCGGAGCGCGCATGCATACTGCGCCGAATTCAGCGACGACTGGGCCGCCGTCCAGTCACTGCCGCTCCTGCTGCTATTGGCGAGTGGAGCGGCTCTGCCCTGGTGGTCCACGACCAGTCACCGGCTCTGGAAGGAACCACGACCTGCGGCTCTCAGCGCGCAGAGAATCGGCGCGCGAACGAAATCGCCAACTTTCCACAGCTTACCCGCCTCCCGCTCGGTAGGGACGGGAGGTGTGACAGTGCTCCCAACGACAGTGCTCCCAATGCGGGTGCTCCCAATGCGAGTGGCAGGCTCTCTGGATCCACGTCAGACCAGCTCCAGCACAGCTACTGGATCCTTGCCAGTGCAAACAGCCAGTACGGTATCGGCGCCGTCTCCGCCTGCACGAACATGGCGTGCACCGCTGCTCATGCCATCCTCAACCACCTCGCCAACCAAAAAGCCATCGGCTCTCGTCCTTTCGGCTGCACCGTCGAGCTCGTCGAGACAATCCTAAATGTTGCTGGAACATACTCTAGTGCAGCACATCAAAGTACGATCGATGTCCTTCGCGCAAGGCCTGAACTCTGCAAGAGCTCGTGGTCAATGGATGGCGGTGGTAGCAGGTATAGTCTATGCACCATGCACACACAACAGTAGTACACAGTATAGTACACCACACACTAGAACTATATACTTCATCCTATACTCACTAGCCTTTCTACCAGTCGGCACCAGAAGGAGCAAGGCCTGCATCATGTGGATGGTGATCAGCCCTCCGAGGGCTTGTTGGACGTCGACCCACATGATCCGCTGAAGGCTTTCGAGAGGGCCATCAAACTAAAGCACGAGCTGCAGACGAGTGTGGCAGCTGTGATGACGTGCCAGAGCCAGTCCATCTGCATCGTCTTCCCGTACGGCTCTGACGAGCCACTTTTGTTCGACTCGCACGCACGGCAGCACGGTGGCTCTATGGTTGGTGCACAGTTGCTGTTCTTCAGCGACCTCGATGGTCTCTGCCACTTCCTCAAGATGCTGTTCTACATGGAGCAGCCAGACCTTGCGCTGCTGTCCGAAATGGAGCAGATTCAGTACGCCACCCTCAACGTTGCGCAGGCAGACATCTTCGTACTGCAAGAACCACGCCTTGCGGACAGGCACATCAGCCTGCCCCGGTGATCTACGTCCCCCGAGCCCCCACGACCAGCTGCCTATCTGGCGTTTCCGCAGCTGGAGCAGCTGGAGCAGCTGGAGAGCAGCTGGAGCAGCTGGAGCAGCTGGTGTACCACGGCAGGAGTGGTGGTGCTGGCTGTGCTACTAGAGCGCAGCTCTCCCTACTGGCCGCCGCCACGCGCTGGGTATTCCGCCTTGCGGCCCTTGCGGCGTTCCTTCCTCCGGGCAGGCGCTGGCTGGCAATGTAAATTCCGTTGTATCTTTGAAGTTAAGCGTTAGATTCAGCAAAAAGAATTTACTACCGGTAGAATCTACTGTCCACAAATCCAGGTATGATGGAACCAGACGATGATCCCCCTGGTCTTGATCATGATGCGGTACAAGCTGCTCAATTTTCGACTGCTCTCCCATTTGCGAGGGGCAATTACCAGCCCCAGCCTCCCCAAGTTGCGATGGGTATTCCTCAGCCCCAGTCTCCCCAAGTTGCGATGGGTAATCCCCAGTTCCAGTCTCCCCAAGTTGCGATGGGTAGTCCCCCGGGTTCTGTTGGCGAAGCAAAGGAAGCTATCCACCCCAGCGGCGATCTTGGGACTGCGTCTCCGCTCAGTGAGGTGATGTGGAGGAGGAGCGCCTTTATTGCCAACATGTTCGCGGCGCATTCGACCAAAGCCATTGCCCGCAAAAGGCTCGTTGCTCTTGATCTTACACACGCGATCAGTCGGAAGCGTACCGCCCAAGGGAAGCTGAAACAATGTGAAATGGAAGTGGCCGATGCTTTAGCTGCTGAAAACCGTCTTAGAGAAGTACAAGTATCGAAGGCGGCTGAACTCGAATCGCACAGGCTAAAGGCAACCGAGAGTTCAAGTAAGCTATTGGAGAACGCGATTGCGCTTTCTAGGGATCATGCCTCTTTTCTGGTAATGGTACCCACCCTTCTCGCAGAAGACCAGCGGTGCATGGTCAAATCTGCGTTGGACCATTACGCCAGCGTGGACGTTGTTCGCGCGGCGAGTTTGGCCATGTGTCTAGTCGCGAAAGAGTTGGGACGTGCAAACGGCGAAGCAGTTCTTGATGTGGCTGCGAAAGCAGTTTACTCTCACTATTTCGGCCCTATTCCTAAGACCACGGGGTATGGTTATCTGGCATTTATGTCAGCTCTAACCGGCTATTTGTTGCGTTTCGATGTGCTTACTGATGGATTCTTTTCACCAAGTATGGCATCGGAGTTCGATTGCTCAGAGTATGCGCTGATCATGGCTGACACGACGTTCGGTCCGGTAGGCGAGGTTTTCAGGCTGGCTGATGCGACGTCGTTCCGTGAGAGGTGGCTTGTGTCTACCGGCGCTGCTCCTCCTGCTGCTGCTGCATCTGCTGCTGCACCTGCTGCACCTGCTGCTGCTGCACCTGCTGCTGCTGCACCTGCTGCTGCTGCACCTGCTGCTGCTGCTCCTGCTGCTGCTGCTGCTGCTGCTGCTGCTGACCTTGTTGCTTCTGCTGAACAAGTCGCCAGGATGGTACAATATGCTGAAGTTGCTGCTGCTGCTGAAGTTGCTGAAGTTGCTGCTGCTGCTGCTGCTGCTGAAGTTGCTGCTGCTGCTGAAGTTGCTGCTGCTGCTGAAGTTGCTGCTGCTGCTGAACTCGCTGCAATTGCTGCTGCTGAACTCGCTGCATTTGCTGCTGCTGAACCTGCTCCTGCTGCACCTGCTGCTGCTGCTCCTGCTGCTGCTGCACCTGCTGCTGCTGCACCTGCTTCTCCCCCGTTCGTGATGATTAACTCTCAACCGCGGAAGGCATCGTCTGGGCAGACAGGGCTAAGTAAGTACTTCAGCAGTTTGAGCTGATGAACTCTCGGGAGAAGAGTAAATAAATCGTGTGGGCAGTCAGTGTTCGGTACCTCTACCTACTTCCCCCGCTTTGCGCGTTAATTCGATCTTAGCCCGCGCCGTTAATTCGTGTAACTGCAGCTAGCCCGCGCTCGCCAGTGCCTGCAATGGCCGGCGGTGACAGACCGAGGCCGCAACTTCCCCCAAGACGCATCGCTTAATTTGATAAAAAATATCAGCCCACGCCGCCCAACGCGAGGGACGACCAACCTCGCACTTCAGTTCCCCAGCTGTCCCTTAGACGCAACGTCAACCCTCCGGGACGGGGCCCACTCCATCTCTATCTATCTACCTAGGCTGTAGATAGCACATGACGACACATACACATACACAGTACACAGGGCTGCCTGGTAGCTGTAGCTGCAGGCTGCAGCTATGGATAGCTGCTGCTGCTGCATTTGAGATTTAAGCAGGGCCCGCGCGCCCGCGCCCACCAGCCACCATAGCCCGCCTTCGCCTTCGGAGTTCGGAGTTTGGAGCCATGCACTACTAAACCAAGCCCCTTGCCATGCACTAAACCAAGCCCACCTCTCTTGCTCTTGCCGCTCTTGCTTCTAGCAGCTGCTGTGTTTAAAACACATGTA
>Ga0115004_10004466_pt1 | contig 11177 bp, 8 predicted proteins | sample ArcticOcean_MG_C_10_FD_88737 | JGI IMG/M metagenome (GOLD analysis project Ga0115004, IMG submission 88737) | Marine microbial communities from western Arctic Ocean - ArcticOcean_MG_CB11_90 | ecosystem: Environmental > Aquatic > Marine > Oceanic | place: Arctic Ocean: Canada Basin | collected... | reverse complement strand
TACTTTATAGATAGTGAAACTGAAGGAAATAAAGTTAGGAATAGAAGAGACACTATTTTTATGATTCTATCTCTTGGTGTAGCAGCTTATAATCTTTCAAATATTCCAAATTATTCAAATGCATACTCAGATTATGGAACAAATCCATTTATAAACTGGGGCTCAGGTTTTGGAAATGCATTAAATTTGCCCCAAATAGGGTTATAAAAATTTAATGGGAATATACATGGGAATATCAGAATCTGACTACTCAAATAGACCTATCAATAGGCATATTCAGATGCACCCATAGCCACCATATTCGAATTATTTCACTATTTCAAAGCACTCAAAAACTACAAATAACCTTTGATATAGAATATAAAAATAAGATAAAAATGTTTATTTTTGATAATTATTTTAATAAAATTATTGCGTTAATTTTCTTTTAAGAATTTTACCAACATTGGATTTTGGTGGTGATTCAATCCACTCGATTTTTCTAGGAATTTTGTAATGAGTTAGGTGCTCTTTACAGTGTTCAATAAGTGTATTTTTATCTAATATTGAGCCTGGTTTTTTAACCACAAAGGCTTTGACAGATTGACCACTAACCTTATGATCGATACCCACACAAGCAGATTCCTCGACATCTGGATGCTGATTCAATACTTGCTCTACATCACGCGGATAAACATTAAAACCTGAAACGATAATCATGTCTTTAACTCGATCAACAATAAAAACTCGGCCGTGTTCATCTAGATAACCCACGTCACCACTTAGGAAAAAACCATCTTTAGTAAATACTTCTTTATTTAAATCTTCTCTATGCCAATATGATTCCATCACTTGGGGGCCTTTGATACCAATCTCTCCAATATCATTGGCTTGCAGTTCGTTTAACGACTGATCAAAGGTTTTAATCGTAGTGCCAATCAAAGGTTTGCCAACAGATCCTGTGTATTCACTAGTTTCATAACTCTCCGCACTAACCACAGGTGAACATTCAGTAAGCCCGTATCCTTGCACAATAGGTTTACCAACAACTGATTGCCATAGATCTGATACTTTTTTATCTAATGGCATACCACCTGAAATAGCCACTTTTAATTTTGACCAATTCAGTTTTTTAAAATCCTTATGTCTGACCAATACGCTAAACAAAGTATTGACACCGGTAATCACACCAACGTTATATTTTTTTAACGGCTCTATTAATTGTTTTATCTCCCTAGGATTGAGCACCAAAATACTACTGCCTTTAATATGTATGAACAATAGGCAGTTGATGGTGAGTGCAAAGATGTGATAAAGCGGTAGGGCGGTTAAAATTGAACTGTTTTCATTAATGTCTTTTGGTAGCCACTGCTCTAACTGATGAATATTAGCCAAAATGTTTTCATGTGTTAGTGTCGCTGCTTTTAATACACCACTGGTACCTCCCGTGTATTGCAACAAAGCTACTTCGTTTTCAAATACCTTGTTTTTCAAATGGTTTGAATAATTTTTTAACACCTTATTAAGTGCGATGTAGTTAATTCCTGAGTGTTTTTTAATCAAAAAAATTTTACGCTTGAAGTAAGTAATCAGATTGACAATATGCCGTTTAATAGTCGGCTGTAAGTCACCCACTTCAACGATAATCACATGTTTTATTTGAGTTTTTTGAAGCATCGGGAGTAATGTTTTATAAAACACTTTAGCAATAATAATGGTGGTTACTTGCGCATCTAAACACTGTTTTAAAACTTCATCACTGGTATACAGTGGATTAATCAGTGTAGCCGTTCTATCAGCATACCAAACACCAAACAAACTTACTGGAAATGCCAACAGATTAGGTACCATAATAGCAACTGTACCTCTACCAATATTTGCTGATAAATAATTTGCCAAACAAATGCTATTGTTATAAAGCTGATTGTAATTGATCACACTATCTAGACCAACCAATGCTTGATTATTAGGTTTATCCTTAAAAGCACGATCTAGTAACTGTGTTAAATGCTGCAGGTTATTTGTCATAATTAATCATCTTTATGACTCTCAATCAACTCAGCAGCAAAATTATTAAGCACTGCTTGATTGTAAACAATGGCTTGCCTACCTAGTTGACATAGGTATTTTAGATATTCATCTTTACTATTGTCCAAACTGGTTGAGTGAGATTTATCGATAAGCGGATTGATTCTTAAATAGTTTGGATCTGAGCTATATACTGCTTCTAGTTGATAGTGAATAGCATCAGACAATGCAGTTGTCTCTAAATTACTACCCATTTCACGCCATTCAATTGCGCCCCAGTGGCTCACTTTATCACATTCAAGATATGTATCTTGTCGGCCACCACCTAATGAAAACATCATGGTGTTTTTAGAATACAAATGTTTATTTAAGTATCTAAATTCCGCATAGGCGGACAAAGATGGATTGACTGCAAATACCCCACCGTCGATAAAACAGCTTTTTTCTTGACCATTCACTGATGTGATATTAGCCGGAGGGAAATAAGCAATGGCTGATGTTGCCGAACGCATGACATCCTTTAAGTAAAAGTTATGCCGTTCACTAACGATAGCCTTATGTTGGCGAAAGAAGTAATTTTTACCACGTGTTAAATCATATACTGGAATAAGACAAGGCTTTAATAACTCTTTAAGCTCTCGATTTTCAAAATATTTATTGTAAACAAATCGGGCGCCTTCATCTTCGTACTTTACACCTAATAACCCTGAAACAGATTTAACACCTTTGAGTAGGGATGATTGAAAGATAATTTTTGCATTTTTTAAATACAACTCAACAAGATCCTCCGCACTATATTTAGGCCGTCCATCTTCGCCTGGCAATAACAATCCCGCAATAATAAGCCCACCAGTGGAACTACCAGCAAATAAATCAAAATAATCAGCAATTCTAGCATCTGAATTACCACTAAGTTGCTGTAGTTTTTTTTCTAAGTAGGCCAATATTACTGCAGGTACAATGCCTCTAACACCACCACCATCGATGGATAATATGCGTGTATGAATTGTATATTTTTTATTCATAAGTTCTCAAAAATACCTGCGGCCCCCATGCCACTGCCAACACACATAGCGACCATGCCATAACGGGTATTGGTTCTTTTTAAGTGATGAAGCAGAGTAGCGGTTCTAATGCTACCGGTTGCCCCTAGTGGGTGCCCTAGTGCAATTGCACCCCCTAGAGGGTTGATAATCTCCGGGTCAAGATTTAACTCTTGAATGACGGCCAAGCTTTGCGCTGCAAAAGCCTCATTGAGTTCAATATGACCAATATCGTGCTGTTTAAGTCCACATTGCGTCAATACCTTTGGAATGGATAAAACAGGACCAATACCCATAATTTTAGGGTCGACACCACTCACAGCAAAACCTACAAATCGTGCCATCGGCGTTAAATCAAAAAGTTTAAGCGCTTTTTCACTGCAAAGTAGCGTAGCGCCAGCGCCATCACTCATTTGTGAACTATTGCCAGCAGTAACTGACCCATTAACATGGAACGCCGCTTTTAATTTAGCCAGTTGGTCAATCGAAGTATCAAATCGAATTCCCTCGTCTGCAGATACAGTGATAGATTGTTGTGTTCTTTCTTGTGAATCTAAATCATATGATTGAGTAATGACTTCATATGGTTTGATCTCATCTTCAAAGTAACCTTGATTCACTGCATTAATGGCTTTTTGATGAGACTCAAAAGCGAATTGATCTTGAGAGTCTCGATTAATGTTATATTTATTAACCACTTGTTCAGCAGTAGTGCCCATACCATAGGCAATACCTATATTGTCTTCATTGAAGGCCTTTATGTTAAAAGCAGGGAGATGGCCCATCATTGGAATCATGCTCATTGACTCAACACCACCCGCAACCATCAACTCAGCCTCACCCAAACGAATGCGATCGGCTGCATAAGCAATAGATTGTAATCCTGAGGCGCAAAATCGATTAACTGTCACACCAGAAACTGATTGAGGGTAGTTGGCTAATAAAGCAGCGATTCTAGCAATATTAAGACCTTGCTCAGCTTCAGGCATGGCACAACCGATGATCACATCATCAATCATCTTAGGGTCAATATTAGGATTATTTTTCAAAAGTTCTTTTAAAACAAAGCTCAATAAATCATCAGGGCGCACTTGTTTAAACACACCGCCAGCTTTTCCGACTGGAGATCTAATGCTGTTAACAATGTAGGCTGCTTGTGGCATATTAGTTCCTTAATGGTTTGTGTTTAATTAGCATATGTTCAATTCGTTCTTGCGTTTTATCTTGTTTCAACAATTCAATAAAATGGGTTTTTTCTAAATTTAATAAGTATTGGCTATTTACCTCAGTGTTGGCATCAACTTCACCGCCACACAGTACATCGGCAATTTTCTTGGCAATTAATTCATCGTGCTGGGAAATAAATTCACCAATTTTCATGTTGGTGAGTTGCGCCAATATATTCGCTTTAGCGCTAGCACCACCTACCTTAAAAGCTTGGTTGACATCTTCTGGTCGATAATGTTCATTAATCATCAATTTAGCCTGTTGTTTCGCGACATGAAGCAATTCCAACCGTTGTGAGATAATCACATCATTGGCATCTAAATACCCCATTTCAACGGCTGATTTAGCACTTTCAGAGACTTTAGCTAAACCTATTTGTTCAAAATATTGTGCCAATGTTGTGAATAAATCTTTATGTTTGGCGGCACGTCTTGCCATTTCCTTGCAACCACCACCTGCTGGCAGCAAGCCAACTCCCATTTCCACTAAGCCTATATAACTTTCAGTATGAGTCACTCGACGATTACAATGCATTAGTAATTCGCAACCACCGCCAAGCGCCAAGCCTTCGACAGCAGCAATGGTTGGAATTTTGCTATATTTAAGTAACATTAATACTCTTTGAAGTAATTCAATTACCTCGTTAATTGGTTTTAAGTTATCAATATTTGGTAAATTTGGCTTGAGTAATTGCCAAGATTTTTTCTTAAAACTGGTGAATAAATTTTGATGATCAATCATGCCTAATTTTGCACCAGCAACAATTTCATATAGATTGGCACCGGCACAAAATGGCGTACTATCTTGCCATAGAATCATAGCCCTAAAATCTTGTTCAGCAATTTCAATCGCTTGTTTAAGTGAGTCAATGACTTCAAGATTCAGTGTGTGTAGTTTGGTTTTTAAACTAAAAATAGCAATGCCATCATTTTCATGGAAGAATTTTACTGAGTCATTTTCGAAGATAGCGACACCTTGCCCATGTTTACTTTCACCCATTAGGGTAGGGCGATGGAGTTGACGATCATAAACTACATGCTTAGAGTAAGGAGTGTAGTCGTCTTCAGAAGGAGAGTAAGCACCCTTATCGGTATAAAAATCTGTCACTCCATTGATCCAATTGGGTGTCGATACATCAGACTCATCTTGCAAGAATAGTGCTAATGACGCCTGTACACCGTTAGCTTGCCAATATTCAAAAATACCCATTTCCCAGCCAAAACCCCAATGCAATGCCCAATCAATGTCTCGAGTAGAATGTGCAATGTCCTGAAGGTGATAAGCACTGTACAAGCAGGTATCTTTAATCACAGAGTAGAGAAATTGCGCCTGAGGATGTTTATTGGATTTAAGTAAAGTAAGTTGCTTTGACGTGTCTTTTTTCAGGATTTCTTTAACAGATTTATCTATGTCGTAATTTGCTTCAATATAGTTCTGACTTTCAAGTTGGTAAGCCTTGATTATGCCGTCTTCTTTTTTATAAAGACCTCCCTTGGTTTTTTCACCTAAGGAGCGATTCTCCACCATTGTGTTTAACCACTCCGGTGTTTTGAAATAATGATGCCACGGATCGTTTGTATGCGCGCGTTCAAACTGCTCAAACACGTATTTTAAAATATCCAAACCCACTAAATCAGCCGTTCTAAACGTAGCGCTTTTAGATCGTTTTAATTTAACACCGGTGAGTGCATCAACTGTGTCAAATCCTAACGACAATCGCTGGGCATGATGAATACAAGTGGCAATTGAAAACACTCCAATTCGATTGGCAATAAACCCAGATTTATCCTTGGCATAAAGAATATTTTTACCCAACTCTGAGGTAAAAAAACCCTCCAAATTATCCAAGATTCCCCCATCTGTTTCTTCAGTTGAAATCAATTCAATGAGTGGCATGTAGCGGGGTGGATTAAAAAAATGAATACCGCAAAAACGTGATTTAAAATCTCCTAATTTTTCTCCAACTTGATTCACACTAAGGCTAGAGGTATTGGTTGCCAAAATAACTTCGCTATTTAAATGAGGTGTTATCTTTTTAAACAATGCTTGCTTGGCATCAATGTCTTCAATAATCGCTTCAATGACTAAATCACAATCATATAATCGACTTAAATCATTTTCAAAAGAGGCTGCTGTAATCCAAGATTGTTGAGCAGGGTGGGTGAGTGCTTTGGGTTTAAAGTTAATAATATTGTTCAAATTATCTTTAACAGAGGCTTCGTTATCAAACAATAAAGTAGGAATATTAGCATTGGCGAACACAGCTGCAATCTGTGCACCCATCACACCACTACCTAAAATACCAACTTTATTAATGCTCATAATCATCCACCGCTAAAATTTTTCGACGTAATTCAGTTAAACTCAATAATAATTGATGCTCATCAGTACTAATTTGCTGTTTGTCTAATAGTGCATCAATGGCCTCATAACTATCAACATACCCAATTCTTTTATAAATCTTTTCTGCTTCTACTGCAAGTGTGTAAGCCTGATCTAATATATCTAGGGCGCTATCTTTTACATGCAACACATCACTTGTAAGTGTGTCTTTTAAATTAGGATTGTTAATTAATTGATTAACCACTTTATTTTGCAGTTTGACACTAGGGAGTGGCTGATTAACACCTCTAGGCAAGACAATCCACCTAAACACTAGTGAAAAATTCAATTGATCGCAAATATCACTAAGTAATACTTGTGATTGATGAACTTGCCTTTGCAGACTCCAACGAATGAGATCGTCAAAGTCATTATCCAATACTTGGCGATATTTCAACAAAACAGAAATACTATACATTTTAATCAATAGGTCAGAAAATAGGCCGTTGACACTTTCTTGAAATTTAATTTTTGGACCAAATTTCATTAATACAATCTCAACCAAAAAAGCAAAACTCGCACTTAAAGTGGCAAGATGCTGGTAGTTATTTTTTTCAAAACCTTTAACACCTTTGGGTGCCTTAGCAAGGCGACCACCACTGATTGCAAAAACAAAACTTTTGATTTTTACACCAATAATATGCGCAAGGTGATGACCTAATAAACGATTAAACAAGACCGTATCTTTTTTCTCTAGACTCTCCAGTTCATCTTTTAAAAAAGGATGGCATCGTATAAAGCCCTGACCAAAGATAATCATACATCGAGTCAGTATATTAGCCCCTTCAACGGTAATAGTAATGGGAACCACTTGGTAGATATCAGATAAATAATTACGCTGCCCTAACATAACTGTTTTCCCGCCATGAATATCCATAGCGTGATTAATATTGGTTCTTAATAATTCGGTATGATGATATTTTAAAATCGCAGAACTTACAGATGGGTTAAGCCCCTGATCGAGCAAGTTCAAATGAAAATTGCTCATGGCTTTCATGGTTAGGGTGTCTGCGGCCATAGATACTAGTTTTTCTGCCACACCCTGAAAACGATATAACGATTGTTTAAATTGCTTTCTAATCAAAGCGTATTCAAGTGAGGTTTTAAGGCTAATCTCAACACCTGCTAAAGACAAGGATGGGAGTGATACTCCTCGACCTATAGAGAGCGACTCCATTAACATAGACCAGCCTTGAGCAATCATTGCTTGACCGCCAATAACTGCAGACATTGGAATGAACACATCTTTTCCTTGGTGTGGACCATTACTAAAATCAGAACCAATAGGGTGGTGGTGTCGACCGATACTCACACCATTTAGAGTGCTATCAACTAATGCACAAGTAATACCTAAATCTGACTGATTGCCGATTAAGCCATCAGGATCATAGGTTTTAAAGGCAAGGCCAATGAGTGTCGCTATTGGCGCAAGGGTGGTATAGCGTTTATCCCAATTTAGGCGAATACCTAAGGTATTTGTACCATTGTAATCCTGCTGGCAAATCACCCCAGAATCAACCATAGCACCAGCGTCTGAACCAGCGTCAGTTGAAGTGAGAGCAAAACAAGGAATGTGCTCACCCGTTGCTAATTTTGGTAATAAATCTTGTTTTTGTTCATCCGTACCATAATGCAAAATTAATTCAGCTGGTCCCAAAGAATTTGGCACCATAACTGTGACAGCTAATGAAGTATTACAACTTGATAATTGAGTTACAATTTTTGCATGTGCTTGTGCGGAAAAATCTAAACCACCATATTTTTTAGGAATATTAAGTGACCAAAATCCTGCTGATTTTATTTGTTCTAGTGTCTTTTCTGTTAAGCCAAACTGATTAAAAGTATCACAAAGCTGGGGTACTTTTTTATTAATAAAATCTTGCTCTATAGCACTCAAAGGCTTAGTTTCAACGCTTAATAATTCATCCCAATAAAGCTGATTAGAAAACAGTTGCTTTTCCCAGTGAGTGTCACCGCACTCCATGGCTACTTTCTCAGTATCACTAATAGAAAGTTTTGCCATATTTACAAAATTAGAAACAATAGGTCTAATCAATAACAATCTAAAAAATGGAACAAACAAGATTAAATTAATCAATAGTAGAATAGATCCTACTATCCAAATTATGATCTGACTTAACTCTAGGCCAATAATTAAATAAAGTGTTGCTACTGAGAAAACAATAACAAAAAGAGGCAGAGAGCGATCAACTCTAGCAAATAAAGCAGTTATACTTATAACCAGCGTTACATAATAAATGATAAGCATGGTTTTATCTTAACCTTATTTAATAAAAACATGGTAGTTTTTTTATATAGGAGAATCAATTAGAAACCACTGACCATAAACATTTAGGTCAACTCCTTACATATGCATCAGCATTTGACGCAAGCATAATAATTTGGATTGTAACTGACTTTACTGAGGAACACCGACAGGCCATAGATTGGTTTAACAGACACATTAGTGATTCAATAAGTTTTTTTCTTGTACAAATTCAAGTTATTAAAATAGATGATTCATCACCAGCACCTTTATTCAATATAATTTCTGAACCAAACAATTGGGGTAAGAGTATTAAAAAATCAAATTCAGGTGATGCTGTAAGCGATACAAAATTATTACAAAAAGATTTTTGGTCTGAATTAAAAAATTATGCTAAAAAAAAGTATTTCTATAAACCTTAGCAGAACCCCAAGACCTCAACATTGGTATAACATTTCGTTTGGCTCTAGTCGTTGTCACATATGTCTCACGTTGAACACATCTAAAAAATACATCGGTTGCGAGATTTATATTAGAGATGACATGGATTTGTATAATATTTTTTATAAAAACAAAGAATCTATAGAATCTAATATACAATCCAAATTAATTTGGAAAGATTTACCAAATGCAACAGCCTCAAGGATTCAATCTATTTATGAATGTAACCCTGAAGACAGGTCTCAATGGAATGAATACTTTGAATGGTGTACTAATGAGATTCAAAAATTTGCTGATGAATTTACTAAATATATCAAGTGAGAAAAAGCTATCAGCAAAACAAATAATTCAATGGGAATATACATGGGAATATGAAAATCCCACCACTCAAACAGACCTATAGATAGGCATATTCAGATGCACCCATAGCCACCAATTATTTATGAAAATAATAAACTCAAGCTTAAGTATTAATACAAATCCAAAAAGTTTAAATGATATTACAACGGAAGTTGTTGAGAGCGTAAATAATTCTAATATTCAAAATGGAAATTGCACTTTATATATTAAACATACTTCTGCATCTTTAGTAATACAAGAAAATGCAGACCCTGCAGTTTTAAGAGACATAGAGTCATTTTTTAAAAAACTAGTTTCTGAAGATGAAGATTTATACGAGCATAGCTCTGAAGGACCCGATGATATGCCAGCTCACATTAGAAGCCTTTTGACCAACACAAGTATTTCTATACCAATTATTAATGCAAAATTAGAACTTGGAGTCTGGCAAGGTATTTACTTGTATGAACATAGAAATCAAAGTTATAACAGAAAAGTAATTGCCAATATTATTGGTGAATAATATAATATTAATATGTTTGGATTATCAAAAGCTTCAAAAGCAAAAAAAATTTATGATTCTTTGTCTTCTTTATTACATTCTTTAAAAGACTGGACACCAGATAAAAAGCTACCAGAAGATATGTGGATAGATCCATATATGATTGGTTATTTTTTTAAGACTGTAGCCTTGTCAGAGCTGATCACAAATAAAAAACCATATAGCTCTTCGCCAGATCAAATGGTAGTAAAATTATGTTTTGAGGATCATATTTGTCCAAATAAATTTATTGAATTTGAAAAAAAATTGTTTATGTTAATGGACAATGAATTTCTTGCTAAAAAAGAAGGAAAGTTAGATTTTGATAATTTAGGAAACCATACTTCAAAAGACGTTTCTAAAGATGTGGATGAGTTTTTACTTGGGAACAGACATGCTAGTCGAGTAATTTTTCTCTTAGGTGGCGTTCTTAAAAAAGAGATTCAAGAAAAAGACTCTGAAGTTATAGAAGCTAAAGAAGTAACGAGAAGAAATAAAGAAAAGGATAAATTGGCGGCTGAAAAATTAGGATTAAAATGCCGAGACATGTTGCCGTTCTATCTCTCTGAAATATATTTAAAGGAAAGAATAGAAAATTTTTTTACAACTCAGAAATCTAAGTGAGTCCATCTATAAATAGATGAACTCTTTCTTAACATTAGGTTAAGTATAGCTTACAGCTTATGTGGCATTACTCCACGATAGTACAATCTTCTGTATTGACCTTTGATTCTTCTATTTGGATGTGCTGCCATTATTTTTGCAAGTTTATACATACTGCCTCCTTATAAAGTAACTTAAGGTAAGCTTTTTTCCCATGCTTTATGGCTGTATAGAGAGATTTTCTATACGTATTTTTATAATAAACCAATATTTGTTATTATTGCAAGAGAATTAATATTCTCTGTATATTCATTATTTATTTAACTCC
>Ga0115004_10004463_pt1 | contig 11180 bp, 9 predicted proteins | sample ArcticOcean_MG_C_10_FD_88737 | JGI IMG/M metagenome (GOLD analysis project Ga0115004, IMG submission 88737) | Marine microbial communities from western Arctic Ocean - ArcticOcean_MG_CB11_90 | ecosystem: Environmental > Aquatic > Marine > Oceanic | place: Arctic Ocean: Canada Basin | collected... | reverse complement strand
GGTCCGAGATGTTTTTGAATTTCGCCCAAGGCGACCATCATTCCCATTCGAGCATTGGCTTGAGCCAATACTTTTTGCTTTCTCAATTCAGCTAAATTTAATTCGGTACCTACCAAGCTGACTAAAGAAACGACCAATAAGAAGACCAAGCTCATCAATGTAAGAGCAAGGACGAGGGCAAAGCCTTTCCTTCGATTCTTTTTTAAATCACATGAAAGATCGGGTAACTGTTTCATAGGGCAACAACTATAATGGAGCCCTTTTTTAAGGCAGATGCAACTTTAAAGGATGAAAAGAAATTTAACGGGATGGGATTGCTAAGATGTCTTCCTCCGATGGCCAATAATTTTCAATATCCTCTAAAGGAGGAATTTCCCTTGGCCTTACTACGCGAAATCCAACAAAAATTGCATCGGTATGGTACCAAACACTTTTCGGGATTTGGGGATCTTGTTGCTTCCACGCCTCTTCCGAGCCCATTCGACCTGCACTTCTATGACTCACTGCTCCATCATCCCATGATCCTCCCTTTACTACTCGTGGATAGAGTGTATTGGGAGCAACAACAGGATTTTGCAAAACACCCTTGGGGGCTTTGTCTGCTGGGGGGACAAATTGATCCAAAACCCACTCCCACACATTTCCATGCATGTCATAAAGACCAAATGGATTAGGGGATTTTTGACCAATTTTTTGATATTTGAATCTACTATTTGATACATGCCAAGAATGATTCGATAATTCTTTGGCATCATCTCCAAAACTGTAAGCTGTATCTGTACCTGCCTTACAGGCAAACTCCCACTCCGCTTCTGTGGGTAAACGATAGAACTTCCCAGTGCGTGCACTCAACCACATACAATACATTTTGGCTGATAATTGAGTCATACATATTGCAGGGTGCCCACTTTTACCCATACCAAAAGTCATATCCGTGTACGGTGCAGTTGGCTTAGTTACGGCATCCGAAAGGGCATCAGCCTTCGTTGGATCAAGTTTTTTATATTCTCGATTATCTTTATCAAGATTAATCATCCAAAGTTCATACTCATCCCAGGTAAGTTCATATTTTCCCATCCAAAAGTCTGAAACCTTTACCTTATGACTCAGTAGTTCATTTTTCCCTCTATTTTCATCAGTGACCGGACTTCCCATGTTAAAAGTTCCTCCCTTAATGGGCATCATTTCGAAACTTAGATCTGAAGTTGCGATCTCTTGCCTGTAACTTGAGAACTCATCCTGTACTTGGCCCTGCTCAAAGCCTAATTCCTTGTAGAGGTCCTTAGGCATCGTTCCCAATACGGTAAAGCTTTTCTTTTGAGGAGTCAACTTGGCCGATTCTGGCCAATCTGCTCCTTCTGCAATCCAGCGACGAAGCATAAACAAGTCCGAAGGAGACAATGGATCATTGCCCTCTGGAGGCATAAACATCTCATCATCTTGGGGTAAAGTACATAACACCCATAAATCACTTTCTAAAGGCTCACCTGGCACAATGACATGATCCGATGAAAATGCATGCTCAAAGGTATCCAATCTTAAATCACCCTTCACTTTCCCCTCGTAGTGACAGGCGACACAATTTTGCTCTAAAATGGGTTGTATGTTGGTCACAAAAGAAACCGTCTTGGGTAATCTTTTCTTGGGTTCAAGAACTTCAGTTTCAGGCCAAGCCGCACCACCTTGAATCCAATTTTTCAAAATTTCTTTTTCTTCATCTCTTAATGGGTAATCTTTGTCCTCATGTTTAAAAGGTGGCATTACTAATTCGTCATCAGATGGAAGAATTGTCGTCCAATAGAGAGAGCTATCGTCAGGATTTCCAGGTATAATTACATCATCTCCAGCAAACGCGGCTTTTTTTGTATCTAATCTAACCTTTCCTTTGGCATTATCTTCACGATGGCAACTAACGCAATTGTGCTCTAGAATAGGTTTTACATCTCGAATGAAATCAATATCAGCGTGAGCTTGCGGCTTGTAAAAAACAAACAAAAAGACAATTAAACTTATAAATTTAGGGTTATTCATGGCAGGAAAGATGAAAACTAATATATCAACAATCTTTCTTTATCCCAAAATTCTTTGGGCAAGAAAAGCTTTTTCAGCTATTGGGTATTATATTAGATGAAAAAAAATTATTCGTATTTATTCATTTTCATATTCCTAGTTCCTATACTTTGGGCAAATGAAAAAGAAGATTCCAGTTATCATAAATTTTCCCAAAAATGTATGGGGACTGACTTCGTTCTTTTGATTGACGAAAAAAATAGTAAAAAAGCCAACATTGCTGCAAATAAAGCATTTGAAGAAGCCCACCGTTTAGACAAGATTCTTAGTGATTACCTTAGCGAGAGCGAACTTTCAAAATTATCGCAGAATTCGGGTTCTCCTCAATTTTTCTCCCTCTCTGGCGATTTATTTTCTGTATTAGCAAGAAGCCAAGAACTCGCACTCGCAACACAAGGCCAGTTTGATATTACAATTGGCCCTTTATCAAGACTGTGGAGAATTGCTCGATTTAAAAAAATGCTTCCATCGGATGAAAAACTCATCAATGCACAAAAGAGGGTGGGGTATAAAAATCTAATTTTAGACTACGATCAGAAAAAAGCTAAACTTTTAAAAATGGGGATGGTTTTAGATCTTGGCGGAATCGCAAAAGGCTATGCTGCTGACCGAATGCTTAAAATTCTTAATGAACATAATGTAACGCGGGTTTTAATTGACGCTGGGGGTGACCTACTCGTAGGGCAACCCCCTCGAGGCAAAACGGGTTGGAAAATTACAATTGGCGGCAAGAAACACCCCGATCTACCAAGCCTTTACCTTTCAAATGTTGCGATTGCCACTTCAGGTGACTTGGAACAATCGATTACAGTAAATGGCAAAACTTATTCTCATTTAATTAATCCTTTGAGTGGACTTGGACTAACTACCTTGGCTCAAGTTACCGTCATTGCACCCACTGCCATAACGGCCGATTCCCTTGCATCCGCAAGTCTTGTACTTGGCTCTGTAGAAGGGATTCAATTCTTAAAAACAATTCCTAATGTGAGTGCTTATTTCTTGGAGCAGAAAGGTGAAGAAATCCTATTAACCCAAACTGTAAAATAGAATTTGTGAGACATTGAACTGAAGTAAAAATATTAAATTTCAAAGGATTTAAAGATGATTGAACTTGTCAGTAGGGCATAAAATCGTCATAACAACTTCTTTAAACCATTTATACCCATGTCTAGAGTTTGTGCAATTACAGGTAAACGCCCCAAAGTTGGTGGTCGTATCATTCATAAAGGTGTCAGCAAAAAAGCCGGAGGAATCGGCTTGCAGTTGGTCAAAAATAACAAAAGGACCTTTCGTCCCAATGTTCAACGCATTCGCGTAAAACTAGCAAGTGGACAGGTTAAACGGATGTGGGTATCCGTAAAAGCGATCAAAGCAGGCAAGATCGAAAAAGGATAATTTAATTTTCACCGGTCACTCATAGACCACCTACCCACGATCGATGATCGAGGAAATTAAGTATATGCACCGTGATTCAGGTTGCATTGAAACAGAGAAAGTTTACGGAGAAAACTGGCTATCTCTAATTTATGGGTCTCCATTAGGAAAAATACCTCTTTGGGTTGCTATTAAGCGCGCTTGGTTTTCCAAATGGTATGGACAAAGGATGGATACGGCTAAAAGTAAGGAAAGAGTTTTACCATTCATCCATAAATTTAAATTAAGGGAAGAGGAATTTCTTAAAAAGTCTACCGATTACAAATCTTTTAATGAATTCTTTAGTCGAGAGTTAACTCGCGAAGCTAGGCCAATTGACCAAAATGTAAAATCAGTCATTTTCCCCGCAGACGGAAGACATTTAGGAATTCAAAACTTGTCTAAGGTAGAAAGGATATTTGTGAAAGGCCAGCAATTTGACCTTCCCTCACTTTTCAAATCCGAAAAATTAGCAAAGCCTTACGAGGAAGGTTCAATGGTAATAAGTCGTCTATGCCCAGTGGATTATCACAGATTTCATTTTCCAATTTCTGGATTTTCCTCGGCTCCCCAATTAATTAATGGATCGCTCTTTTCAGTAAATCCAATTGCCTTGAGGCAAAATATTGGAATCTTTTGGCAAAACAAACGATACCTCTCCTTCATTGAAGATTCTAATGCAGGAAAGGTTGCATGTTTTCTTGTCGGTGCAACATGTGTGGGCTCAGTAAAAATTACTTCCAAATTACCATTAGATATTAGCAAGGGTGAAGAGTACGGATACTTTCTTTTTGGTGGTTCATCCGTACTAACTCTTTTTGAAAAAGATGCCATCTCCATTGCTGATGATTTACTGGAATCCACCTCTCGCGGGATGGAACTCTATGCCAAGATGGGACAATCCCTTGGCACGGTAAATTAAACTTTTAAGAATTCTCTCTCCTTGCCTAAATAAAATTTCGGCTCTACATTTTAATTTCTATTAAAATGTCTGTACAAAGATCATGCTATTCTGGATTTACCGTTCTTGAATTACTCGTAGCGGTTTCAGTAACTGCACTTCTAGCAGGGATGTTGCTTAATATCACATCACAAGTTGTAAGCACACAAACACAGGCATCTGGAGACCTAGAAACGAATCAAGTAGCCCAGTTTATTTTCGATCGGATCCAAGAAGATTTACATTGTGCAGTTTTTCGAAACGACGGTAATGTCTGGATGGCGGCAAAAATCCTTGAAGATACTACTTCCAGTGGTTCTTGGAAAGATGCATCAGTACCCAAATCAACCAGTGAGTCTCTAAGAATAATCCCAAATGACTGGACTGATGGCCCCAATGACCCGATTGCTGAAGCGAATAATCAACTTTCACTAATCAATTCTCGATTTGGAGTGGCAGGTACTTTTTTTCGATTTTTTACTTTGGCACCTGAACTCGATCCCGGATCAACAAATACTGGTGGGGCTCGAGCAGTTTCATATCAAATTGTGCGTCATGGCTTAACGGCATCCTCTACCTCTCGCCCACGTTACCAATTATTTAGGTCAGATGTGTCTGCTGTAGAAACATTTAATGCAGGTTATGATTTACATCCTACTTCCGGTTCCTACATTCAAGGTTCCAACGGAGCTCGTAAACCCGCCAATATTAGAAATCCAATTATGGATGGAACCAGTGGATCCTCAACCGATTTTTCTCTTGCTTCAAATATAATTGATTTTGGTATTCGGGCCTACCTGATCGAAAAAAATAGTTTTGGGACAGGAAACCTGAAACAAATTTTTCCTGATATTAATGCATCAACCGGAGGGGCTTCACCCCCATACGAATACTTAGCAACAAGCAATCTAACCTACAGAGCATCAGGTAAACCGAACCGACTTTATGCTTTCCCTGAGGTAATTGATGTAATGCTTAGGATTCTAACGACTGAAGGTGCATTAGCCATTTCTGCTTTTGAAGAAGGGCTAATTCCCGCCCCAAAGGGTATTTCAGTAGAGGAATATTGGTGGGAACTTGCAGAAAAAAATTCTGAGGTTTACATACGGAGAATCAGAATTTTCCCGACTGGGATATAGAAAATATTATCCCTTAAGCGAAGCCTTTTTGCTTTCGATATTTGAGAGGGGTGATTTTCATCTGACGACGAAAATGTTGAGTGAATGAACTTTGGTCATAAAAACCATTTTCTTTTGCAACACCTGCTAATTTCTTACTAGTGGTGAGTAAGTCATCACATGCAGCCTCAATTCTAGTCCGAGTAATAAACTGCATCGGAGCTATGCCAAATAGTTCAATAAATCCACGATGTAGCTTGCGATGATTTAATCCTGATTCCTTAACCAAATCTGCAATAGCCAAATCTTTTCTAAATCTATTACGAATTAACCCTACTGCTCGTCCAATCCCATCTTCACGTTCCCATTTAAGCTCGCCATCATCGTGAGGTCGGACTGTGCCCATAATACCAACAACATTCCCGTCGCTATCAAACATGGGATATTTATTTGTTAGACACCAACCGGGTAAGCCTTGTTTGTTAAAAAAGAGTTCCAGGATGTTGAGTCTAGGTTTTTTGGTTTCAAAAACTAGTCGATCTTCCCTTCTAAAATGTTCAGCAAGACGGGGCGGGAAAAGGTCGAAATCTGTTTTACCACTTAAATCCTCCTCCTTTTCCAAACCAAAACGAAGTAACAGACTTTCATTCACAAAAATAAGTCTATGATTTAAATCTTTTATGAAAAAAGAAACACCAGGAATATTTTCAAATATTAAACTCAACTGAGCGGCACTAGAATTTTCGTTTTCAAACCAATTGTGCAACAATTTGGTATTACTGAGACTCATTTGCTGAAAATTTTTCATTTGAATTTAACTAGTTAAATTTGGTTAGTTTTGAAATGTGTGGTTATTACAATCGAAATTGAAATGCATGAAAGCATATTTATAGTTTTATTACAATAATATTATTACATTTAGTTAAAATTATCTACCACAGTAATCGTATTAATGTAAATATTAGATAAAATCATTTTATTCAGTATATCTATAGAGTTCTTTCTTCAAGTCTCTTTGAAAGCTAAATTTTTGTATATTTATTAATAATTCCACCTATCTTTCTTTAATTAATTTTATAAAATAAATGTTATTGTATATTTTTAATAATTTAATCGTAACTCTAATTTTATTACTTTTTTGACATTAAATTAAGATTATCGATCGACATAAATTATGATTATTACATTTACCATTCGACGACTCCCTTCAACTTAATTTCAATCTTCTCTTATGCCTTAACAGGCCCCAATCAAATTCGAGTCATAACTTTTTCGAAAAATCCTAAAATCGGGTAACTGCTCCGAAACTGTCTATTGTTGTCGTTTACAAGGTAACATGAATTTACTGGGTAATAAGCAAAATTGTAATTTATTATATGACAAGACAAGCGGGTGGATGCTTTGAGCAAAAAAGGTAATGTAAAGATGGGCTGCCCTTCAATGACAGGAATACAAATGCATTACACCAGATGTTCATTACTAAGAAAATGTTCCTAGTTTTCCACCTAATTTCATGAAGTACGATTAAATCAATACTAAGTAATAATACTACTCTAGGTTAAGTTTTTTTAACTTCGGTCGAATCACAAATGAGCAATATCCTTGATTAGGATTCTTCTTATAATAATCTTGATGGTATTCTTCAGCTATGTAAAAGGTGGGCGCAGGTACGATTTCAGTTACAACCGGGTCTTCAATTTTTTGTGAAAGTTGTTCTTTCCATTGTTTTGCCTGTTCTTTCTGTTGCTCAGAAAGATACATTATAGTCGAGCGATATTGCGTGCCGGCATCCGCCCCTTGGCGATTCAATGTGGTCGGGTCATGGCAATCTCCAAAGATATCAAGTATCTTAGCGAAATTAATAACCGCGGGATCGAATGTAATTTTTATGACTTCAGCATGTCCAGTTTCTCCAGTGCAAATCTGCTTGTAGCTAGGGTTTGGAGGCTCGCCACCTGCATATCCGGATATTACATCCTTGATGCCGTCAATTCTTTCGAAAACAGCCTCTGTGCACCAAAAACAACCGCCACCTAAGACTGATGTTTCCATAAGTTCTTTCTTTTTATCTTTAAGTTCAATTCCATCAATATCAGTTTTAATGCTTACCTCCTCTTGATGCAAACAACCAATAGTAAAAAAAACTGTGAGAATTAATAAATAAGAATAATTTCTAAATTTAATCATATTTTCTTCCGGTTATCCATTCATGTCCACTCCCGAGCAAAAGTTTATCAGCAACTAAAGGTCCCCATGTACCAGAAGCGTAACTTTCTAACCCTTGCTTGCCTTGGCTACTCCAATAGTCAAGCACAGGGGAAAGCAAACCCCAAGACATTTCCGCTTCATCCCCCCGAATAAAAAGTGTACCATCTCCATTTAATGCATCAAGGATAAGCCTTTCATAGGCTTCAGGAGTATTTGAGCCAAATGTCGTTTCATAGCCAAATGCTAGTTTAATGGGTTGTAGCTTTGTTTCTAAACCTGGAGTTTTTGAATTTAAATATAGTGTCACTCCCTCATTGGGTTGTATTCTAATAACAAGTAAATTCGGAGAAACTTTAAGGCGGGAATCTTGACCAAATAAAATTGCTGGCGGCCGCGTAAATTGGACAACGATTTCACTCGCTTTCATCGCTAGCCTCTTTCCAGATCGAAGGTAGAATGGAACCCCCTTCCATCTCCAATTATCTAAATATAACCTCATTGCGGCGTAGGTCTCAGTGCTAGAATCCTGAGGAATGCCGTCTTCATCAATATAGGATTTAGTAGGCGACCCTCCCACTAGGCCAGCAGCATAAGATGCTCGCACTACCTCCGGGCTGTCTCCTTCAATAACTAAGGGCCTTAAGGCCTTGAGTGCCTTTACCTTCTCGTCACGAATTGCCTCAGGGTCCAAAGAGGAGGGTGGTTCCATCGCAGTTAACGCGAGTAATTGCATTACATGATTTTGAATCATGTCCCTGAGTGCACCACTTCTGTCGTAATACCCACCCCTGCTTCCAACTCCTATGTCTTCTGACACAGTAATCTGAACGCTTGATACATAATTACGATTCCAAACTGGTTCAAAAATCGAATTTGCAAATCGCTGAACAAGAAGGCTCTGCACTGTTTCTTTTCCAAGATAATGATCAATGCGAAATACTTGGGATTCATCAAATCTACGATTGATCACCTCGTTCAATTCATGAGCTGATTGTAAGTCTCGTCCAAAGGGTTTTTCAATAATGACTTTAGACGCTGTTTCTGAACCTCGATGCCTTTTTGCTAACCCACTTTCCCCCAGATTTTCCAAAATTGGCATAAAAACCCCTGGAGGGGTCGAGATATAAAATAGGCATTGTGCTTCACAATCTATTTGCTTCTCAATTTTACTTATTTTTTGTTCAAGTGCCTTAAAACTACTTAAATCATCATAAGCTCCTGCATGAAAAATGAGATTTTTTTCCAAAGCTTCCCAAGTAGAAGATTCGATTTTTCGCCTTGAGTGTTCAACAAGAGCTTCCTTAATCTCATTTTTAAAGGCTTCATCAGTTATCGGTGACCTACCGTAGCCAATAAGAAAGCATCTCTTGGGTAAAAGCCCATCCTTTGACAGGTTAAAAATAGCAGGAGCTAGCTTCCTCGCAGTCAAGTCTCCGGAAGCACCAAAGATAATGATAATCGTCGGGGGCGTTTTTCTATTTAAAGAAGTTTTAGAGTCGGATGTGTAAGAATTAATCATTTTACAATACATCTTTAATGCAATGACTCGTTGAAGATGGCAATATTTTCATGGTGAAAAACTTTTACTTTGCTAGTGGAAGCAGAAGGTAAATCAACCTCCACTAAATCAAACCTGTAAGAAGTTGGAATCTCCGGCATTTCTCGAAGGTAGGCTTTAAAGGAAATCAACAAGGCTTTTCGTTTTCTTTTATTAAGAGACTCAAAACCAGTGGTGAAAGAATTTTCTGACCGCGCCCTTATTTCAACAAAAACAAGTATTTCATGATCCATACAAATTAAATCAATTTCATTTCTTCGATCACGGCTACTTCTCCAATTTGAATATAGGACTACAAATCCTTTTTTTTTCAAATGCTTTTTTCCAAGCCATTCACCATATTCACCATTCTCTTTTGAATTTTTAAAATTAGGCTTTAAGCCCAATGACCATTTTAGAGATTTCCAATTCATCTTTATCTTACAAAATTATTACCGCCATTCATGCTTAGGATACCTACCGGATAACTCCTTTTTAATTTCTAAATATGAACCGGACCAAAATTCGAGAATATTATCGGTAACTTGAACACATCTATCATTCGGTGCCAAAATATGTAATGTGACCAAATGTTTATTAAAAACAACTTGGGGATGCGTAGTAATATCATATAAATCCTGTAGCTTAATCCGCATTATTACGTCCTTACCATCATAAGAAAGCCGGTAAGGTCTTTTTCCATTCTCTAAAGCAAGTGTTGATGGGGTTGCTTGTTCTAATAAATCAAGCTCTTCATTAGAATAAATATTTTGTAAAACAGGCAGAACTTCCCTATTTCTAATTTCCTTCCAACTTTTTGCGTCTTTACAAATTTCTTCGAACAGTAGGTTCTTCAAGTCATCACTAAAGTCAGTAACATTGTATTCTGGATAATTATGATTTAAGAATAGAATTTTGGTTAAAAAGTGATCCACTTGGTTATCCCATTTTTTCAAACTAAGATTACCATTTTTTAGCTCTTGAGAATACGCTTGCTGAAGGTCTTCTTTGTCAAAACTTTCATTTTCTTTTATCTTAAATTTAATCGTTCCTATTTGATTATACTTTCTTCTAACTACTTTCCGTGTATCGGAATGAAGACTGACTTCCTCACCGGTTACCACTCTTGTGCTTAACACATTTTCAATAATTTGATCATCCAGCTCAGTTACATATTCCATCTCTAAGCCAATTTTTCCCTTCAAAGGCTTCTCCACTAAGTTGAGTGCAACCACCCAATCTGCTTTTTGCACTTCTGAGAATTTGCTCACATGCAAATGAATACCATTTATACTCTCATACATCATTGTACCCCGGCTCTTTAATCGAGCGAGATGATCTGGAAAAGCAACAAGAAGAACCTCGGCAAAGTCTCTCATTTTAGGAAATTCAAAATGAAAAGATTCTAGACCAGCAATCTTACAAAAACGAAACGCTAATTTTTCTGCTTCCCGGCATCGCATCGCATGGATCCCAACATACTTACATCGGTCGACCGAAAAATCCTCGTCCTTGGCATAAGCCCAAACCCCTAATAATAATCTTAAATCAGAATCGAAGTCATTCGCGTTTTGTTCGGTAACTTTTTTTGATATGAAAGAATCTACAATCTGCTGGTTAAATTCCTTATGAATAATCGGGCTCCTATCTTCGATTAGGGCTAAAGCTAATGCAAATGCGGGCAGACAGCCTAAATCTTTTGCTAATAATAATGCCATTCCAAGTCTTGGACTGACTGGAAATTTACAAATATCACGCCCCTTTTCTGTTATTTTAAAATTGGATGATATTGCACCTATAGATAACAAAGTATCTTGGGCACGAACCAGAGAGTTTTCGGTCGGGGTATCTAGCCAAATTAACGAACGCGGGGGTTTCCCCAACATGCATAAAT
>Ga0115004_10004462_pt1 | contig 11182 bp, 9 predicted proteins | sample ArcticOcean_MG_C_10_FD_88737 | JGI IMG/M metagenome (GOLD analysis project Ga0115004, IMG submission 88737) | Marine microbial communities from western Arctic Ocean - ArcticOcean_MG_CB11_90 | ecosystem: Environmental > Aquatic > Marine > Oceanic | place: Arctic Ocean: Canada Basin | collected... | reverse complement strand
TAGAAGATGCAATTAGCTGCTGTCCCATTCTACCAAGACACCCACTAATAGCTAAATTAATTTTTTTCATTTAATCAAACATTAACCTTTTTTGTTCAACTAGTCTTTTAATTTTTCCAGAAACTTTTAGCTTTTTGAAAGAATTTTTTAATACTTGGGTTAGATTTCTCATTTTCAATCTTTCTAAATTTTTCAAGCAATTCTTTTTGTTCTTTATTTAATGAAATAGGAACTTCTGTATTTACTTGAACATAAAGATCACCATTTCCACTGCCACGCATATACGGCATTCCTTTACCTCTTAACCTAAACTGCTTTCCATTTTGTGTTCCATCTGGTATTTTTATTTTTGCTCTACCACCATCGATCGTAGGTATTTCAATTGTGGTACCTAAGGCAGCGTCAGCGATTGATATTGGGAATTCAAAAAACAAATTTTCATCAGATCTTTTAAACAGATCATGAGAGTGAACATTAATAAATAGATATAAATCACCACTAGCACTGCCTTGGGTGCCGGCTTCACCTTTGCCTGCTAACCTTATCCTTGTTCCATCATCAACACCTTTTGGTATTGTTACAGATATTTTTTTTGAAGCTTGTTTGTTGCCTCGACCATTACAATCATTGCATGGGTTTGTGATTTCTTCTCCAGATCCTTGACATTGTGGGCAGGTTTGTTGAACAGTAAAAAACCCTTGATTAGATCTTACTTTTCCGTTTCCTCCACAAACTGTACATTTATCAGGAGATGAGCCTGGTTTAGATCCATTTCCTTTGCAAGTATCACACTTTTCTGTGGTTGAAAATTTTATATCTTGTTTTTTACCCTTATAAGCTTCTTCAAGAGTAATTGATAAATCATACCTTAAGTCAGACCCTCTGTTGTTAGTTTTTCTACCACCAGATCTTCCATTACCCCCAAAATCACCAAAAAAATCTTCAAAAATGTCAGAAAAATCAGCTCCACCAAAACCACCACTTTGTCTTCCACCACCTCCTTCAAAAGCAGCATGGCCAAAGTTATCATAGTTTTGTTTTTTTTCTTGATCAGAAAGAACACCATAGGCTTCTCCTGCTTCTTTAAACTTATCTTCAGAAGTTTTTTCCCCAGGGTTTTTATCTGGGTGATGTTTTACTGCTAGTTTTCTATAAGCTGATTTTAATTCTTCAGGGCTTGCATTTTTGCTAACACCTAAGACGTCATAAAAATCTCTTTTAGCCATAAGTTACTCTAAGATGATAGTTGTTCTAAGTCTTAAGCGCTTTTTTCTTTTTCTTCTTTTTTTTCTTCTTTTGCTTCTGTTTTCTTTTCATCTTCTTCTTTTACTTCTTCAAAATCTGCATCAACTACATTATCGTCTTTTTTTCCTTCATCATTTTTATTGCCATCTTTAGATGAATCTGATTTCTTTTCTTGAGATTTATAAATCGCTTCACCTAATTTCATAGAAGCCTGAACTAAAGTTTCGGTTTTTTTTTTAATATCTTCTATGTCAGTACCTTTAATAGCCTCTTTTAGAGCAGATGAAGCATCTTCAATTGCTTTCTTGTCCGCATCTGAAACTTTAGCACCATGTTCTTTTAGATTTTTTTCTGTTGAATGAATTAAAGTATCAGCTTGATTTCTTGCATCCACTGACTCTCTTTTCTTTTTATCTTCATCCTTGTTAACTTCTGCATCTTTGACCATTTTTTCAATCTCTTCGTCACTTAAACCACCTGATGCTTGAATCTGAATTTTTTGTTCTTTTCCAGTTCCTTTATCTTTTGCAGAAACACTAACAATTCCATTTGCGTCAATATCAAAGGTCACCTCAATTTGAGGTATACCCCTTGCAGCTGGTGCTATACCAACTAACTCAAAATTTCCTAACATCTTGTTGTCAGAGGCCATTTCCCTCTCACCTTGAAGAACTCTTATCGAAACAGCAGGCTGATTATCATCTGCTGTAGAAAAAACTTGGCTTTTTTTCGTGGGGATTGTTGTATTTTTTTCAATTAATTTTGTTGAAACTCCACCCAACGTTTCAATTCCAAGAGACAAAGGGGTTACATCTAAAAGTAGCACATCTTTAACATCTCCTTGAAGCACACCAGCCTGAATAGCAGCACCCATAGCAACAACTTCATCAGGGTTTACACTTTTGTTGGGCTCTTTTCCAAAAAAGTTTTTAACTTCAGCTAAAACTCTTGGCATTCTCGTCATACCACCAACCATTACTACTTCATCAATTTCATTTGCTGTAAGACCTGCATCTTTAAGTGCAGTTTTACAAGGAGGTAACGTTTTAGTAATTAAATCTTCAACCAAAGCTTCTAATTTAGCTCTAGTCATTTTTAAATTAATGTGTTTTGGACCTGTTTTATCCGCAGTTATAAATGGTAAATTAACATCTGTTTGTTCAGCAGAAGAAAGTTCAATTTTTGCTTTTTCAGCAGCTTCCTTCAATCTTTGAAGAGCTAGTTTATCAGTTCTTAAATCTATACCATTGTCTTTTTTAAATTCTCCAATTAAATAATCAACAATTGTATTATCAAAATCTTCTCCACCTAAAAATGTATCACCATTAGTAGACTTGACCTCAAATACACCATCACCTAATTCAAGAATAGAAACGTCAAAAGTTCCACCACCTAAATCATATACAGCAATTTTTTTATTTTCTTTTTTTTTATCTAAACCATAAGCAAGAGAGGCAGCAGTTGGTTCATTAATAATTCTTAAAACTTCAAGACCTGCAATTTTACCAGCATCTTTTGTTGCCTGTCTTTGAGCGTCATTAAAATAAGCAGGAACAGTTATTACGGCTTTAGTAACTTCTTGACCTAAGTATTTTTCAGCTGTTTCCTTCATTTTCTGAAGTATGAAAGCTGAAATTTGTGAAGGAGAGTATTTTTTACCTTTAGCTTCAATCCAGGCATCACCTTTTTCAGAATTAACAATTTTAAAAGGAGCTGCAGCAATATCTTTTTTTACGGTTGGATCTTCAAAGTTTCTTCCAATTAATCTTTTTACAGCAAATATAGTATTTTCAGGATTAGTTACAGCCTGTCTTTTTGCAGGTTGTCCAACAAGTTTTTCTCCATCATCTGTAAAAGCAACCACAGAAGGAGTTGTTCTTGCACCTTCAGCATTTTCTAAAACTTTAGGCTGGCTACCCTCCATGATTGATACGCACGAATTGGTAGTTCCTAAATCTATTCCTATAATTTTGCTCATAATTTAAATTCTACCTTTCATATAAGTGTTAATTTTTAATCTACAAGTTCTGACAAATATTATTAATTGTCTAAATGTTCTTTATTTTCCTCACTTTTTTCTTCCTTATTTTCAGTTTTCTTTGAAACACCTACTAGAGAAGGCCTAAGAAGTCTGTCTTTCATCATAAATCCTTTTTGGATTTCTTGAATGATTGAACCAGGTTCTTTTTGATCATCATCAATTTCTAGCATGGCTTGATGAAGATTTGGATCAAGTTTCTTACCAATCGTATCTATGGGAGTAATTCCATTTTTTGATAAAATAGAAACCATATCTTTATTGATAATATCAAAATGTTCTAAAGTTTTTTTTAAAGCATCAGAATTTTTTAACACCTCATCAGCTTCTAATATTTGTTTTGATCTTTCTAAGTTATCAATTAAATTTAATGTTTCTTTTGCAAAAGCAAAACCACCATAATTAAAAGCGTCCTCTCTTTCTTTTTCAAACCTTCTTCTTTGGTTTTCCATTTCTGCAAAAGCTCTGGCTAATTTATCTTCAAGTTCTATAATTTTTTCATCAGGACTAATCTCTTTTATTGTATCCTTCTTCTCAGAGGCATCTTTTTTGACAACATTATCTTGATCTTCAGGACTAACTTCTATTTGTTCATTAGGTTGCTCTTCATTATTGATGCTTTGATCTTTTTCCATTGTAACTTATATGGTATGAAATTTAATAATTGCTAGATGTTAAAAAAAAAAATTACAAAACTATTAGTAGGCACAAATAATAAAGGTAAATTAAGGGAAATTAGAGGTTTATTACCCAAAAAACTAAAAGTTTTCTCTACCTCAGATTTTAAACTTAAAAGCCCTATTGAAAACGGAAAATCTTTTGAAGAAAACTCCTTAATTAAAGCTAGATATTTTTCTAAGAAATCAAAAATGATTTGTTTGTCAGACGACTCGGGTTTGGAAGTAGACATTTTAGAGGGAGATCCTGGTATTTATTCGGCAAGATGGGGTGGAAAAAATGGAGACTTTGTCAAAGCTATGAATAAAGTTTTTAAGGAACTAGATAAAAAAGACAAAAGCTGGAAAACTAAAAAGGTTAAAGCTAGATTTGTTTGTGCTTTAACTATTTATGGACCCAATCAAAAGACTATAAACTCTATTGGTAAAATTGAAGGACATATATCAATTTCTATGAAGGGAAAAAATGGATTTGGCTATGATCCTATTTTTATACCATCTGGAAAAAAACTTACTTTTGGAGAAATGGATCCTATTCAAAAATATAAAATAGATCATAGATTTAAGGCTTATCAAAAAATTAAAAAATTTTTTTAAATTCTTTGTTTTCTATCTTATAAAAATTTAGGACGTGATTAATTTTATTATCTTTAATTTCGAAAATTCCAACTTTACCTCTAAATAAAGTTTTCTTTGTAAAAATTTTTTTATTTAAGATAGAGTTATTTTGAAGAGTTAAATAATAAACAAGGCCAATCAAATCAAAACTTAAAAAGGATAATTGATTAGGGTATTGATTGTATATATCAAAATATTCTGATGAAAAATCTTCATAATTTTTTTTATTGATAGATGGAAAATATAAAGGCTGTGAACTTACTTCTTCAAGCAGGGATTCATCAAACCATTGATTGAGTGTTATAAAGTATTTTTTCTTAGGTGATATATCAGTATAAAGCAATGATGTCGTTACACTTTTTAAACCTTCATCAAAATCTGCAATTATTATAGAGTCAAAATTTACATCACCAAGAGTGTCATTTTTCTCCAATTTTTCTATCAATTTTTCTTTATTAATTTCATCTGATTTTTCAAGTCTTATAATTTCATCTTCTAAGTTTTGTTTTCTTTTTTCATATCTTGTAATTAATTCAATTTGCTTTGTAAGCTGTGTAGGATCAGTATTGTAGATATGATTTTTTATTATTTTTATTTTAGAAAGAGATATAGCTTGTTCAATTTCATCTTTATAATTCACATTGGGGGTTAAAAATATTGTTTTTTTAATTTCCCTTAATTCTATAAATTTTTTAATTGCATCTAATTGAGAGGCAGCGTTTATACCTGCATTAATAATATTTTTTGATCTGTTATTATTTTTGTTGGTTAACGATAAAAAAATCAACTCATTTAATTCATCAAGGTAAATTAAATTTTTATTAAATACAGGACCTATAACTATTTTTACACCCAATAGAGCCAATTCTTTTGCTGATTTTAAAGTTATTTCAGGACTGGAGGCAGTATCTTTTGGAATAATTTCTATCGATAAGTTGTTTATTTGATTGATTGCTAATCGGACAGCCTTGATTATTGATTGGCCTATTTCAGAGTTTTTACCTGTTAATGGAACAAGTAATCCAATTTTAATTTTTTCTTCAGCAAATACACTTCCCAAAGAAGGTAAAAAAGTTAATGTTATAAGTAATATAAATTTAATAATTTTTTTCATTTTAATGTTATCATAACAACTATAGCTTGATGATTCTACATACAGAAAAAAAAAATAACAAAATTAAAAGTGGTCTATACATTGTTGCAACACCAATTGGAAATTTGAATGATATTACAATAAGAGCCCTAGAGGTTCTAAAAAAGTCTGATTACATACTCTGTGAAGACACGCGTACATCTAAACATCTATTAGATAGACATGAAATTAGGTCAAAACTTATTTCAAACCATAAATTTAATGAGAAAAAAAATTTATCAAAGATAACAGAGATTTTAAAATCTGATTGTATTGTCTCTCTAATATCTGATGCAGGAACACCATCAGTTTCTGACCCAGGAGCAATACTAATTAATGAGTGCTTGGTAAATAAAATAGATATTTTTCCGATACCTGGAGCTTCTGCCGTTTCAACAGCCGTCTCCATTAGTGGATTTAGTGAAAAATACTTCTTTTATGGTTTTTTTCCAGAGAAAAATATCAAGATAAAAGAAGATTTTGAAAAACTTTCTAACCTAGATAGTTGTATTGTTTTTTTTATTTCTCCTCGGAAATTCAATAAAGCTCTAAAAGATATTAAGTACCATTTTTTTGGAAGAAAAATATTAATATGCAGGGAGATGACAAAATTTTATGAAGAATTTATTAGAACTGATATTGATATTCTTGAACCTTTTGAATCTAATCCAAGGGGAGAATTAACAATTGTTATTTCTGAAAAAAGTAAAGAAAAAAACTTATCGATTGTGTTAAACGAATCTGATAAAAAAAATATTCAAATGTTAATAAAAAAATTAAGCATTAAAGATATAACAAACTTAATTAGTCAAAATTCAAAAGTTCCAAAAAAAGAAATTTATAATTATTGTTTAAAGCTAAAAAATGAAAAATAGAATTTTTTTAATTAGTCTGGTTTTTTTAATGTTAACGGGATGTATAGGTATTAGCTCAAAAGGTCTTTTTGGTTCTGGTGTTAGTATTGCTTTTGACCCAAGATCTTTGGGAACTCAAATAGACGACTCTGTGATGCAAAAAAATCTATCTGCAAGAATGATTTTAAGAGATAAAAGATACTTAGTATCAGTAAGTACTAATGTTTTAGACGGTAGAATTTTTTTAACAGGAAAAGTGGAAAATCCAGAAGAAAAACTTCAACTTACTAAATTAGCCTGGGAAACCAAAGGTGCTAGATCTGTTAAAAATGATATTAAAATTAAAGAAGAATTTAATTTTAGACAATCGGCTAAGGATTTATTAATAACCTCACAATTAAGAACGGCTATGATATTTAATAAAAAAATTAAGGCAACTAATTATCAAATAGACACTTATAAAAAGAAGATATTTATTTATGGAATATCGTTAACTTCTGATGAGAGAAAAGAAGTAATAAGCGAAGCAAAAGAAATACTTGATGTTGAGAATGTTATAGCAAGTATCGTTTTAGTTGAAGACTTAAGAATTCAAAAAAATTAGTTTTTTTTATAATCAATCACATCAGCGGAGTAAGCAGCAACAGAAGCTAAATTTATTATCTCAGACGTAGATGACCTTAAAGGTGCAATTTCAATTGGTTGACCTAAACCAATTAGAAGTGGACCAATAACCTTTGTATTGCCTAAGCTCTTCATCATTTTGTATGAAATAGCAGCACTGTGTTGCCCAGGCATTATTAATATATTTGCATTACCAACAATACTCGAAAAAGGATAAAGCTCTTTGTACTCTACATTAAGTGCAACATCTGGCTGCATGTCACCATCAAAATCGAAATCTACATCTTTATTTTTTAAAATTTCAACAGCTCTTTTGATGTGCTTAGTTCTACTAGTAAGAGGTTGACCAAAAGTTGAGTGAGAAACAAAAGCAACTTTAGGGACAAAACCAAATAACTTTACCACTCTGGCGGACGATATTGCGATTTCTGCAAGTTCTTCTGAGCTTGGATATTCATTAACACTAGTGTCACCAACAAAAATGGTTTTCCCTTTAGCTACAACCATATTTAAACCAAACATAATTTCTCCAGGACGCGCATCAATTACTTGAGTGATTTTATCTAAAGATGCACCAAATCTTCTTGTATTACCGGTAACAGCACCATCTGCATCTCCACAGGCAACCATACAAGAAGCCCATATAACACGATCATTTCTTACAAGTCTGTCACAATCCCTTTCTAAGAGTCCATGCTCTCTCTGCATTTTTTTAAATAAATAATTTACATATTTCTCTCTTTTTTCAGTGTCTTGAGAGTTTATTATTTCAATATCAAAATCTTCACTGTACCCAATTTCTTTTATTCTTTCTTTAATATTTTCTTTTTTACCAACCAGAATTGGAATTCCTAATTTTGAATTTTTAAATGCAATTGCAGCTTTAAGTGTGTTTTCATCTTCACCATCTGCAAAAACAATCCTTTTTTGATTTTTTTTAATATGTGAATTGATACCCTGCATAATCGTAATAGAAGGGTTAAGTCTTTGCTTAAGTTGATCTTTATAAATTTCAAAATCTTTTATATCTTTTTTTGAAACGCCACTATCCATAGCAGCTTTTGCAACAGCTGCAGGAATTACACTTATTAATCTTGGATCAAAAGTAGACGGAATTATGTAGTCTTTTCCATATCTGGGTCGATCGCCGCCCATAGCAGCAACTACTTCATCAGGAACATCCTCTCTTGCTAATTTTGCAATTGCATCAGCTGCAGCAACTTTCATCTCTTCATTAATTGTAGTAGCCCTAACATCTAGCGCTCCTCTAAATATGTAGGGAAAACCAATTAAATTATTTACTTGGTTAGGATAATCGGATCTTCCAGTTGCAATAATAGCGTCATCTCTAACTTCCATTATTTCTTCAGGAGTTATTTCTGGATCCGGATTAGCACAAGCAAAAATTATTGGATTTTTAGCCATCGTTTTTACTAACTCTTTATTTAAAGCTCCTTTAGCAGATAATCCTAAGAACACATCTGCACCATTAATAGCGTCTTCTAAGGTCCTGTTTTTGGTATCAATAGCATGGGCTGATTTCCACTGGTCCATGCCTTCAGCTCTGCCTCTATAAATTACTCCTTTGCGATCTACCATGGTTACATTTTCATTAGGTACACCACTATTCTTAAATAAGTTTGTACAAGCTATTGCAGAAGCACCAGCTCCATTAACTACAACTTTAACATCTTTTATAGATTTACCACTTATGTCCAATGCATTGATTAACGCAGCTGTTGTTATAATTGCAGTGCCGTGTTGATCATCATGAAATACTGGAATGTCTAAAAGATCCTTTAGTTTTTCTTCAATAATAAAACAGTCAGGAGAAGCTATATCTTCTAGGTTTATTCCTCCAAAACTACACGCAAAATTTTTAATACTATTGATTATTTCATTGGCATCACTCGAATCAATTTCTAAGTCAATCGAATCTATATCAGCAAATCTTTTGAACAAAACTGCTTTCCCTTCCATCACTGGTTTAGAGGCTAAGGCTCCCAAATTTCCCATACCTAAGATTGCAGATCCATTGCTTATAACGGCTACTAAATTTCCCTTTGAAGTATAATCATATGCTGCGTCAGGATTTTCAAAAATTGCCTTAACAGGAGCTGCTACACCGGGTGAATAAGCTAAAGCCAAATCTCTCTTTGTGGTCATTGGCTTGGAAGAACTAATCTCTATCTTTCCAGGTTTGTTATGGCTATGGAATTCCAAAGCCTCTTTATCAGTATAATGATCTAATTTAGTTTTTTTCATTTATGGAAATTATATATACAAATGCAGTTAATTTATGGCTAATATGATTTATGAACCTTATTAAGTCAACAGGCACATTTAGTTTTTTTACAATAATAAGTAGATTGCTTGGTTATGTCAGAGACATATTAATTGCAGTATTTCTTGGTACGGGCCCTATAGCAGATGCTTTCTTTGTTGCATTTAGAATCCCTAATACATTTAGAAGATTATTTTCAGAGGGAACATTCAATGCTGCATTTGTACCTAGCTATTCATCTTTATTGAATAAAAAAAAAATATCCACACAATTCGCTAACAATATTTTTAATTTACTTATTTTAGGATTATTGTTTTTAGTAATCATTATTGAAATATTAATGCCATTATTTGTATTTATGATTGCACCAGGATTTGAAGGAGATTCACAAAAAATGGAATTAGCTATAACATTAACAAGAATTACGCTCCCCTTTTTATTATTTATAAGTTTAGCATCTTTTTTTTCAGCAATTTTAAACTCTCATAACAAATTTGCTATTGCATCAGCAGCACCTATTATCTTAAACATTCTCTTAATTGGGGTGTTAATATTTGGAAAAATTTTAAATGATCAATTAGTATATTATCTGTCTTATGCTGTTACAATTGCAGGAATATTGCAATTTATATTTCTGTACTTTTTTATAAAAAAGTATTTTTTACCTAGGTTAATATTAAAAATCAAAATTGATCAAAAGATAAAAAAATTTTTTAAAAAACTATTACCAAGTATTTTTTCTTCTGGTGTTACTCAAATAAACATTTTAGTAGGAACAATCATTGCTTCTTTTCAGGCTAGTGCCGTATCTTATCTTTATTATGCAGATAGAGTTTATCAAATAAATCTTGCAATCGCAGGCATTGCTATTGGAACAGTAATACTTCCTCAACTTTCAAAATATATCCAAAATAATAAAAAAGATAAAATAAACTTAATACAAAATAAGGCGCTGGAGCTCAGTTTATTTTTAAGTATACCAGCAGCAATAGCTTTATTAATTGCTTCTGAAGAAATTATATCTTCATTATTTGGGTATGGATCATTTGAAGATGAAAGTGTTAAAAATTCAGCAAAAGCATTATTTTACTTTGGACTGGGGTTGCCTGCATTTTCTTTAATTAAAGTTTTTTCAACATTTTTTTTTGCAAGACATAATACGAAAATCCCATTTTATATTTCTTTAGCTTCAGTTTTATTAAATATTCTTATTAGTGTTATTTTTTTTAAAGTAATAGGTTTCATAATTATACCTATAGCAACCACTATATCTTCATGGCTCAATGCCATTCTTTTATTTGTTTTACTAAAAAAAAAAATTTATTTAGTTTTAATTTAACTTTTATAACAAGATTTGTAAAAATTTTTGTTACATCGATAGCGATGGGTATATTTTTTAATTTCTTAATTAATTTTTTAAATGACAAGCTAATATACGAAGAAACTTTTAAATCTGCTTATCTTATAGGTGCAGTGATACTTGGATTAACATTCTATATTTTGGTGGCAATATTTATCAAGGCTTTTAAAATTAGTGATATTCATCTAAAGTATTAGTTATGAATAAAAAAATTTTTTCAGGTGTTCAGCCAACAGGAAATCTTCACTTAGGAAACTATCTAGGAGCAATTAAAAATTTTGTAGAGTTACAAAATAATAAAGAAAATGAATGCATTTTTTGTGTCGTAGACCTTCATGCAATAACTGTTA
>Ga0115004_10004461_pt1 | contig 11183 bp, 7 predicted proteins | sample ArcticOcean_MG_C_10_FD_88737 | JGI IMG/M metagenome (GOLD analysis project Ga0115004, IMG submission 88737) | Marine microbial communities from western Arctic Ocean - ArcticOcean_MG_CB11_90 | ecosystem: Environmental > Aquatic > Marine > Oceanic | place: Arctic Ocean: Canada Basin | collected... | reverse complement strand
CTATTATAAAAATATCAAAAGAAAATAACTTTAAATTCATTCTGACAGGCCTAACGCATGGAACAATAACTATCATTATTGATAAGATCGCTTATCAAATAATTAATTTTAGAAATGATATTACAAATGATGGCCGGCACGCAAAAGTTGAATTTACAACATCATTATTATTGGATGCTTCAAGGCGCGATTTGACTATAAATGCACTATATTGTGACAGTTACGGAAAAGTAATTGACCCTTTAAATGTGTTAGAGGATCTAAATAATAGAATAATTAAGTTTATAGGTGACCCAAACAAACGTATTGCAGAAGATTATCTCAGAATATTGCGATTCTTTAGGTTCCAAGCAATCTATGGAAATGAAATGCTAGAGATTAATGTACCAGCACTTGCCGCTTGCCGAGAACATAAAAGTAAATTAGCAACATTATCTAAAGAACGCATCACGAGCGAGCTGCGTAAATTATTCTTATCCAACAATCCCACTAGAACTATAATAAAAATGACTGATACTGGGATCTTAAACCAACTTTTTAAAAACTGTTCAATAAATTCTTTTATTTCATATATTGAGGCTGAAAAAAAATATAAAATTGAGATAAACTGGATAGGCAGGCTACTTAGCCTGCAGGGATCAAATATTGAAGAGGTCCTAACATTGACACGGCGAGAATTAAAAATGATAAAATATACTAAAAAAGCGATTGAGCAAAATGTGCCTATATTTGAGTTTTCATATTATAACGGTATGGAATACGGCATAATGTACTTATTATTACAACACGGCATGAAGAAAACTACATTAAACAAAATATTAATAAATAAAGTTTCCTCAATCGTGACAAGAAAATTTCCAGTAACTGCTAAGGATCTGATGCCAAAACTTAAAGGCAAAAAACTTGGAGATGAGTTAAAAAAGTTAGAAAGCCAATGGATCAAATCAGATTTTACACTCAATAAAAATCAATTGCTTTCCTAATAAATAACAGCGAAAGATTACGATATAATTTGAATAGAACATCATTAATAAATTGCAAACCCATGCTCAGAAAAGTGGCAAATAAATATTTATCCTTATATTAAAACAATTTAAGAAGAAGAGCTCCTAATGTTTCGGTGGTTTGAAAAACTTATTGACCCTTATGCTGATTACGACGAAGACAGCGTGCCACCAAATCGTGTGGTTCCTTTTATTTGGAACTACCTAAGAAATTTTAAAAATATATTAATAAGTGCACTATTCTTTTCTGCGCTTGTGTCTGCGATAGAAATATTTCTAATTTTTTATTCTGGTTATTTAATAGACCTGATGGTTAACACTAATCCAAAATATTTTTTTAGTGAGCACGCATTTGAACTCATGCTAATTGCTGGATTTGTATTAATAATAAATCCATTGCTTGGTATGATTGATAGAATATTAATGAATCAAACTATAATTCCAAATATTGGTTCAATGGTTCGCTGGCGAGCTCATCGCCACGTGCTTAGGCAATCAGTTGGCTGGTTTCAAAATGATTTTGCAGGACGCATTGCCAATAGACTGATGCAAACTCCACCAGCGATTGGAGCAGTCATATATCAATTTTTTGATGCACTAACCTATTCAATTGTGTATATTATTGCAGCAATAGTTCTTCTATCTGATGTAGATTTTAGGTTAACAATTCCCCTATTAATATGGCTCTTTGCTTACTTAACTCTATCTTATATTTTTATACCCAAAGTAGGAGAAGCATCTCAAATATCTTCAGATGCTAGAAGCTCTATTACAGGTCGAGTTGTAGATAGCTATACCAATATACAATCAGTAAAGTTGTTTGCACATCACGATAAAGAAGAAAAATATGCTAAAGAAGCAATTGAGTACACGAGGCAGAAATTTTTTATAGAAATGCGCCTTTATAGTTGGATGGCACTTGGTATTAATTTTATCAACGGCGCTTTATTATTTAGTGTTATTGGTTGGTCTATCTATCTTTGGTCAATTGGCTCTACAACCATAGGTGTAGTAGCAGCAACTACCGCTCTCGCTTTGAGGCTTGCCAGTATGAGTGATTGGTTGATGTGGGCTTTTACCACCCTTTTTCAAGAACTTGGTGTGATTTCAGAAGGTATGGAAACAATTGCACAAGAAATTGATCTGCAAGACGAAAAGAATGCATCTAAATTGGTTATAAAAGATGGATCGATAGATATAAAAAATATCTGGCATCACTACGGGAAATGCACAGGTGGTCTAAATGGTATATCACTAAAGATAAATGGTGGAGAAAAAGTTGGTATTGTAGGGCGCTCAGGTGCTGGAAAATCAAGCTTAGTGAATTTAATATTGCGGTTCCATGAACTTGAAACGGGAACTATAAGCATAGATTCACAAAATATAAAAACAGTTACACAAAATTCATTGAGAGCAAATATAGGGATGGTCACACAAGATAGCTCTCTATTACATAGGTCTGTGAGAGATAATATACTTTATGGAAAGCCCGAAGCGTCTGAAGATGAAATAATAGCTGCTGCGAAACAAGCAGAGGCGTGGGAGTTTATACCAGATTTACAGGATACCGAGGATCGTTCTGGATTAGATGCTCAAGTTGGCGAACGGGGTGTAAAGTTATCAGGTGGGCAAAGACAGCGTATTTCAATAGCTAGAGTGATAATTAAAGATGCCCCCATTTTAATCCTAGATGAAGCAACATCAGCCTTAGACAGTGAGGTGGAAGCAGCAATTCAAGATACACTAAATGGCCTAATGCATGGAAAAACAGTAATTGCAATTGCTCATAGACTTTCCACTATTGCTCAAATGGATCGAATTATAGTCCTTGAGGACGGCAAGATTGCCGAAGAAGGTTCACACAAAAAATTACTAGATCAGAAAGGTCTTTACTATGCTTTCTGGAAAAGACAATCTGGTGGCTTTATTGGGATAGACGTACCATGAGTAATTTTTTTACTAGAATGATAAACCCGTTTGAAAAAGCATCAGGTCCTCCTCCAAACTCATTTTTACCATTCATTCTCTGGAGTGTAAAAGGCGCCAAAAAAACTATCTTAATTGCTACTCTGGCGAGCTTTTCTGTAGGTATAGCAGAGGCATTTGGTGCTATTATTATAGGGTGGGTTATTGATACTGCTATAACAAATGATCCAAGCACATTTGTTGAAAATAATTTTCGAACATTAATAGCCATATCAATATTTTTTGTTATAATCCGACCAGTACTGATGACGATCAGTGCCGCAATAAACGGCATTGCTATGGTACCCAATCTTTTCCCATTAACCTTTATTAGGTTACATAGGCATACACTGGGTCAATCAATAAAGTTTTTTGATGACGACTTTGCGGGGAGATTAGCTCAAAAACAGGTGCAGACTGCAACTTCCATATCTGAAACATTTAATGAAATTACAAATGCATTTTCATTTGCAATAGCCACACTAGTAGCCTCTGGATTTATTTTAGGGAGTGTTAGTTCATGGTTAACTATCATTTTATTAATTTGGATTTTTTCATTTTCAATTCTGATAAAGTGGTTTTTACCTCATATTAGGCTCCGGTCAAAAAATCGCGCTGCCGCTAGGGCAGCAGTTACTGGCCAAGTAGTCGACACCTTAACAAATATGGCTACAGTAAAACTTTTTGTCCATTCTGATGGCGAAGAGCATTATGCTGAAGAGGCACTTAAGGGATTCAGAAAAAAGTCTATAGATTTTGCAGTATTATACGTTTCATTTAGAGCTGCAATTATGACCTTAGCTGGACTTCTTCCAATCTTACTTATCGGAGGTGGTATCTTCCTATGGCAAAATGGATTGGCTACTCCAGGGGATATTGTGATTGCAGGCCTTTTAAGTACCAGACTTGCCCAAATGTCTGGGTGGATTAGCTTTACAGCAATGAACGTATTTTCACATCTTGGGGAAGCAGAAGATGGAATGAATACATTATCACCCAAACATGATTTAACAGACAAAAAAGATGCGAGTGTTCTTAAAGGGGTAAAAGGTCAAATCGAGTTCAAGAACGTCACTTACAATTATGGCAATGATCTTGGTGGAGGGCTTAATGATTTTAATCTTATTATTCCTAATGGGCAAAAAGTTGGGTTAGTTGGCCGTTCAGGAGCTGGGAAAACTACTGCTTTAGCCCTACTATTAAGATTTTATGATATTAAAGAAGGAAAAATCTTTCTTGATGGAAATAATATACAAAATATAACTCAAGACAGCTTACGCCAGCAAATTTCCATGGTTCGGCAAGAAACTTCAATGTTTAATAGATCTGCACGAGATAATATTCTTTATGGAAATCCAAATGCATCAATAGAAGATTTAAATGATGCTATTTCTAAAGCTCAAGCGAGCAATTTTATTAATGACCTTCAGGATTTACAAAGCCGTAAAGGTTTGGATGCTTTTCTAGGTGAGCGAGGGGTTAAATTGTCTGGTGGGCAAAGACAACGTATAGCGTTAGCTAGAGCAATTTTAAAAGACGCACCTGTCCTAGCTTTGGATGAGGCAACTTCTGCACTTGATAGTGAAGCTGAAGAGTATATCCAAAAAGCTCTTGAAGAATTAATGATAGGAAAAACCGTAATCGCAATCGCTCATAGGTTAAGTACTATATCAAAAATGGATCGAATAATAGTAATGGAAAATGGTCGGGTTGAAGAAGATGGAACGCACTCTCAATTACTTGAGAAAGGTGGCTTATATGCTAACTTTTGGACCAAACAGTCTGGTGGTTTTATCGGCAATGATTGACTTAAATCAATTACTGTTTTTATTTACTTTAAGAAAATCAACATCCAATAATGCTAATACTTTTTCTTCTATATCAAAAGAATTTAATTTTGCTGCCGCATACATTTCCACTGGATTTGCATGATCTAAAAACTCATCTGGAAAACACATAGATCTAAATTTCAAACCCTTATCAAAAGCACCTTCATCCGAAAGAAATTTTGCTACATGGCTACCAAATCCACCTATTGCACCCTCTTCTATAGTGATTAAAGAATCATGAGTATTTGCAATTTCCAAAATTAACTCTTCATCAAGTGGTTTTGCAAAACGAGCATCAACAATAGTAGGGTTAATTCCTTTTAGGTTTAAATTTTCTTTCGCCTTCACTACTTCACTTAATCTCGCACCAAATGATAAGATTGCTATTCCAGTACCTTTATTTATTAGACGTGCTTTACCAATTTCTAATGGAATACCCTTCTCAGGTATTACTACTCCTTCTCCCTCTCCTCTTGGAAATCTGAAAGCACTAGGCCTGTCATCTATTGACCTTGCAGTTGCTACCATGTGTACGAGTTCTGCTTCGTCTGAAGCTGCCATTACTACAAAATTTGGCAAATTCGTTAAGTATGCAATATCAAAACTACCAGCATGAGTCGCCCCGTCAGCACCAACTAAGCCTGCCCTGTCTATAGCAAATCGGACTGGTAGGTTTTGTAGAGCTACATCATGCACAATTTGATCATACCCTCGCTGTAAAAACGTTGAATATATTGCGCAAAATGGCTTCATTCCACCAGCAGCCAATCCAGCAGCGAAAGTCACACCGTGTTGTTCTGCAATACCAACATCAAATGTCCTCTTAGAAAACTTTTTTGCGAATTTATCTAATCCTGTACCATCCGGCATAGCAGCAGTTATGGCAACAATTTTGTCATCAAATGTTGCCTCCTTTATTAATGATTCTGCAAAAATATTAGTATAAGATGGAGCATTTTGAATTGATTTTTTTATCTTCCCTGAAACGACATCAAACTTCCCAACTCCGTGATATTTATCGTTGGAGGCTTCTGCTGGTGGGTAGCCTTTTCCTTTTTGAGTAATCGTATGGATAAGAACCGGACCATCCAATCGGTCTTTTACTGTTCGAAAGATAGATAATAATTGCTCGACATCATGCCCATCAATTGGGCCCACATAAGAAAACCCTAACTCTTCAAACAGAGTGCCACCAACAGTCATCGTCTTTAACACCTCTTTTGCTCTTCGCGCACTTTCTTGAAGAGGTGCCGGTAACAAGCTTACTGCTCCTTTGGCCGCAGCTTTGAGTTCTTGAAAAGGCGCTCCAGCATATAATCTGCTTAAATAACTAGACATTGCACCAACAGGAGGAGCAATTGACATATCGTTATCATTCAAAATGACAATCATTTTTTTTCGTAAATGGCCAGCATTATTCAAGGCTTCGTAAGCCATTCCAGCCGACATTGCTCCATCACCAATAACTGCGATAGTTGCACCTATTCCATATTCTGGTGCTCCTCCCAAATCTCTTGCTACTGCAAATCCCAAAGCGGCCGATATCGAGGTAGAACTATGTGCGGCTCCAAAAGGATCATAAACGCTTTCATTCCTTTTCGTAAAACCAGAAAGACCATCCTTTTGCCGTAATGTTCTCATCTGATCTCTTCTACCAGTTAAAATCTTGTGTGGATAAGCCTGATGCCCAACATCCCATATAATTCTGTCTTTTGGGGCGTCAAAAACAGCATGAAGAGCGACCGTCATCTCAACAACACCAAGTCCTGCCCCAAGATGCCCACCTGTTTCTGAAACTGCATTGATTGTTTCTTGCCTAAGCTCAACAGCAAGTTCCTTTAACTCAATATCAGAAAGATTTTGCATATCAGACGGAACTCTAATCTTATCTAATAATGGAGTTTTTGATTTATCTATACTCATAGTAAGTTATTAAACCTTTATTTTTTGCGCGAAATAACATAATCTGCTAACTGTCGAAGTCCATCAGCTTCTGACCCAAATTCACTTAAAGAATCACAAGCCTCAGAAATTAACAGCTTAACTTCATGTTTTGCCTGATCCAATCCCATTAAGGAAACAAACGTAGCTTTGCCCGCTTTTGTATCTTTACGAACCTTTTTCCCAACTATAAATGTATTTCCTTCAATATCCAAGATATCATCAGTAATCTGGAATGCTAATCCTAATGCCTTTGAATACGGTGCTAAGACTTGCTCACATTGTCCAGCCAAACATGCTCCTGCCATTGCGGACCATTGAATTAATGCACCCGTCTTATTCATTTGCAATTTTGTTATTTCCTCCATGGTACAAAATTTATCACTTTTTTCTGACAAAATATCTTGCATTTGACCCAAAGCCATTCCAGCGGCGCCAGATGCAATAGCTAGACTATTAACCAACTTATTATTGATTTTTGGATCAGAAGTTAAGTTTTTTGAAGTTAAAATCTCATAAGATAATGATTGAAGAGCGTCACCCACAAGAATTGCTGTGGCCTCATCCCAATTCACGTGAACAGTCGGAAAACCTCTTCGCAAACTGTCATCATCCATCGATGGTAAATCATCATGAACTAGTGAATATGCATGCAAGCATTCGACTGCTGCTGCAACCAGGTCGGCACTGGCTAAATCAACATCAAAAATAAATGCAGATTCCATTACCAGAAAAGCACGCAATCTTTTGCCACCACTTAGCGTTGCATAAGTCATTCCATCTTTTAAACGACTTTCTGGTAAGCTTAAAAAACTCCGTTTTAATTGCTGTTCTGTTCTTAACTGACAGTTTCTTAATTTATCAACAAACATCACAATTTTTCGACAGGCTTGCTTCCTGATACAGATCCATCGCTTGAGAAAGTGATTTGTGCTACTTTTTCTTCAGCTTCCTTTAATTTTTGCTCACAATGTTTTTTTAAATCATTTCCCATTTCATAAAGCTTAATAGAATCCTCAAGTGGTACTTGCCCATTTTCAAGCTTTGCAACAACATCTTCTAATTCACTCATTGCTCGCTCAAATGAAAAATTTGAAATATCTTTTACTGTCATTTGCTTCTCTCCATCAGGACCTTTACGTGAACAGCGACCGATGCTGCCAATGCCTCCAAATTATAGCCACCTTCTAATGAAGATACCAATCTACCATTACAATGCTTATCTACAATATCGCAAAGTTTGTGAGTAATCCACTCATAATCTTCCTCAACCAACTCAAGATTTGCAAGTGGGTCGCTAATATGAGCATCAAAACCTGCAGATATTATTAAAAGTTCTGGCTTAAACTCTTCTAATTTTGGTATAATAATTTCGTTAAAACTTGAACGCACACCGTCTCCAGCTGTATTTGATGCAATTGGTATATTTAGGACGTTATCAAATGCGCCTGTTTCATCTACCTTTCCTGATCCAGGCCACAACGGCGATTGATGCATAGAACAAAACAAAGTCTTTGGTTCATGCCATAAAAGATCTTGCGTACCATTACCGTGATGGACATCAAAATCAACTACTGCAACTCGTTCCAAACCGTAATTTTTAAGAGCATACTTTGCGGCGATAGCAACATTACCAAAAATACAAAAGCCCATTGCCTTCGAAGTTTCAGCATGATGCCCTGGCGGACGAATAGCCGCAAAAGCATTATTAAATTCTCCAGACATTACACTATCCACAGCTAGTATATTTGCACCCACTGCTCTTTTTGCAGCCGCCAATGAACCTTCTCCAAAATATGTATCTGCATCAATCTGCGCAATACGACCATCAATTATAATTTCCTCAATCGACTTAACATAATCAGTGGAATGACATAGTTCTATTTGTTCTCTCGTTGCTAGAGGAGCATCTCGCCAGGTTAAATTTCTAAAGCTCGATGTTTTCAAAACATCTAATACTTTTGTTATACGTTTAACCTGTTCAGGATGGCCAACCGGTTCAATGTGATTAAAACAATCATTATGGCTTAAAATCAAAGTGCTCATTTTTTCAATCTATATCGCAAAGTCAACGTTAACAAGTTTTAGGTGACTAAAATAAAACTCTATCAATTTTCTGGACGCCCAAACAAAGTACCTAAAAAACTTTTAGACTTAACCTTAGAGTTTACTCTTTTAAATAACCCACTTGCGTCAATATCTAAAACTTCATTATTTTTTGAACTGCGACTGGCTACTCTGGGATTTATCATTGGTAAGGGTCGAGAAGGTAAATCTTTACTAATTTTCATCATTATCTTTTTCCATATTTCAGCTGGTAAGCCACCACCAGTAACACCTTTTAGTGGAGTATTATCATCATAACCCATCCAAACTCCCACAACATAATCGGCCGTAAAACCAACAAACCAGGCATCACGCATGGCCTGCGTAGTTCCAGTCTTCCCACCAGCCTCACGATACTTAATTTTAGCTCGTCGACCAGAACCCTTTTCAATTACAGTATTCATCATATAAATTAATTGCTTGGCATTATCCCACTCCATAACACGCTCACCCAAACCACCGTTTCTTCCCAAAATTGGGCTAGTTTCACCCACGATTGTTATTTCATCTAATCCATAAGGTTTTACACTAATTCCTCCACTCAAAATACCAGCATAAGCTCCAGTCATTTCTATTAATGTAGCCTCTGAAGCCCCTAATGCTAAGGCTGGTCCTGGTGCCAAATCACCCGGAATTCCAAAATCGTTAGCAATTCTTCGAACAGAATCTAATCCAACCAGCATCGCTGTTTTAACAGCTATAGTATTTATTGATTTTGCTAGTGCTTCAGTTATTGTCATCCTTCCATAAAACTCATTTGTGTAATTTTTAGGTGTCCAAGGGCCTGAATGAGGTACATCAATTGTTATTTCTTCATCAATAGCTTCACTGTTAAATTTATACCCTTTTTCTAAGGCAGCAGCGTAAACAAATGGTTTAAATAAACTACCTGTTTGGCGCATCGCTTGTGTGGATCTATTGAATTGACCACTCACCTTAGTATCACGGCCACCTATCATTGCGCGTACTGCACCATCTGAAGACATAACAATAACCGCCGCTTGGGCGTCAGATTCTTTTGCAATTTTATTGTCAAAAATATCTCGCAAAACATCTTCTGCTGCCTTTTGAATTCTTGTATCGAAAGTAGTTTTAACATAGATATCAGCATTAGCCTTTTGAGTAAAAAAAGAAGGGCTACTTTTACTCACCCAATCTGCAAAATAACCACCAAACTGTTCTTTTGCAGCTGGTGATAATTTAGCAGGGTATTTTTTGGATTTTAATGCAACATCTTTAGTTAAATAATTTTCTTTTTCCATTAAATCAATTATCACAGCGGCCCTCTCTTGAGCTCTTTGTAGATTTCGAGTTGGAGCATAATAAGAAGGTGCAACCAGTAACCCAGCTAACATTGCAGATTCTGATGGATTTAAGTACACTGCAGATTTATCAAAATACATTCTAGACGCAGCTTCAAACCCTTGATTGCCCGCCCCTAGGTAAACTCTATTTAAATATATCATTAAAATTTCATCTTTTGAAAATTTTAACTCCATGGCAATAGAAAATGGTATCTCTCGTAATTTTCGCACTATACTATTTTTACGACATTGTTTCTCAAAATGTGCCTCAGATGACCCATCCGATGGATCAAAATTTGTACCTAAGCATAATATTTTAGCCACTTGTTGAGTTATGGTTGATCCTCCATGGCCTCTCAGTGGGCTTCTTCCTTCTCTAATATTAATTCTAATAGCACTTGCGATCCCACGAGGACTAATACCAAAGTGTTTATAAAATCTTCGATCCTCAGCGGCAACTACAGCATTTTTTAAATGCGGAGAGACCGCAGTAGCAGTGATGGCACCACCAAATTGATTTCCACGCCATGCAAAAATCTGACCATTTTTATCTAGTAAGGTTACCGAACCACTCACCCTGGCATCTACCAAATTATTAAGGGGACCTATCCGCGAATATTCGAATATTATAAAGCCAATAAGGACTACAGATATTAAGATTATAAATCGGGAAAAAAAGAACCAAATAAACCAAAAAATCCATCTAAAAGTTGTAACAAAAATTCGATGTATAATATTTTTACTAGATTTAATTTTTTTCTGTTTTTTATTTTTATGCGTGGCGTTTACAGAAATCTTCTTTCTAACTTTGGGAGCCTTACTATCCCTTCTAGCCCTCAATTGTTTATTTTTATCGACGGGTTTTGTCATCTAATCAATCCAAATGGACTCCTGATAGTAATAGGTAACATACATAACTGGTTAAAAAAGAAATGTGGAGTGCTCATGTTTAAATTTTGTCATTTTTAATTTCTAAATAATAGTTACCTTATTTATTCTTAAAATGTTCATTTTTTAAGCATATAAATAATAAT
>Ga0115004_10004460_pt1 | contig 11184 bp, 10 predicted proteins | sample ArcticOcean_MG_C_10_FD_88737 | JGI IMG/M metagenome (GOLD analysis project Ga0115004, IMG submission 88737) | Marine microbial communities from western Arctic Ocean - ArcticOcean_MG_CB11_90 | ecosystem: Environmental > Aquatic > Marine > Oceanic | place: Arctic Ocean: Canada Basin | collected... | reverse complement strand
CCGCCGCCGCTCGGTCCGCAGCGGCGCGCATTTCCGAAACCCGACCGTCGCCCTGCGCGCCGGGGTGGACGCTCAGGGCGACGAAGCCGGTGGGGAGCTCAGTCGTTGACCCCACGATTTTCTCCTCGCTCGGCGCGCGTTCAGCGTCGATCGCAGAGGCGTCCACGTCCACAGCCGCCTCACCCGCCGCGTCGACGTCAGCGTCAGCGGAGGCGGAGGCGACTTCAGCGTTTAGGTCCACTTCTGTGTCCTCCATCGCCGCCTCCGTGCTTCCCGCCTCGACCGCTGTTGGTTCGCCCGCTCCTTCCGCAACCCCCGTCGCCGCCGACGTCGCCGCGTTCGCCGCCACGACCGCTTGGTCGTGGAACCGCGCGCTCCAGAACTTCTGGTGCGTACCCCCGTCCGGCATTTTCCACCCCCAGAAGTACGACTCCACGCCGCCTTGTTTAAACGCGCTTGCCTGCGCGTCCCGGATTGTTTCCAGCACCCTGGTTTCCTGGCACCCTTCCCGTGAGTCGTGGTGCGTCGCGAGGGACCACTCGGACACGGCGGTGTGTTCGATGCCGTTCCGCTCAGCGGCGTCGTTCATCTCCCCTACTTTCGCGTTGATGAAGCTGAAAATTCCTTCCCTGATTTCGTCCAACGGTGCGTCGCATTGCCACGTCCCAGGCGCCGGGTGTTCCCACGCGAGGTACATGTGCGTGTCTAAAACGGCCCAGGTGGCACGCTCTTCTTGTGAAAAATTAGCTCCCATCCACTGCGCCATTTCGTACACGTTCATTCCGCACGTGTCGATGAAGTTGACGAGCAAACGCGGGGTTTGCTCGCCGGCGAGTTTCGCGGGCTCCGCGATGAGCGTTCTGTAATCCTCCACCGCCCCCGCGTACCAGTCGAGCATTGTTTCTTTTTTGTCGGGAAGCAAATGCGCGGGTTCGTTGAGAAGCGTGAAGCCTTTGATCGCGCGTCTTGAGAAGTCAGGCAACGCGAGGTACCACCGCAACATCTCCCGCACCACGCCTCTTCCCATGGTCATCAGGTTTTCGTCATCCCAGAACTTGGGTTCGTTGGGAAACACGCCGTTGTACGTCCCTTCCGAGGACCCGCCGGGCATGGTGTGCACGTCGACGACGACCTGCAGCCCAGCGTCGGCCAAAATGCGGACGTACCGGTTGAGCGAGGCGCGCGATACCGTGACCTGCTTTACGTTTGCGTGCGCTGGATCCGTGACCATTGTTTCGGCCGCGTCAGGCTCCGACGCGAATGCCGCCCAGGTCAACGGAAGCCGCACGTTCCCGTAGCCCTGCTTTTTCAAGTCGATGACATCCTGTCCAGAGAAGTACGCCTCCCGGTGCGCCACGAAGGCGGCCACGGCGGCTTCTTCGCCTACTGCGTCCGAAAGTTTCGATGCGAGGTCGCCCTCGGATGCCCATTCAAATCCGAGCGACTCTGGGGTGGGAAACGCGGGCGGGAAAATCGCGCCGTTGGTCATCCCTGCTGACGCGTCCACCAACGAGCTTCCGTCCATGGAATAGAACCACTCCTCCAGCTGGAGCCAGCCGTTGAGGGAAACCCCAGAGACGCCGTCCGCGGGTCGCCCGAGCGACGCGACCGCGGCGCGTTTGTTTGCAGAGGTGAACACTTCTTCAGATTTGTAAATTGCTTCATCATCCGTCTCCATGTCATCATCCGTCGCCAACTCCAAGTCGCCGCGTACTCCGTTGTCCATGTCCCACCGTTTCCTCCGCCTTCGCTCCTCGCGGTAGCTCTGTCTCCTGGCGCGTACCGTGTCCCGGTGCGCGTTCTCTTCGGGGGTCAACCCCGGGCGGTCCGCGGAAGACGAGGTTTGCAAAAGGTCCACCTTGTGCGCCAACGCGCCGTTGGGTTGCCGCACCACGTTGCCCACGGCCATGCCCTGGTGCGGCACGCCGAGCTCGACCCGGGCGGCGACCGCGTCTCCGCCGCCGACATGCCCGACCACGCCGAGCAGGATGATCACGGTGGCGACGATCCCAAACGCGAGGATACGCCCCGCGCGGCGCAGCAGGTTGGAATCCACCTCCGGCTCTGGAGGCGCAACTTCAGCACACTCCTCTTCGTCAAGGCTGGAAGAGCGGCTTCCGGAACGCGCCATCAGCGGCGTCTCTTCCGATTTCGCCATGTGCAGGTGTGTCAACTCTCCCAGCACGATCGGTCTGCGCGGGGAGGCTGTGCCAAGTGGACACGCGAGGCGTGCAGTGGGTGAATGGTTGGTCCAACACCCCACGAAGGGCAAAAGTTCTCGGCCCGATTTTGGATTTTCTTTGAGATCCACGAATCGTTGTTGCCTCGACACAGGAGCCGACGCGGACGTCTCGCACCTCGCTTCGTCCTGGCATGTCAGGTCCCCTCGCGATTTGCTCAGTTCCCAAGGTCCACGCCATGTTTCTCACCGCCGCGGCGTCGCGGGGTGCTCGGCGGGGCTCATCTGCGGCGCTTCGCTGGGTGCAGCCTCGGCGGGAACCCGGATTCCAGCGCGGCGTGCACGCCACCGCGGCTGCGGCGAACAGCGCCGCCCCCCCCCCGCCGTCCAACAACGGCGCGCACCAGCACCAGCAAACAAGGCCCGCCGCGGCGCAGGCTGGACAGCCCCCCAGGGCGGCGCAGACCGGCACGCCTACGCGGCACACGCAAAACAACGCGGGTGCGGGTTGGCAGGGGCAGGCGCAGGGGCAGGGACAAAACCAAGGGGCCCCTGCGCGCTCTTCTCAACAACAACAACGTCCTCCTCCTCAGCAGTTCTCCAACGGCGGGTACGGCGCCGGCGCCGTGACGCAGAGGTCCGCGACTACGTTACCGGAAGACGTTGATGCGCTTTATCACCAGATGCAGCACCTCGGGTCGCGGTGGGCGGATCTGCATGCGGAGGCGGAGCTTTTGGAGGAGTCCAAGAAGTGCGTTTTGGCGAGCATCACGCTGCACTTCATGAACGAGGGGGATAACAAGTCCTCGGGTGAGGCAAAGGCGTTCGCCGCGCCTGAGTACGTGGAGCACGTGCGGAAGATGGTCGAGGCGAGACGAAAGGCAAACCAGGCGAAGGTGGAGTTTGAGGGAATCAAAACGCACATGAACCTGACCAGGACGTACGAAGCAAGCAGGCGCGCGGAGATGACGATGCTTTGAAGGAAGAGTTTCGGAAAGAGAAGGAGGGGGAGGGAGAGAAGGAGAGAGAAGGAAGGCCGGCATCGCGCCTTGCGCGTTCGCGAGATTTCGGCGAGGATGAGATTCGCGTTGCGAAGACAAACCCCAGTACTGACCCCCACACTCCTTACGCCTTTCAAAAGCCCATTGCCTCACCGTCCCATCGTCCCCGCCTTCGCCCCTTCCGCCACCTTACAAAGCTTAGCGCACAGCCCTGCCATCTGTAACAGCGAGTTCACGCCGTCCCCGACGCGCATGTGCGCGAATCCTACTTCGCGAATCATCTCCAGCTTCACAAACTCGGGCATCGCTTCGCTGTTGTAGTTCTTCACCACCCGGTACACCGTGCCGATGATGTCCATCGCGCTAAACCCCGCGGTGTACAGAAACTTTATCCGGTCGTACGCGTCGTCCACGTTCAACGCGAGGCAGTGCGCCACGCAGTCGCTTATTATCTGCGGATGCGGCTGGTCGCACACTTTGAACACGTTTTCCTGGTTCACGAACCCGAACCCGGAATGCGTGGCTTGTAAATTGTTAAGCGCTTGTCGCATATCCCCGTCCGCGGTGAACACAACCGCCTCCACGCCGTCCGGGACGTACGGAACGCTTTCCATCTCGATGACTTGCATTATCCGCTGCAGCACTTCCTGGTCGCTCAGTCTCGAGAACCGCACCACGGCGCATCGCGACTGAATGGGTTCGATTATCTTTTCGCTCGCGTTGCACGCCAACGCGAACCTCGTGGTGTTTGAATACAGCTCCATCGTTCTGCGCATGGCCTGCTGCGCCGCGGATGTCATGCTATCCGCCTCGTCGAGAAGCACGATTTTGTGCCGGCCGGGGGGCAGGGTTACTTACGATAGGGAAAACAAAGTGTCAGTCTTGTACGTGGCGATGTTTGGACAACAGTCACCAGCGTTAGAGATAAAACAGTGACAGGGTTTGGGAAAGCCAAACACAACACGAACCTTTTTTCTGCGCGAACATCTTGATTTTGTTCCGCACCACATCGATGCCTCGGTCATCCGATGCGTTCAGCTCCAACACCGCGTCTTTGTACGCGCCGCCTAGTAACGTGTGCGCCAGACACAGAATGCTGGTCGTTTTGCCGATTCCAGGCGGCCCGGTAAAAATCAAGTTGGGCATGTTTCCCGTGCTCGCCATCGCGGCCAAACGCTCCACCGCTTCCCTGTTTCCCACGATCTCCGAGATTTTGGAAGGGCGGTACTTCTCCACCCAAGGAAGCGTGCTGTTGCTGGCGAGTTTGGCCATCGCGGACGGAGGGTACGGGGTCTCCCTGCCTCGCGAAAAAAGCAGACACCGCGCGAAATCGCGAGAAGCGCGACCGTGAGTGAGACGAGGGAAGGAGATCTGCGAGGTGTGCCCACATTTCAAAAAAGCCGTAAAAGCGTGAATTTTGAGAAGTCGCGACCGACCACAAAAAGAAGGAAGGTCGCTACAGTACCTCCTCGCACACATCTCGACGCGCGTTTCGGTGATGCGCGTCGTCGTCGCTGGCACGATGCGTTTGCGCGTTCTCGCGCTCGCGGCCGCGCTTCTTGTGGCGCAGCCCCAGGTCGCGATGGGAGGCGCGGTGGTGTTCGTTTCGGATCGAGGGTATTTTTCGGCCGGCGACCAAGTGATGATTGAATCTCAGATTGAATCGGAGGCGACGTCCTTGCCTCGCGAAACCTACGAAACCCTGGGCCGAGGCGCGATCGAGGGCATCGTCCTTGGGTTAGTCGGCACGGGCAGTGGGTCTGCCCCCGAAACCGCGCCCGAGTGGTTCGACGCGCGGGCGGTTACACACGAACCGCCACGCGTGGTGCTCCTAGGATGGGGCGGCGAAATCTCGCCCGCAGATCTCGCCGACGCATCATTCGCGGCGGACGTTTCGCGTTTGGGAGCGGAAATCGTGGCGCCGAACACGGGTGTGCTGGGTTCGCGTGAGGTCGGCACAACCGCAATTGCGGAAACCGTGTTGGTGTCGCACCGTGGACGCGCGTTCGTGGCGGGCGACTGCGGCGCGGAGTTCGGGGCGGACACAACTAAACTCGACACGAACGACGCCGTGGCGCAATGGCGGCGCATGGTCCCACTTTCGGGTAATGAAACGTGGGCGGGGCATGCACCTGACCTTGTTATAGTGTGCGGTGGCGACACCACTGGCGACACGACTGACGGCACGAAAATCCAAAACTACGGGCTCACCTTGTTCGCGGATTTCGCCGCGGCGCTGCGAGCCGATTCGCAATCGTGGGCGGGCGTGTTTGTCGGCGTGCAAGGGGACGAAGACGTAAAAAACGAATCCGTCGCGGAGTGCGTCCGCGAGATGCTGAGTGACGAAGCGCGCTTGACACGCACTCGCAGCATGCACGCGTCGCAAATCTCACGTTCGCTTCTTCAAGACGACGCGTCATCCACACACGCGTGCGACGCTCTGTGCCGGCTGCAAACCAACGTCGTGACCGGGTTGGTGTTTTTCTGGACAATCGTGTTAACGGTGCTGTTCGGGTACGCCCTGATGCACAACCTCGATTCCCCCACGCGCTTCGAAAAAAGCAAAGATGAAGACCAAAGGTGATGAGTCAAGGACGCGTGCGTGCGATGCTATCTGGATAGCGGGAGAGGCGTTGATGTGTGAACCCGTCGGAGTGAGTTTAGAGAATAAATACACGAATACAAAGAATTTACAAAAATAGGATAGACCACCGCCGAGAAAACGTTCCGTCACGCCGTCGCGAGTTTCTCCACCGCTGCTTTCCTGGGCACGTGTTTGGCGGATTCGCCGGTCTCTGCTGTGGTGAGCGTTGTTTTTTCCTCGGTAGTCGTTTCGATAGCCTCGGTTGCTTGCCCGTCAATCGGCGCGTCGTCGACGGCGGACTCGGCGGCGTCAGCGCCGTCCGCATGAAACTCTTCCTCTTCCTCTTCCTCTGGCGCCCACTTCGACGCCGACCGAGTCAACATGGAGACATCGAAGATCTTGTACAGCTCGTGGATTCCCCCGGGAGGTATGCCGAGCATCATTTTCGAAAAGCCAGAGGCGCCGTGTTGTAGGTCAGGGGGAAGGGGCACTCTTATCTCAACAAATTCTTCGGCGGAGACGGTTTCTTCGGTTTCTAGGAGCGCGAAACAGGATTCAGGCACCTCGCGCGAAAGCGTGACCACCGCCGTGTCGTTGTCTGTCATCACCCAGTGAAGCGTGAACTGATCCATAGGTGGTGTGTCGCATTTGTCCGCCACGGTCAGGCCTTTGCCAGAAACGCGAACCACCAGCGTGTGGTCCTCGAGGTGAGGGGCGAATCCTGGGCTTGACGTTTCCACTGAATACGGCGCCCCGAACGCAGAGGGGTCCACACACTCGGCGTGAACGCGCGCGCACGCGAGTGCGGCCGCGACGCAGGCCACGGCGAAGGTGGACCTTGCGAACATGGGGACGAACCGCGCAGAAGCCCGCTGGGGGTGTTTGTGTGCTCGCGTGCTGGACGAGAGGGGTGATGACGTCAGCGTCGAATTGTTCTTGTTGAGGCTTTTCCAAAAATTTCGTCCTTGACTTTTTCGCAAACTCCGGTCGTCGTGCCACTCCTTCGGGCACGCGCGGCACCAACCTCGGCCCCCGGTGTCTCCTCTTTTCCGTATCCGTCCCCAGCCATGGGCGCGGCGAACCGACGCGAAATCGTGTCGCGCCCAAGGGCCTTCACCGCCCTGTCCAAGGTCGTGAGCAACATGCCGACCTTAAGCGAGGGGGTGAAAAACTACGTGCATCACGTGCGTTTCCTGATTCGACCTCTGTTCCATCTCCCGGCGGACGCCGAACGCGACGCGTTTCTCTGTCGTTTTCCGCATCGAAACGAGCACGCGCGTACGGGTGGTGGCATACCATCTCCGAACCAGACCCGCCGACGCACACGACCGCCAACCCGACCCCCCCCTCGTCCCGGACCACGTCCCTCCGTCGTCGCGTCCGACGGTTCGGTTCGCCATGCCTTTTTCGGGCGCGCGGCGAAAACGAAAACGGCAGCGCCCGTTTTGAAACGTCAAAAAAGATTGACAGTGGAAGAATCATTCGCACATCTAACTAACCTTCACACATCCCCCCCCCCAACCCCTACCAGGCTGTGATTCTGTTTTTCTCCGTGATGATCGTCGCCTCACTTACGATGGCGTTCACGTACGTCCCGGCTAAAATCAAGCGCGAGCCCTTCACGGTGCGCAGGAGCGATAAGTGTTTCGTTTCGAACGAAACGGTGTGCGACACGTACGCGCGGTCGCAGTTCTTTTTCTGGAACCTGACCAACGCCCAGGAAGTGGTCGACGGATTGGCGCCCCCAGTTTTAGTGGAAGTAGGTCCATACGTGCTTCACGGCGGGAAGGAGAAAAAGAGCGACATAGAGTTTCACGCGCCGCGGAACGCCTCGGAAGACGGTACGTGTTGGCCTTTCACCAAATAACAAGACTGTTTGCGCCCAATCAAGACTGACACTTTCTTTTTGTAAAATCACAGGCGCGACCCAAGCGCGCCCGGCTTCCGTGAGCTACGTCGCGGGTTCCTACGCGCGATGGGATTTCGACTCCTTTTGCGACGGATGTGCCTTGAGTGACACGATCGTCTCCCTGAACCCCGCGTATTTAACCCTGATCAAGACCTACAAAAGCGAAACAAACTTCCTGTACTCCCTGACTCCGAAAGTGTTGCCCGGGGTGGTCGCCGGCATCAAAGCCGTGTTTTCGGCGCTCGCGGTGAGTCACGCCGTTTCCATGCCGCACATCGCCGCCGCCGCCGCCGCGGACACAACGGGCGCCGCGCTTACGCAACTCGCGATTCAGCAATGGGCTGATTTGAGCATTCTCGGCGGCGCTTCTATTGTTGACTTGCCTCTTCCCACGTCGACGCTGGCGTCTTTTCCAGTCGCACCAGAGCTGGGCAAATACCTGCGCGCCGCGACGAACAACTCCATGACCGGCTTCGCACTCCCAGAGGCGAGCGCGGTTTTGAAGTTCCTCACCAAGTACGACCCTTCCGGGATCGGCGTGCTTGGGTTTCTTTCCGTGAACGCCACAGTGGGCGCGGGAATGGTCAATTCATACGCGTCCACGATTAACCTGACCGCGACAGTGACCGGAACGCACGTACGTGTTGTATTTCCCAAATCCAGGCACACTGTTTGCCCATACAAGACTGACACTTTTCTTTTACAATCACAGGCGTTACTCGCGAAAGGGTACGTGGACCAAATCGCGCGCACGTACGGAAGAGGCGCCGCCGCGGCTAAGATCGGCCCTTTGTTAGGACCCGCCTCCTCAGGCGTGTTCATCGCGCGTCCTGTTTCCGAGTGGTTGATGGGTTATGTCGACCCGTTAACGTCGTCGAGGTACCCCGCGACTCACCCGGCGCACCTAGTAAGACCGGTCACGAAAACGTTCCTGCACGACGACCTCGGCATTGACAACTCTTCGACCGCGGTGGACCGCGTTCCGAGGAGCGTCACCGATAAGTCGCAGTGGCCGGGCCTCGGTGCGACGCGGTGGACGTTAGCAACCGGCGCGGACGACTCTTCCCGCGCGTTGGACGTGCTCGAAAGCACCGGCGGGAGCGGCGCCACTGGATCAGGCGACGCGAGCGAGTACAAGTACCAAGTCGGGAACGTTTCATACACGGAACCCGTGAGGGGCAAGTACGCCGCGCGCGCCGTGTACCGCAGCGTGAAGGACGCCACCGCGGAGGGTAACCCCGAGGTCGTGGCGTGGCTCGACTTTGGTTCGTCGCTCGATTTCGGCCGCGCCGTGAACCTGGAGTTCGCAGGCACGTCCTGGTTCGCGCACGAAGACGTGGAGGTACGTATTGGGCCTTTCCCAAATCCCACCTATGTTTGCACAAACACAAGACTGACACTTTTCTTTTACAATCACAGGTTCACAAGTTCCGCGTATCGCGCGACGCGCTGTTGCCGTGCCCGGTGAGCGTGGAGAACTGCCGGTACGCCGCGTCTGCGTACGGCGCTTTCAACGTGAGCTCGCACCGCGGGATTCCCACGGTGACCACGATGCCGCACGGCTTCGACGCTGACCCAAGGCTGTGGGGTTTCCTTGACCCGCTCGCGCCTCGGAGATCTTCCCGAAACCCGTTCGCCCCCGACCAAACGAAACACCAAATCGAGTGGGACGTGTTCGAAATGTCCGGCGACGTGCTTGGGATGCGCTTGCGGTACCAGAACAACTTCCTGGTGTCCCCGACGGACATTTTCTACCCCAATCTGTGGAAACCTTCAAGCGACTTGGGTGCTTTCGACGCCACGAAAGGAACTTACCTGCCAATCGCGTGGTGCGACGTTTCCTGGGCGGCGCCGCAAAGCGCGATCGACGACATCGCCGCGATCATCAAGGAAGCCACCGGGTTGACGATCGTGTACATGATCGGCCTTCCAGGCGCCTCATTCATGTTCGTCGCGTACCACGCGTGCGCGCTTTACCTCAAAAGAAGAGTCGCGTTCGGTAAGAAACAGGTCCGGGACGAAGTCAACGCGCAGAGTCTGCTGCAGTCCAACGCGGCCCGGAGCGATAAGTACGCGCCGGACGACGGTAACGACGCCGGCGACGCCGGCGACCCGTACGAAAGCGTTTCGAGCGCGCCGCCCGCCTTGGGGCCTTCCGTGGTTCAAAAATCCAAAGACGTCAGTACCGTCCACGACGACGCAGAGGGTCGTTACCAGGACACCGACGCCTCCGTGGTGGTGGTGGATGTGCAAGGCAGGCGCTGAGCCGTGACCGTGATGAGAGTGCGAGCGCGAGATGAAGCGCGAGGCAGGCGAGGGTTGTTTATTTCAACTTGATTTTGGCTCTTCCCAGCTGATCGTTTCCGTTTTAAAAGTTGTTTAATTCGAGGGGTGCCTACACATTGTCCCTCGCCCGTCGTCGTCTCGCCTCAGCGTAAGGGGACTCGCGACGCCATGGACGAGACGCAGGTTGTTGACACTGCCGACGGCGTCGCGACTGACACGACGCAGCTGATGGATACGCAGCTGGAGAATCCCGCCGCGCCCAAACCGTGGGGGTCGAATTTCGTGTCTCCCAAAAAGCAGGTCGTCGCTCATTCCCCCATCCAAGACGACGAGGCCACTCCGGCGCCTGATGATTACGACGACGACGCCACGCAGGCGCCTGAGGACGACGACGACGGGTTGGGTGATTTCGCCGGTGCCACGATGCAACACCCGCACGACGACGACGCCGTGGAAAGCGACGACGACGCTACGCAGGCCCCGCCTGAATCCCCCGAGCCGGTTGCTAACGAAACTCCCGAGGCGACCCTGGAGGTCGCCCCAGAGGAGCCCCCCACAGAGGTGGTTCCCGAGCAGCCAGCTCCCGAGATGGTTCCCGATGTATCTCCCGCGCCTCCCCCGGAGCCGCAGGTCCCCGAGCCACAGGTCCCCGAGCCCGCGCCCGCGGAAGCTGACGCGCCGGAGCTGGACGACGCGGACGATTTGGAAGTTGTGGACGCGATGGTGGATGCGGTTTCCGAGCCAAGCGAGTCTCACATTGACGGAGTCGTCGGACAACACACCGTGGAGCGCATCGACACCGCGACGGAAGTGGACGCGTTTGAGACGGAAAAAACGCAACGGCAACACACGCCCTTCGACGACGCCGAAGAAACGCAGCCGTTTCTCACCGCCCAGGAACGCATAGAAAAGACGCCTGAAAAGCCCAAGGTTGGGTTCGCTTTGGAAACAGGGGCGAGCCCTGACATCGCCCCCGCGGGCGGCGCGTGGCGAGCAGCAGGAACCATGGTGTACGACACGCAGATGATCAACGACACGCAGGTCAGCTCTGAACCGGTGGAAACTCCCGTGGAAGCTCCCGTGGAAGCTCCTGCTGAAGCTCCTGTGGAAGCTCCAGTGGAAGCTCCTGTGGAAGCTCCGGTGGAAGCTCCTGTGGAAGCTCCTGTGGAAGCTCCTGTGGAAGCTCCTGTGGAAGCTCCTGTGGAAGCTCCTGTGGAAGCTCCTG
>Ga0115004_10004455_pt1 | contig 11193 bp, 3 predicted proteins | sample ArcticOcean_MG_C_10_FD_88737 | JGI IMG/M metagenome (GOLD analysis project Ga0115004, IMG submission 88737) | Marine microbial communities from western Arctic Ocean - ArcticOcean_MG_CB11_90 | ecosystem: Environmental > Aquatic > Marine > Oceanic | place: Arctic Ocean: Canada Basin | collected... | reverse complement strand
CCCGCCCCGGTTATTCCCAGAGAAGCCGTAGACGTCTACTCTCTCGCATAATTTACTCGCTAATACGTTCAAAGGCCTCGCCCAACCACCGGTTGGATGCATTTTTGAGGGCGTCCCTGAAAGTTGGTAAAGCTCTCTTCTTAAGCGAGCGATTGGATGCGCGCCCCCAGATCTTAATAGAACTTTCCTACCCTCGACGAGTAAAGATTTCGGTACGAGATCGATGTTCTTTAACAACATATACGCCAAGTCCGGTTTCGAATCGCCTTTGCCTTGCGCTTTACCAGCACCGCCTCCACCGCCGGCGTAATTCGATTTCACGATCGTAAACGTCGTTTTCGTGCCAACAGCTTTCTGAAAACCTTTCATGGGCGTGTTATGCCTAAACACCGTATCGTGCATATCGATCTCTTCGCCCCTATTTCCTTTCAATAAGTTATCTGAATTCGCGACGATTGCACATGAACCTAAAGAACCGTCAGTGATTGAAGGTAAACTTTCGGCTAACTTCAAATACTTCTTTGTCGCCTCATCAGAAGTAACATCGAACTTCAATTTACGCATGATCCCTCTCCCGCTCGCAGAGCTCGGATTCGCGCACTTCTCCGTAATATATACGCACGAAATGTTCACATACTTCGATTCATCTCCCCCAGGTCCAACCGTTGGCACTACGTCAGTTAATCTATCCAGTTTCCTCTCAATCATTTGTTTATTTTTTTTCGGTTGTCCAATACTTAAACTCTTCTTCGTCGGCATACCAGGGCACGTTTGTTGTTCTACGCGATAGAACTTACTGTTCGTATCTCTTTCTCGTCGTCGTTCGTCGCGCTTATATTTACCTTCATCGCTTTCATCGAATACGACTCGATCGAAATCATCGGTTGTACTAAAACTATCGCTATTTCCATCGTTATCGGTTTCGTCTGCCTCTTGTTCATCACTGCCGTTCTTCCTCTTCTTCTTCTTCTTCTTAGGATCATCGTTTTCGTCTTCTTCCTCTAACGTCGGTTCAGGCACTGGTCCATCGTATACGTTCTCCTCGTCCTTCACTTCTGATGGATTGAAAACAACGCTCGCATACGAGGCAAACTTAGATCCTATCTCGCTCGTCAACGATTTCGCAAACCTTACTGATGATACCAGTTCACTATCACTGGCATCATTTTCTCGCGAGTTCTTGATTAAGAGCATTGAAACGAGTGCGATGAGTGCGAGTACTAACGAGACCGTAATCAGAACTGATTTTGCCAAAGATCTTTTCTGAAACTGATGTGTTCTGGTAGTAGAACGCGCGGTGTGCGCTAGCGTTTCAGTGACTAGAGCTTTAGCGACGGCGGACATCGTTCACTGCAAGCACTTATAGAAGTCCCCTGATGGCTCTCATCGCAGTGAAAATAAAACCGAACGCGTCGTCGTCGATCTGACGAAACACGAAGCGAAAACGTTTTGGAAAACTTTTCGCTCTCAGAACAAATTACTTTTGTTAGAGTAATAAAGTCGTTCGCTAATAAGTATACTCTTCTTCTTCTTCTGCTTTAATATGTTTTTTATGAGTTAGCGAGATCGGTGGTTAAGTGCGCGGAAATCACTCTGCGATTGATTGAGTGTGTACGTGCACAAATAGTCTTCGAATAAGACAGCGCAGTGTGTAGTGTCGACGAAGATGAAGACGAGGGCAACGGAAGCTTTATTAGTGAACGTCGTGAAAGAGTGTGGTCACGAGAGGACTTGTTTCGAGCGCTCGTGCTTAAGAAGCAGAAGAAGAGGAAGGAGGGGAAATAAAAGAGCTTTGACGTTCATGAACGCGTTCGCGTTCGTGCTCTTCGTAGCATCGATAGTTAACCTATACTTGGCCATTACGCACGGTAACGATGCGAGGATTACGCTCGCTGTTGACAGGAGCAGAGCGAGGAAATCGGCAAAGTCGATTTCGCAAACGCAAACGCAAACGAAAGAAGAAGGGGAACATAATAATAATAATAATAATAATAATAATGATAATAATAATGATAAGAAAGATGAACGACTGACGTTGAAATTCTATTACGACGAACGAAGGAAACAGAAACGAGAGAAGAATAAAGAACGCGACGAAGAGAAATCGAGAGTACGAGAACAAAAAGAAACGATGTATAGCAAACGAGTGAACAGCAACAAGGCGGCTTATGGAAATCAAGTAGGAGATTCGAACGATGACGACGACGACGAAAATGGTGCGGACGCAGATGCAAATGTGATGACGCAAACTATTAGAGAAGCAAATGTTTTAGAGAAAAGATTGAGCGTTCTAGGGCGAGGGAAAGGCGGAAAATTTAGGTATCCAGAAGAGGACGACATTAAAGCTCTTGAACCTTGCAACAGCGGTAGGGTTTTCCAGCACGAAAGAGAAGAAGAAGAAGGAGAAGAAGAAGGAGAAGAAGAGAACGGAACGACAACGAAAACGACGAAATGGTTACCTGTGCCGGAGAGATTTTCGAGGCAAAACGTACAAACGAGAAAAAAAGAGTTTGGTAAGTTAAGCAAGAAGAAGGATTTGAACCAATTGAAGTTAAAATTTCACGATAAAGCATCGTTGGTGTTGATGCCGTCAGGTCAAGTTATAGCTTTTTGGCAATCTGCGAAAACGGTTGAGGGCGAAAAAGGACAACACGTTCGAGTGGCGACATCAGACGACGAAGGCGTTTCGTTCGGTTCTTCGTTCGCTTTGTTTTATAAATATGGTGGAGAGGACGGAGAAGATTCTAGAGACGACGACGAGGAAATTACGGCACAATGGACGCCTGTACCACACGTCGATGCGGATGGAAATCTTTTTCTTTTTTACGCTGAATCAGATGGTGGGTGTGAATATCGCGACCGAGGTAAAGTTGAATACGTTCCCGGAGGATCGATCAAAGTCATAAAGCTTATGCGTGATCAAAACGTTGTCGATAAAAAATCACAATGGTCGGAACCAGCAATGGTGTATTCAATTTATGAAGAGAATTTCGTGCCAAAACTCCTAGCAAATCCCGTGCTCGCACTTGAGGACGACGATGGGACTTTAATTTTACCATTTTGGCGAGATAACTCGGTCTTACAATCAAAACGAGAACTTTTTACGTCGTCGAGAAAGGCGCATTGCCGCGTAAAACAAACCGGGGAGGCGGATACGCCGGCGACACGAACGATTCGTTCCAAAACAACATCTGCGGGAGTTTTGGTCTCTAAAGACGGAGGTTCAACATGGCTTGCGAAGGGAAAGATTGAGGAAGTACCCATTGAAGACGACGAGGACGACGAGAATGATGAGGGAAATACTACATCTTTTAACGGTCGCACTGCTGCAGAGAATTGGTCAATTGGTGCGAAAATGACAACTCTTACTGCGCCGAGCGTTGTTGAAGGTGGCGATAAATTAGTTATGTACCTACGCTCTCAATCCGGGGGCGTTTACGTCGCAGAATCTGAAGAGAAAAATGTGTACGAGAAATGGTCCGAGGCTAAAAAGGTTTCTGATTTGAGACGTGAGCCGGGGGCGAAATCGTTCGTTCAAAGTTGGAAAGATTCAAAGATGAAACCAACACGAAACGTTGAAATCATCGCGTTTAACGATCACAGGAAAGACGAAATTGTAATTAGTAGTAGTAGTAGAAGTAATAGTGCTCGTAATACTAATAGCGATGATAGCACTAGTAGCGTAGAAGGCAGTAATAAAAATGGAGATGATGATAACGAAAGTGAAAAGCTGCGAAGGGTGAAACTTCCTGACAAAGTTCGCACGCAGCTTACTTTGGCAATTTCCGAAGACGCCGAAGAGGATGTACTCGATGCATCTTGGACGAAAATGAAAGGGTCTGTTGCCGGAGTCGTAGGCAGTGGCATTACACCGGGATTAATGTTTCATAACCCTTGGGTTTTGCGCGTTGGCTGTAAAATGTTGGTCGCGTATTCAAAAATGTACATCTCGAAATTTGGACAAGGTAAGAATAAAGAAGAGGCCCACTATTCTGTGCGCGTATCGAACGTCGAATTCACAGTCAACGGTGAAAAGGTTTGCAGTTCAAATTTAAGGCGATATTCATGCGCGGGAGATGGTGATGATGAATCGCTGCAAACGTTTGAGAATAACGAAGAAGACGGAGATGAGGAAAGTAATAATGATGATGAAGGCAGTGGTTTTGACCATCAAAATGGATCAAAGACGAGAAGCATTGGATCTTCGTCCAAACGCGGTGATGCGATGAAATCCTTGCAACTGACTCGTAACATCAATAGACGCGCAGAGCGAAAGCGACGAGGCGCTGAAACATAAATAAAACATATTTTGTTATAATTTAAATATAATAGGGTATAAATTAAAAACACGCGATATTAGTGCGTGTTAACCTATTTATTAGTGATGACTTTTGGATGACCTTTTATTGTGTTTTTGCCGCGTCGAGAGTGTTCTTGACACGAGTTGAGCCTACCTCCTTCCTAATCATGAGTATTCTGATTTGTTCCGTTTTAGATAACGCACTAGACAAATATGCACTCATATTTTATGAATATTCACGTTAAACTTGCTTTCGATTCGTAATGTAGGGGACTTCAAGTTCCATTTGACTAAGTACCATCGGATACATTATGAACGAGACAAACAAATCGTTTAAAAAATTATCGGTTATGTTACGTAACGCTCTCACGTGATAGCGAACAATCGCAACGTGAGCGGCGAAGAACACAAATAACATCCATGCAACTGGTTCTGTTCCTTTCCCGATCCCCGAAAGGCATAGGCATAAGAACCATGATAACCACGTGCAAGTTCCGATTATCGCGTGAACCAAGCCAGTGGTTTCAGAACCGAACGCGCATGATGCGGCTTTTCGGAACGCGATAAATGGAAAAAGTAAAGCGATGATGTTTGACTTAAGTCGTTCGCCGCTAGAAGGCGAATCTTCATCCATGTTTTCAGGAGCGTATAATTCGAGAAAATCAAGAGACGATACAATGAAGCCGCGTCGTTGTGACATTATGTCTTCATCGCGCATTTCACGCTTTAGCGCACGATAAAGTGACGTGCAGCAATAACATATTGCAATCGTATACGGTAAGCCGGCAACGATTGAAACGGCCTGAATAGTACCCAGTCCGGAACTTGACGCGGAGAGCAACGCCTGCGCAGTTGCCGCTTCGGTGACTGCCCAGTAGACTCTCTGAGGCCAAGGTGGATTTTCATGTCCTTGGGCGGAGATTATGTCGTCCACGAAGCTGCCAGAATCAGAGCTCGTCACGAAATAAAATGTAATGCCGACGAGAATCAACAAATGCATGAAAGTAGTAAGCGAACCATACGGTTCCATAATATCAAGAATGCGTTTGTCACTCCCACGACAAGAAAGTAAATAATAACCCTTCTCCGCAAGAGCAATGGCTTTTTCGGACGACGGTTCGCCACTCGTATACCCAGCGTCTGCGCAATTAATACTCCAATCGCTCTTATCGACAGTCACGTCCAATGCGAGCTCGGCCGCGCGTTGCATTTTAATGCCGAGAGAGCCGAACGTGGATAACAAGACAAACGAGAACAAAATTGGTGCTAAAAAGGCACCTTTAATGACTTGCCCGACCGTTCTACCCTTTGAAATCTTGGCGATGAACATGCCAACAAATGGCGCCCATGATATCCACCATCCCCAGTAGAAAATAGTCCAACTGTCCATCATCCATGTCGGTCCAGAGTCATACTTTTCAATGGCCAACGCGGAAGATGTCGGAACTCCAGTAGCTTCGAAGAGTTTATCGCTCAACGTCGATTTACCCCATAAAAGTGATTTACCTTCGTAATTGTACCCGTCGAATTCAGAGTTCAACTGCGTCCAAGTACCGCAATTGAATCCGACTTGAACAACGTACGTCATGTACACGCCAACTGCTTCAACGAAAGAGTTGAGCAAGAACCACGTATTATCAACGACCATGACCAAGACCAAAAGGATTAAACCAAGAACAAACGTTATTAACGACAGCGTTTTGATGCCACGTTTTAAACCAAGGAGGACGGAACACGTGGCAATCGCGGTGATTATCCAGATGATACCAGTCTGTGTTTTCTCGTTCACAGCTACGGACCCGTCCAATTTATTTAAGACCGCGTTTATTTGAGAGACTCCAAAACCCAACGAGGTGCACACGCCGAACGTAGTGCACGAAATAGACAAGGCATCGATGAGATCACCAGCCATGCCTTTCGTATGATCCCCAATCAGGGGATGAAACGCGTTTCTCATAGTCATTGGTAAACCTTGACGGTGACACGTCATGCCGAGAGTCAACGCGACGACGATGTACGGGATCCATCCGTGTAAGCCCCAGTGAAAGAACGTTTGAAAGATCGCCTGTTGCGCCTTTTGATCATCGTTAGTAACAACGAGCTTTTGTAAATTCCCAGTACTTCGGTAATAATAAATAGGTTCGCTCACGCCGTAATAATAAAGGCCGACTCCAATTCCGCAAGAAAATAACATCGTGAACCATGCGAAATCAGAGAATTCTGGCTTATCGTCATCTTTCCCTAACTTAATGTTTGCGTATTTCGTGAACAAAATCCAAATAATGAAAATAAACCAAACGTCTTGCGTCAATATATACATCCAACTGAAGTTGACAGTAATCCATTTCTTCCAACGCTGAAACTCTTCGGGGAGCTCTGGATTACTCGATTTGTCGTCGATTAATACGGCCGCGACGAAGCCCCACAGTACTAACGACGCGAGACCGGACGATACCCAATTGAATCAGAGAAACCTGTAGTACAGTACATATATATATAACAGAAAAGTGTGTGAGAGAGAGAGAAGAAAGAAAATAAATGCATAAGCAGTAAAATTGTTTCGTCGTCGTTCTAGCAGTACGTACGAGTTTCTGAAGACACGCAGGGAGTAAAGTAGGACGCAGCAGTTCTTTGTTTAAGGACTCAAAACAATCGCATATCCCGCTTATGAGAATCAACACCAGAATCCAAACGATCGACTGACGATCTTTGACGACACAGAAATCGAACGAAAAAGGATAGTTAAGGATGAACTATCTCTATACGATTCGTTTTCGTCGTTTATTCAATGCATCGATCGTTTGGCGCGACTGTTCTCTTCTCTGATGAGTAATGGTCGAAGACGCATGGGACGAGGGAGATATTTTTATATCCAACAATGGGTAGCGATATAAAATCTCTATGATTGCATAGAAAAACGAAACGACACGCGCGCTCGAACGAGAGCGAAAACAACTTACGGCTTCCCGAACAAATCGACCGAGACCCATCTGTTCTTACGAACGTGACGTTCGACGTTCTTATCGTCTGAATAATCATCAAACGCGATCGATTGTTTTTCTTCGCTGGTCATGTTCGACATATTCGAAAAAAGTGACGTTGGTCTTCTTCTTATCCTTCTTATCCTTTAAAAATTTAAAAATCTCAAATGACCAAAACACTGCATGCACACTTGCGCATGTGCATTAAAAAAGGGTCTCTCTCTCTCTCTTACGTAGCATATCTCAAACTATAGATTCGCTAATATAAAATACTTCTCGCTTTTATTGGCAGAAGTTGTTTGTAATTAATTCTTCTTTCTCTCTCTCTATACTTCATCATCGTCTTCACTATTACTATTACTATTATAACCATGAACAATTTCATCATCATCGTCATCATTTTTTTCTATTCCTTTAGAAGCACTATTCGCGGCTAAGAAAAACACGACGGCGGCGACGGCGAAACAGAAAACGAAAGATTTCATGACCAAACGCCAATTTTCATCTGTTTTCAATAAGAAATAACCAAAGATTGGCGGTGAAGGAACGTCACCGAAAACATGCACGGCTACTGTACATAACGCACATGCTAAAGGCCGACTTTCTGATGGGACGGACCATAAGACGACTGCGTTTATTGGTGCTTGCAACATGAACGCGAAGAACTCACCGATGATTAAGAAGAATATAAAAGCCGAGAAACTCTTCATCGAAAACGAAATCATGATGAAGACGAATGCGAATATACAACACATGCCGCTGAAGTATAAATTATCAGCAACCGTTTCCATCGATTCCGATGATTTTGAATGAGCTTCTCTCGTTCTTCTTTTCTGCTTTTTATTTTTCGAAAAATATTCAACCCCAAAGCCGCCGAGCAAAGTACCGAAAATTCCACAAAAAATGGTAACCAAACCGAGCGTATAATCCGCGTTAGACCTCGTCTTTAATTCTTCTTCAAATAATGCGTACCCAGCTTTTGGTCCCCACGCAGTAAAAACACCTAATACAAGCGAATACCACGAAAATCCGCTTAAAGTGAGGAAAAATGTTGGAATCGAAAGTAATCTTATTGCATCTCGTGCGAATGTTTCTAAAGCGGCAGTGTTCAAAACTCGCACTCCTGGGTTATTCACTACAGTGATAGCATGAGTAGCAGTAGTACTAGTATTCCTAGTAGATTTCGATTGCTTTCTCAAATCAATCGGCTCAGATAAAACGCAAAACGCAAACAAAGGGATTAACAAAAGCGCGTTTCCAAAGAAAGCAAAGCGCCATCCTAAATACGTCCCAACTATGCCACCATACACAATCCCCAGAGCAACACCGAAAGGTATGCATAAATATAAATAACTCAACCATATCGTTTTTTTCCCTTTCGGTGCGTGGTCATCAATAAACGGCGCCGCGAGCGCAACAAAACTCGCTTCTCCTAATCCGACTAAAACTCGCATGAACGCTAAGAATAAATAATTCGGACTGAACGCGCATCCGATATCTCCAATTGCGCACGCGCCCAGACCAATCGCGATCAATTTAAGCGCATTCACTGTTTTCGAAAGTTCTGAAAATATAGGCGCTCCAACTAACAACCCGATCACGAACACCGATTGTAATACTCCGTACTCTGCGTAATCGATATGGAATTCGCCTTGTAAACCGGTTCCTTTACTAAGATTAGTACTATTACTATCACTATTGTTATCACTAGGAGGTTGTCCAGAAACTGCCGCCGACGAGACGACTCCGCGATCTAAATAAAGTGTTATCGCTATTAAGCAAAACAATTTCAGTAATTTCTCAGGCGCGAACCAGCTCGGTAATCTCATCTGTATCAACAACTCATCATCGTTTCCTTCTTCTTCTTCGTCTTCTTCAACAGTAGCAGAAGTAGTAGTAGCGACAGTGGTAACAATAGCTGCATTGAACAAACGAACGGTTTCGTCGTCTTCATCGATCATTGTAAGTAATCCTCCTGCTCCCCTTCCTTTTAACGAAGATGATGATAAAGACGAAGAAGAAGAAGATGAAGAAACGCTGCTCTCAGTATTATTACTATTACTATTTCTTCTTCTCGATCGGATTATTATTATTATTATTATTATTATTATTATTATTACTATTAGGTATCGTTAAATCCGGTTTATAGAGAACGTGAACTAAAGAGGCTCCAGTCAATGCGGAGGCTAAACTGACCACGAATGCCTTGAACGGTGGCATCAACGCATGCACTGTGTATATATCTGATATATATATATATGTGTGTGTGTCTGTGTGTCTGTGTGTTTGCGTGTTATTATATTATTATTATTATTATTATTCTTTCCAGCAAGCACGACGAAAGAATAAAGAATAAAGTAGTAGGCTAGTAGTAGGTGAATTGATAGGAAAGAGAACTTTGCTTAAAATAAACGCGCGCTTGCTTGCCCTCGCAAGTACTCCTCGATTCAATGATCATAAACGATAAGTATTTAACGATGCAGTGCAGCGCTCGTTCTTCTTCTTCTTCTTCTTCTTCTTCCTCTCGTTCAAGCATAGATCGTAACAGAGTATCATCGCACGCGGTGAATAACTATCTGAACCCGATTCGTTTCGTGCAAGATATGTTTCCCTTGAATCATAGTACTCATTACGATCACGATAGTACTACTTATAATAATAATAATAATAATAATAATAATAAGAGAATACACATGACGCATAATCTAGAGTTCACGCATTGTGGGCAAGGACTACTCGCGCACTCAGAGAACGGGTTATTATACCTATACAACGTAAAGAATAAACCAGAAGAAGAAGAAGAAGAAGAAGAAGAAGATTGTGTCACTGATGAAAGCGAGAGTACTGAGAAGAAGAAGAAGAAGAAGAAGAAGAACGTGTTCAAGGTACCGAAGAGTACGTACGACGTGAAATTTTATCCAGGCGCTCATAGAGAGATTAAGGAGACCATGATCGTTATATGCGCGAGTAAAGATAATGGAGTGAAGATGTTAGACGTATCGTCGTCGTCGTCGTCTTCGATTGCAGAGAAGAGTTTACGAATGGCGCGAGAAAAATCGCAATATTTCGAGAAGAACAGGAACGACGAACTCGTTGGATCGATATCGTGCTCGTTCACTGGGAACGGTGGTAAAATTTTGGGGGGGAAGAGAGAAAAAGGGATTTGTGTGTGGAATGCGGATCGGCCCGGTTGTGATTTTCAAGACGTCGGTTTCAACACGCAATCGAAATTGACTTCATGTTTCGCAGTCGGGAACGAACAAAATAACGGCATCGATTGCGCGAACGTTTTCGCGGCCGGTTCATATGGAGACGGAAACGCGATTTGTTTATACGATTTACGAAATGGATATAATGGTAACGATTGTTGCGTGTTAGCTATTGAAAATCCACACAAGTACGATGCGGTGTCGAACAAAAATTGTGGTGGCGGCATAACGTGCTTGAAGTTCTCAATGGACGGAAACGGTCTCTTCTCTTCGGCGAGAAAGTCAAACTCGATTTTATGTTGGGATTTACGAAAAGCAGTCAAGGCTGAAAATTTCATGGAAGGCATGCAGAGACCAAATCGTTCAAACGCGAAAACGAAGTTCGATATTGAACCGTGTGGTAAACACCTAGTCGCCGGCGGCGATGATGGAATTTTACGTTGCTTTAATCTTCGTGAAAACGGGAAAGAGGTTTTCGCGTTCAAAGCCTCTGACGACGCAGTCGCCGCTTTCCAGTTTCACCCTTTAGCGAGCTCCTTGAAAGAAACATCGACGATTAATGGCAGTAATGATCGAGAAGAAGAAGAAGAAGAAGAGGATTTATGCATGAACGACGTAGCTTTAGGCGCCTCCGTTAGCGGCGAACGATCGTACAATCAAAACATAACTAGCAATAGACAACGTAGTATTAGCACTAGCTCTG
>Ga0115004_10004447_pt1 | contig 11203 bp, 10 predicted proteins | sample ArcticOcean_MG_C_10_FD_88737 | JGI IMG/M metagenome (GOLD analysis project Ga0115004, IMG submission 88737) | Marine microbial communities from western Arctic Ocean - ArcticOcean_MG_CB11_90 | ecosystem: Environmental > Aquatic > Marine > Oceanic | place: Arctic Ocean: Canada Basin | collected... | reverse complement strand
CTTGTTTTATATTTTTTAGTAAAAATTTTCTTAGAGAATGACAAGATTGAATTAAACTTATTTTTCAAAATATGCTTGATTTGCACTTCTTTTCTTTCTGTAGATATATTTATGCAATTTTTTTATGGGAAAGATTTATTTGGAATACCTCCTCACGATGGACGTGTAGCTGGCTTTTTTGGGTCTGAAGGCATTGCCGGAGGGTACATACAGAAATTTTTTTTATTCTCATTTTTAGGACTCTTTAGTTTCGCTGAAAAAAAAAATTATAAAAATTTACTTATACTTGTTTTTTTGTTTGTTCACCTAAACGCAATAGCAATAACAAACAATCGAATGTCGTTAATTCTGTTGGTGTTTACATTAATTATTTTAACTATTTTTATTCCTTCTTTAAGAAAAATATTAATATTAAATTTTATGATAATAACTTGTTCCTTTTATTTTTTATTTATTACTAATGACAATATATCTAAACATTTTAAAAGAATCCAAACAGATATTGTGCAGCTTGAGCAGAAGGAAGGATCAAAAAAAGAATTTGGCTCAACTGAATACAAAATAAATTTTTTTAAATCAGATCATGGAAAGCTGTACATGTCAGTAATACAGTCTTACAAAAGTAACATATTTTTTGGAAATGGATATAAATCTTTTAGACTTAATTGCTCTAAAGTTTGTTCGACTCAACCTCATAATTATCAACTAGAAGTTCTCCATGATACTGGGTTAATTGGATTTATATTTCTTTCAATTTTTATAATTTTTAAATTAATTATAAAAATTGTAAAAATTGTAAAAAGAAAAGATTTAAACCTTGTTTATTATTTTACTTTTCTAAATTTTTTTATTGAAATATTTCCTCTAAAATCTACCGGAAGTCTTTTCTCAACATGGAGTGGGACTTTAGCTTGGTTGATCATTGCACTATCTGTATACGAAATAAAAAAATATGAAAATTAAAATATTAAAAGAAAAAAATACTTTAGTAGTATCCTTTTTTTTAATAATTGCATTCATAACTACAGGTTTATTTTTAGGTTTTAATAATCTTTCATTTACAAGTGATGATTGGCTGTATGACATTTATTCTTATGACCGAAGTAACGCGCAGAATGCTTGGACATTTTTTAAAGAAGATTTTTGGCATTTTCCTATTGGCTCAAATCCAAACTATGGTCTTGATGTTGCTAACTCCATAATTTTCACTGACTCTATTCCTGTTTTAGCTTTTTTTTTTAAAATTTTTAGTTTTGCTCTTCCTGAAAATTTTCAGTATTTTTCATTTTGGATTTTTTTGTGTTTTTTTTTACAGCTATATTCTAGCTATTTATTAATTAATTTTTTTACCAAAAATATTAAATTTTCTTTATTAGGTAGCTTTTTATTTCTTTTATTGCCTTTTTATTTATTTAGATTAGGACATCATCCTTCTTTAGGGGCGCACTGGTTGTTATTAATAGCTTTTTATTTCAATTTTAGCGTATCAGACGAAAAGAAAAAATTTTATTGGCTTGGGGTAATTTTAACTTCTCTTTTGGTCCATCTCTACTTTACTGCAATGCTAATAATTATGTATATGGTTTTTTTTATTAAAGAAATATTGATTAAAAAAAAATTTAAAAAGAAAATTTTAGAATTTTTTCTACTATCTATTAGTATTTTTTTTCTTATGTTTGTTGCTGGCTACTTTAACGGTAGCCCTATAGATGCGATCAGTAGAGGTTATGGCGTATTTAAATCTGATTTTTTTGCCATAATTGATCCGGTTTTTGATCATGATCTGACCAACTGGTCTATTGTTATAAACGATCTTTGGCCATCGCATTTTGAAGGGTTTAATTATATAGGCTTAGGAAATATTGGTGCTTTTTTGTTGGTATTATTTATTTTAATTAAAAAAAAAAATAAAAACGAAACATTTAAAACAATTAATAATAATTATGAATATATTTTTTTGTTTATAATTTTTTCTTTTTGGTCATTCACAACTAATTTTACAATAGCCGGGACAGATATCTTTAACATTCCATTAAATAAGTATTTATATGGCCTATTATCTATATTTGGTGCAACTGGTAGATTCTTATGGCCGCCAATTTACATGCTTATAATATTTTCTATAATTTATATATTTAGATATTTTAAAGATAATAAAAAATATTATATAATTATATTTTTTATTGCAGTTCAGCTAGTAGACATATATCCAAAAATAAAATCTAATTTTGTTGAGAAAAAAGAATTAAAAATAGATAAACTAGAATTTACCGATACTGTTTGGAAGTCAGTTTCTGAAGATTATGATAAATTAAGAACAACATATCTTTTCAATAATTATGGTCCTATGTTTAGTAAATTAAGCAAATTTATTACAGCTTACAATGTTAAGTCCACAGATATAATTTTAAACGCAAGTATGAGTAGAGTTAATGCTGCTAAAGCAAGATACAATCTAAATGATCTTTTTAACAAAGGGCTTGTGCAAGAAAATACCGCATACATAGTGGATAATTTAGGACACTTAAAACATTTAAAACATATATTTTCTTTTCATGATGTAGGTTTTTTCTACAGAAATAATTTATGGATAATGCTTCCAAAAAAAAAAAAGGATATGAACATAAAAGATGTAGACAGATTTAATAAAATTAATTTTAAAAAAATTGAATCTAATAGAATGTACAAATTAAATATTAGTGAAAAAGAAAATTTTTTAGGATTAGGATGGACTCATAATTTTGACAAGGAGGGAGTATGGTCTGAAGGAAATATTGCCACATTAATGCTCAACCTAGATAAAATTAAAAAAAAAAATCATGTGTTCAAAGCTAACATTAAAAAATATGATTTAAATCTAAATGATAATTATATATGTAAAATATTTATAAATAAAAAATTGAAAAAAGTTGTTAATCTTAATCAAATGAAGAAAAATGACATTTTAGAATTTAAAATTGATCAAAATGAAATAAATAGTGAAACTGTAATTAATTTTAAATTTGAAGGACTTATTTCACCCTATGATAGAATGATTAGTCCTGATGCAAGAAAATTAGGAATACTTATTAAAAATTTTGCCGTTAACGAATTAAAATGAAACCTATATCTTTAATATTTATTTGTTTTTTATTGCAAAAACTACATTAGATATCAAAACGTTTTCTATTTTATTTACGATTGATAAACTATCTAGCCCTGCTTTTTTATACATTTCTTCAGGACTATCCTGATCTAGAAATAAATCAGGTAAAACCATAGATCTAAATTTTAATCCTTTGTCAAAGATTCCTCTTTCAGATAATAATTGAGCTACATGAGAGCCAAACCCACCAATTGACCCTTCTTCAATAGTGATCACGGCTTGATGCGTTGTAGCAACTTCTATAATTAATTTTTCATCTAAAGGTTTGGCAAATCTTGCATCCACTAATGTTAATTCTATACCTTTAGTAGATAAAATTTCTGCTGCCTTTTTACACTCTTCTAGTCTTGCTCCGAGGCACAAAATTGCTGCTTGTTTTCCTGTTCTGACTATTTTTCCTTTACCTATTTCAAGTATTTCATTTATGTTTGGCAATTCAACTCCCGTGCCGTTCCCTCTTGGATATCTAAAGGCACACGGTTTATCGTTAATTTTAACTGCTGTATTGATCATTCTGACAAGTTCAGCTTCATCACTAGCTGCCATGACTATGAAATTAGGTAGTGTTGAAAGATAAGTAAGATCAAAAGATCCTGCGTGTGTTGGACCGTCCGCTCCAACTAACCCAGCTCTATCAATCGCAAATCGAACTGGTAAAGACTGAATAGCAACATCATGAACAACTTGATCGTACGCACGTTGTAAAAAGGTTGAGTAAATTGCTGCGAAAGGTTTAAAACCTTCTGTTGCCAGTCCAGCTGAAAATGTGACTGCGTGTTGTTCAGCAATGCCAACATCGAACATACGATCTGGAAACCTTTTCTCAAAAATATCCATGCCCGTTCCTCCAGGCATAGCTCCAGTAATACCTATAATTTTTGTATCTTGCTCTGCGTGCTTAACTAAAGTTTCAGCAAATATTTTAGTATATGAAGGTGCGTTTGATTTAGTTTTAACTTGTTTGCCAGTTGTTATATTAAATTTAGAAACACCATGATATTTATCCCCCGATTCTTCTGCGGGTTTATAACCTTTTCCTTTTTGTGTAATAGTATGAATTAAAACAGGCCCCTCATGCTTTGAATTTTTCACATTTTCTAATACCTGAACTAAATTATTAACATCGTGCCCATCTATAGGTCCGATGTAATAAAAACCAAGTTCGCTAAACAAAGTACCACCACTAACTAAACCTTTTATTAAATCTTCAGCCTTAGCTGTTTTTTCTGCAAATCTTTTTGAAAAAGAAGAAATAATCATTTTAACTGTTTCTCTAAAACTAAAGTACATTTTGCCAGAAAGTAGTCGTGCAAGATACTTGCTCATAGCTCCAACTGGTTTTGCAATAGACATTTCATTATCATTTAAAATAACGATAAGTTTCGATCTAAGGGCTCCGGCATTATTCATAGCCTCATAGGCCATACCTGCACTCATAGCCCCATCACCAATAACTGCTACTACATTATTATTATTATTTGACAATTTGTTTGCCACAGCCATACCTAAAGTTGAAGAAATCGAAGTTGAACTATGTGCGGCTCCAAAAGGATCGTATTCACTTTCTGCTCTTTTTGTAAAACCAGATAGACCCCCTCCTTTTCTTAGAGTTCGTATAGAATTTTTTCTACCCGTTATAAGTTTATGTGGGTAACACTGATGGCCTACATCCCAGACCAATTTATCTTTCGGAGTATTAAAGACATAATGAATGGCAACAGTAAGCTCGACAACACCAAGGCCAGCACCTAAATGACCTCCGGTTTCAGAGACTACATTTAATAATTCTTCTCTGAGATCGTCAGAAGCTTGTTTTAACTGATTTTTTTTTAATTTTCTTAGGTCTGCTGGATAGTTAATCTGGTCTAATAATACACTCATTAAAAATTTCTTTCTAAAATAAATTCTACTGTGTTGATTAAATCGTTTGCTTTTCTTCCATGTTTTTTTAGTTTACTCAATATATTTTTTTTTAATTGAAGTGCAAAAAAATTAGCTTTTTCATAACCTATCGAGCTTATTATAGTTGATTTACCTTTTTTTTCGTCTTTTTTAGTTAATTTACCTGCTAGTTTTTTAGATCCTTTAAAATCGATGACATCATCGGCCAATTGAAACAACAAGCCTATATCTTCACCTAATTTACTTAAAGATTTTAGTTCTTTAATATTTTTTTTTGCAATTACACCAGTAGCAAAACAGCAAAAATTAAATAATTTTCCTGTTTTTTTTCTTTGCATATCAAGAATATCTGAAAATTTTTTTTTTTTCTTTTCAAAATTTAAGTCTAGATATTGTCCACCGGCGATACCTGTATGCCCTGAACAAAGCGCTAAAGCTTTAACAAGTTCTGCTTTACTTTTGTTTTCAAGTTTATAATTTTTATCTACAATTATTTCAAAAGCTAGAGTTAATAATGAATTACCAGCTAGGATAGCTGTGGACTCACCAAATTTTACATGGGTTGCCAATTTTCCTCTTCTCATTTTATCATTGTCCATACAAGGTAGGTCGTCGTGAATTAAAGAGTAGGAATGAATACATTCAACAGCAGCACAAATATTTAACAGTTTACTAGCTTTGATGTTAAAAATTTTTCCCGCTCCAATGATTATAGATGATCTAATTTTTTTTCCTCCTGACAAAGAGCCATATTTTATTGGGGGCATCAGACTGGATTTACTTTGTTGATTTAAATATTTTTTTAAAAAAATATCTGTTTTTTTTGCATTATTATTTAGAAAAAATCTAACCATAAATTACTAATATTTTTTAATATTTTTTCCTATAATAGAAATTTCTTTATTTCTTTTTTTAAAGATTAAATCTATACGCTTATTAAGAGAAATAAGACGTGCGTAATCGTTGAAAGAGTCGGACAAATTGGTCTCTTGGTTTTCTAATTTTTCAAGAATTTGATTAATTTCTTCTTTAATCTCTTTTATCGATTTACTTTTAGTGTTCTCTAGAATATTTTCATCGCTCATTAAGAGTATAATAATTACATTATGAAAAATATCTATTCAAATATATTTAAAGTTAATAACAAAAACTTGTCTAAAGCTATAAGATATCTTGAAAAAAAAGAACTTATAGGTGTGCCCACTGAAACAGTCTATGGTTTAGCTGGCAACGCCTATTCTTCTAAAGCAGTTAAAAAAATATATCTTTTAAAAAAAAGGCCATACAAAAATCCACTTATTGTGCACTATTATGATCTCGAGCAATTAAAAAAGGATGTAAAATTAAATGATAATTTTTTTAAACTTTATAAAAAATTCTGTCCGGGACCGATTACTTTTGTTTTAAAAAAAAAGAAAAATTCACTACTATCTAAGATGGCAACAGCAAGCAAAAATACAGTTGCTATAAGATTCCCTGAAAATAAAACACTAAGAAAAATATTAAAATCTTTTAATTTTCCTTTAGCCATACCAAGTGCTAATAAATCATCACATATTAGTCCGGTATCTGCCGAAGATGTTGCTCAAGAATTTCGACGTTCAATAAAAATTATTTTAAATGGTGGGCTGTGCAGAATTGGGCTTGAGTCGACAGTTTTGGATTTAACCTCTAAACCAAAAATATTAAGACCTGGTTTAATAAGTCCTTCCGATATATCTAAAGCCTTAAATAAAAAAATTTTTATCAATCAAGATTCAAAAATTATTAAAGCACCCGGTATGTTTAAAAGACATTATTCACCAGGAATTCCAATGAAACTCAATCAAAAAAAAGCAAAAAATAATGAAGCCTTTATTGTTTTTGGAAAAAAATATAAAAAAGGAAAAAATATTTTCAATTTAAGTTATGAATCTAATTTAAATGAAGCAGCTAAAAAATTATACAAAACACTAAGATTAATTAAAAATAAAAAATATAAAATGATTTGTGTATCTTCAATTCCAAAAATTGGTATTGGTTTGGCGATTAACGACAGATTAAATAGAGCAGCAAATTAATTTATGGATATTATAGTAAAAAATTTAAGTAAGAAATTTAATAATTTTTTAGCAGTTAATAATATTAATTTTACTTTAAAAAAAAATAAAACATTGGGTTTGTTGGGTCCCAATGGGTGTGGAAAAACAACTTCTATAGGTATGATGCTTGGTCTGATCACTCCTACAGATGGTGAGGTGTTAATTGATAGTCGTAATATCAACAATACTAATCGCAATGACCTCTTGAGTAGAATGAACTTTGCTTCTCCTTATATTGAGCTGCCAAAAAAATTAACTGTCAGACAAAATTTAGAGGTTTACGGAAGACTTTATGGTGTTAAAGATCTTAAAAATAGAATTTCTGAAATTTCAGAGGATTTAAATTTAAATAATTTCTTAAATAAAAAAACAGGTGAATTATCCTCGGGACAAAAAAATAGAGTTTCTTTGGCTAAATCATTAATCAATAAACCAGATGTTTTGTTTCTTGATGAACCTACTGCTAGTTTAGATCCTGATATTGGTGACTTTGTTAGACAGTATCTAGAAACCTATAAATCTAAAAATCAGATAACTATTTTATTAGCCTCACATAATATGAAAGAAGTTGAAAGGCTTTGCGATACTGTAATTATGATGAAAGAAGGTCAAATTGTTGATCGCGGTACATGTAGAGATCTAATTAGCAGACACGGCAGAGACAACCTTGAAGATACTTTTTTAAAAATAGCAAGGAGCAAAAATGAGGTGGCATAAAATTTATGGTTTAAGTCTTAGACACATATATTTAATTAGAAGTTCTTTTCCAAGAATATTAGATTTAATTTATTGGCCATCTATACAGGTTATTTTATGGGGATTTATTTCTGAGTTTTTTACTATAAGCTCTTCATATTACAACAATACAATAGGTGTCATTCTTACAGCGGCAATACTTTATGATTTTTTATTCAGATCGAGTATTAGTTATAACATGATGTTTCTTGAGGAAATATGGAGTAGAAATTTTACAAATCTATTCATAGCACCAATTAAAATTAGCGAGATTATAGCCGCCCTAACTATGACTGCAATTTTTCGAACATTGATAGGATTGGTGCCTGCAGTTTTAATTGCTGTTCCTTTATTTGGTGTGTCTATTTTTAAACTGGGTATCCCTTTAATTTTTCTTCTTATTGCACTCTATATATTCGGTATAAGCTTAGGTTTATTGGTTACAGCTGGTTTGTTAAGATTTGGTCCATCCTTTGAAAATATTGCATGGGCAAGTTTATTTTTTTTAGCTCCACTTGGATGCATTTATTATCCGATTGAAATACTACCTAATACACTACAAATAATAGCTAAAGGTTTACCGTTGGTTCATATTTTTGAAGAAATGAGAAATATATTAATAAATCAAACAGTAAATAGTTTAGAAATTTTTAAAAGTATATTGATTTCTTTTATTTATTTTATTTTTGGTGTAATTATTTTTTATGCTGCATATTACGGAGCTAAAATTAAGGGTACATTAATTAATATTGGTGAATAATTATAATGCACGAAAATTTAAATAAAATAAAAAGTTTAGAAGGCCCTACTAAAATAATTAAAAATTTTTTAGGTTCTGGAGAGATTGAAAAATTTTTAAAATTATATTCAGAATTACCAATAACTGTAAATAATTTAAAACAAAAAGTAATAAAAAAAAGATGGGTCTCTGGTCCGGGTGAAGAATTAGAGCAAATTTTAAGAGATAGAATTAAATTAGAGATTGGTGATTTTAATATGGATAATATTAATGAAAAAGATGGAACAGAGTGTTTGGGTCTTTTTCAAGAAAGTTTCAATCCTATTGGCTTGCATATGGATGGAGGATTTAACTTTAAAGACATAATTTATAAACAAACTCTATTGCCCTTAAGTAGTCACGGAGAAACTATAGTGTTTAAAAATAGATACTACGGCCCCTCAACAATGTTTATAAATAGGAAGTTTGATTTAAAAGAAAACAGTACAGAAAATTTTAAAAAGGGTAAAAATGTTAGATCTTCAGATCATTTAAAAATGTATGGGAACGAACCTTTTGATAAAAATAATTATGAAAAATATTTAAAACACGAAGATATAAATAATTTAAAAGGTTTAGAAATAGAGTATGTTTATAAATGGAACTTAGGAGATCTTTTTATTTTTGACAGAACACACTTGCACTGCTCATCTTGCAACATTGATGGTAAAAAAATTGGTTTAGCTACTTTTACAAAAAAATGAGAAAAATTATAGAACAAGTAGGAAAAAGTTTTTCAAAAATTTTGTTTCCTATATTATTTAAAATATTTTTTTTTTTTAAAATAAACCGACGAGCTGTAAATTTCTTTTCCGAAAAAAGTTTTTTTGCAAATAATAATCATAATTTTATAGATTTGATTAATTTTTTATTAAACCAAAAAAAAATAATAGCTTTAGATGTTGGTGCTCAAGGTGGGTTTAATTCTGATCAATTTATATCAAATAAATATAATCATTTTTTTGAACCTATTCTTGTTGAGCCTATCAAAGAAGAAGCAGAAAAATTAAAAAAAAATAACAATTATATTATTGAAAATGCTTTGTGGAGTTCTCAAACCAAAAAAAAATTCTATGTGCTCGGAAATAGACTTGGCAGCTCATCTATGTATAAACCAAATTCAATTTTTTTTGACTTACATAAAATTAAAAAAAAAAATTATCAAGACTTCAATATAACTAAAGAAATTGAAGTTCATTGTGAAACCTTGAGTGACTCATTGTCTTTATTAAAAATAAACAAACTTGATTATTTAAAAATTGACACACAAGGTGCAGAGCTAGATATATTAAGGGGTATTGGTGATTATAGGCCTTTACTAATAAAAATAGAATCTCATGTGCATTCTATGTATGAAAAAGTTCCTAGTTGGAATGAACTTTTGGACTATTTGTATAAACTAAACTATTTAGTTATTGACTGGAAAGGAATAGGCTCTCATGCAACTAGAGTTCCAGCTGAAATGGATATGATTTTTATTCCTAATTTTAATAATGAAATTGGAAAAAAATTAATTTGTGAAAATGAAAATAAATTTGTTAGCCTTATGTTAATGTTTGGTCAAATAAGTTTATTAAAAATAATTTCAAACAAAAATAATTTTAAATCTTTTAATAGAACGAATAATATACAAGATTTATTTTTTGATTAATGGCTATATACGACTGCTTCCAATATTTTAATGAAGACCATGTTTTAGATTTAAGATTTAATATACTTAATGAAAAAGTAGACTATTTTGTAATCTCAGAATCTACAAAAACACACCAAGGTGCAGAGAAAAAACTCAATTTTAATCTTAATAATTTTAACAAATTCAAACATAAGATTAAATATATTATTGCAGACTATGATAAAAAAATAGATTTTGAAAATCATACAGGGGGGGAGTCTGATATAGAACAACATCAGAGAAATTCCCTTTCCAAAGGATTGGTAGATGCAAATAATAATGATTTAATCATTTTATCAGATTCTGATGAAATTCCTGATTTAACCAAATTAAACCAAATTAGAAAATCTTCCACATTTATCGCATTTTCTCAAATGATGTTTATGTATAAACTTAACCTTCAAAATTTGAATGAAAGTAATTGGATAGGATCAAAGATGGTATTAAAGAAAAATTTTCCAATTCCTCAAGAATTAAGAAACTTAAAGTTTAAAGAATATCCTTTTTGGAGATTTGATAAAATTAATCAACAAATAATTAATGGCGGGTGGCATTTTTCTTTTTTACAAAAACCATCAGATATAGCAAAAAAAATTAAGTCTTTTTCACATGGAGAATTTTATCAAAACAAACTTGTTGATGAAAAAAAAATACAAGAAAAAATTGCTAATAATGAAGATATCTTTGAAAGAGGTTTTGAGCTAAAAAAAATAAGTATTGATGAAAGCTACCCTTCTTTTATTAGGGAAAATAAAAACGTTTTAAAAGATTGGATTCTTTAAACTGGTGGTGCGCCCGGAAGGATTTGAACCCTCAACCTCCTGATCCGAAGTCAGGCGCTCTATCCAGTTGAGCTACGAACGCATATAATGGTAATCTAAATTTAAATG
>Ga0115004_10004446_pt1 | contig 11204 bp, 15 predicted proteins | sample ArcticOcean_MG_C_10_FD_88737 | JGI IMG/M metagenome (GOLD analysis project Ga0115004, IMG submission 88737) | Marine microbial communities from western Arctic Ocean - ArcticOcean_MG_CB11_90 | ecosystem: Environmental > Aquatic > Marine > Oceanic | place: Arctic Ocean: Canada Basin | collected... | reverse complement strand
TCGGCACTTCAATCGATCATCCGCACGCGCAGACGCACGCCAAGTTCGAGCTGTTTTGTTACAAGAGGCCGTCCTGGGTCTACGCAGTGACATCGTTGTTACGCACATCCTTCGTACGCCTCTGCTGCGCCTGCAGGCTGTATAACCCTGTGCACTGTGTCAAAAAGGGGTTTATTATTGAATTGGATCCTATTTGTAACATTTTGTCGCATTGGCACCCCGCGGTGTCTAACCACCCGCAACTATCCCCCGTCGAAATGACGGGTACAGACTGCGCTATGCGTAATTGGGCTTGGGTTGTGTATTAACATGACTCATACTAATTGCTCACGGCGGGGATTTGGTCTAGGTAAGATGCCCATCCATTCTTCTGAAACGCCTGGAGCACCTTCCCTTTCAATCCTCAAAAAATAACCTTTCAGTCAACAAGTGACTGACTGATCTTCTCCTCTCACAGTGGTATGATCCACGCTTCGGATGCGTGGGGTCGGCGGTTCGATTCCGCCAATCCCCCTTCGGGTCCTGCAGGAGGAAGTCGAAAACCTCCTGTCTTTTTTGTTCTTTTTGCTTCGCTCTTTGGTTTCTTCTTTCGAAAGATCGAAACACCATGGCGTTTGACCCATCATCGGATCAACCCCCTAACCATGCTTCCTTGGATCATGCAGCGGTGTCACGCCATCATCCATTGCCTTGCTATTTGCTCCACACGAGTAACGCTTTTCATCTTAATGATTGATTGAAGTGACGACTCGCGTTGTTGAATCAAAACACTATCACCATCACGCAAATCTTTCCATGCGTCTCACTCGCGTAAACACTCGTCATCCCCTTCGTCTCTTTTATTCTTCTCACCGCGTTTCAATCGTCCTCGTCAAAATCGTCGTCGTCATAGTATCCAAGGTGAAAGTGGGACGGGCACCCGTTCGCTTTCGCCCACTCTAGCATATCATAGTGCCCTCCCGCAAACGCTCGTCTGCACGTGTTTACGTCCCACGGGCATCAGTTCGCGCGCAACCACTGCAACACCTCAAGGTGTCCGCCCGCCGCCGCCATCGCGCACGTCCTCTCGTCCCATGGGCAGCTGTTCGCGCGCGCCCACTGCAGCACTTCGTGGTGCCCATCCCTCGCCGCATGCTCGCACGTCTCCTCGTCCCACGGGCAGCCGTTTTCGTGCGCCCACTGCAGCACCTCGAGGTGCCCGTACGACGCCGCAAACGTGCACGTCACCCTGTCCCACGGGCAGCCGCTCGCGCGCGCCCACTGCAGCACCTCGAGGTGCCCGCCCATCGCCGCCTTCCACTCGTGCCCCGGGCAGCCGTTCGCGCGCGCCCACTGCAGCACCTCGAGGTGCCAGCCCAACGCCGCCTTCCAGCACGTCCCCCCCTTCCACGGGCAGCCATTCGCGCGCAACCACTGCAGTACCTCGAGGTTCCCACGCCCCGCCGCCTCCTCGCACGTATTTTCGTCCCACGGGAAGTCATTCTCGCGCAACCACCTCAGTATTTCGAGTTGTTCCTCCTTCGCCGCCAACGTGCACAAGCTAATGTAGTCGTTAACCAGGACACTTCCCTGATGCATAAGTTCATCCAGGTCACCTCGCTGATGCAAGAGCTGCATCCCGCTTATGTCTCCGAGCTGTATTGCTTTTCAAGCTTTAAGTTCGTACACTTCACGCCCCGTCACCGCCACCGCGTCGCGCTTCTCACGACTCACCGCTCGGAGCCGTGCGAGATCTGAGGGATCGGGCAGATTGCCCGAACTTAGGATGTGCGTGATGAGGATGTGGACGGGCAGAGCCGCGAAGGCGTCACCAGCGTCGTGCTGGTGCGCGAACTCACTAACGTCAAGAGTATTGGGGTGGGAGGTCGGCATGGTGCGTCGTCGCGCGGGCGTTAGTGCGACTTCAAAGCGAACGCGTTGTCGTGGCTTTTTCGTAACGCCCAAGAAAAACTGACACGACCGCCCCCGCACCGCCACCGAGCCGCTTTGAGTCAGGTCACAGCGCCACGCGCGCACAGGCACACGACAGACACACGACACACGACACCACCGCCTGAAGTGGTATGCCCGCACACGCGACGCATGATGTTGACACCCTCCCCGGTGGTGCTCCTATCGCGACCGATGAAGCGACGGACGCGGCGGGCACATCCGGCGAAAATACGCAGAACGATCACTTTCACAGATCTGGGGTCCCGCACCACGCGGAAGGTTCCGACATCGTCCGGGATAACACGCGACACCAATTTCGTGTGGAGCGCGAGTTGTTGATTACGATGAAGCGCATGCATCAGCGAGGCGAAATGACCTTTGACCACGAGTTGTGCGCGGACGCGGCGTTGAACGGGCACTTCGAGATGCTAAAATGGGCGAGGGCAAATGGGTGCCCTTGGGACAGCACCACCTGCGCCAACGCGGCGTTGAAAGGCAACCTCGAGATGCTGGACTGGGCCCGGGCGAACGGGTGCGACTGGGACGCGGAGACGTGCGCGAACGCGGCGAGGCTCGGGAGACTCGAGGTGTTGAAATGGGCGCGCGTCAACGGCTGTCCGTGGGACGAACGGACCTGCACGAACGCGGTGCTCGGCGGACACCTCGAGGTACTGAAGTGGGCACGGGCGAACAACTGTCCGTGGGATGAGGACACGGGGTACATCGCGTCACTCGCTGCGTCCAATTCAATCGGGAAGCGATGATGGGGGACACGACGAAAATAGAAGAAGAACAGCACAGTGTGAGAAAGACAAAAACAAAAACGTTTGTACGAAAGCGGGGGGTGAAACGAGCGCTCGGAGTGAAACGACGATCGAACAACGCTTTGTGAAGAAAACGTAGATGTCGAACTATCACTCTCTTATACACTCGTCATCTCCTTCGTCTGTCATCATCACGTCTCTTTTATTCCTCTCACTCCGTCTCAATCGTCCTCGTCAAAACCGTCGTCGTCCGAATATCCCGATGCGTCCGAGTATCCGGACGGGCACCCGTTCGCTTGCGCCCACTCTAGCATATCATAGTGCCCGTTCCTTTCCGTTTCCATGCACGTCTCCTCGTCCCACGGCGCGCCGTTTGCGTGCGCCCATTGCAACACCTCGAGGTGCCCGTACTCAGCCGCACACGCGCACGTCTTCTCGTCCCACGGGCAGCCGTTCGCGCGCAACCACTGCAACACCTCGAGGTGTCCACCGCCCGCCGCATTCGAGCATACGTCCTCGTCCCAATCGCATCCGTTCGCACGCGCACACTGCAGCATCTCGAGGTGCCCGCCAGACGCCAAGAAACTCAGCGTATCCTCGTCCACTGGGCTGCCGTTCAATATCGTCCAATTCAACATCTCGAGATGACCTTAATTTCTCGCAGAAAAGGACGTACACTCGTCCCACGGGCAACCATTCGCGTGCAACCACTGCAACACCTCAAGGTGTCCAGATTCAGCCGCGAAATAGCACGTCTCCTCGTCCCACGGCGCGCCGTTCGCGCGCGCCCACTGCAGCACCTAAGGCTACCCGTACGCCGCCGCACACTTGCACGTATCCTCGTCCCACGGGCATCCGTTCGCGCGCGCGCACTGTAGAACATCGAGGTGCCCGCCTCCCGCCGCGTTCGCGCACGTCTCCTCGTCCCACGGTGCGCCGTTCGCGCGCGCACACTGCAATACCTCGAGGTGCCCACCCTGCGCCGCATACATGCACGTGTATTCGTTCCATCCGAAGCCGTTCGCAAGCGCCCACTGCAGCAACTCGAGGTGCCCGCCCAACGCCGCACGATGGGACGTGCGTGCGTTATTCGGGCAGCCGTTCGCATGCAACCACTGCAGCACCCCGAGATGCCCACCCCTTGCCGCCGCCTTGCACGTCTATGCGCCCCACGGCCGACCGTCCGCGCGCAACACCTTCAACTCCTCGAGATGTCCACCCCTCGCCGCTGCGTGACAAAGGTATTCTCGTTGATAATACCACGGTCGACCTCCCCGTTGCCCCCGTAGCCGGCGCTGCAGCGCGCTTAAACATCCGAGGTGCAAGGCTTGGTATTCACCTAGCTCCTCAAACCTAAGCCCCGTCGCCGCCGCCGCGTCACGCATCGCGCGGCTCACCGCGGGGAGCCGTGCGAGATCTGCGGGGTCGTCGAAATTCTCAGATCTGAGAACGTGCGTGACGACGATGTCGTCGAGAAGGCCGGGGATGGCCTCTTGCGCGTCGGCGAGGCTCGCGGAAATAGTGGCGGTGGCGATGGTGCCGCTCGGGGCAGTCATGGCGGTATGTGTTGCGTAGGAGGATACGTGGAGGGTGGCGTGTGCGCGTCGTTGTGGCGAGAAGTTTCTTTATGATAATTGCCAAAAAAAGAGCGACTCGATATTTCCAATGAGTTGCATCCCGACGCACTCAGCGCCAGAGCGTCGCATCACCGTCGAGGCATCACCGCCTCGTCACGGAGGATGTTCGCGTCTCTGGTACACCGCGCGGTGGCGGTGGCGCCGCGCGGAGGCGGTCTGGCGACCGCGGCGCGTGACGCGTTCGGGGCTGTGTCTCGGGTTCACAACGCCCACTGTTGGGCGAAACCATCGTCGTCGTCTTTCGCGTGGAACGCGCTGAGTGGAACCGCCTTCGCGGGTCGAAATACCGCGACGTTTCGGTCGTCACCGTCGTTCGCGGCGTCCGTGGCGTGGGTAATGGCCGGGGCGTCGAAAGACGCCTCCGAGGTGGTGCGCACCGCACGCGGTGCCGCGCGCGTGCGAGGGTTCGCGACGAACCGATGGAATCCACGAACCGACGGAACGTGCACAGGCAAAGTTGGGGTCGGAGGAGGAGTCATCGGTACCGCACAACACCACATGAAAAGTATGGTAAAGCTTCCCAGCGGTAGAGTCGATGTGCCCGCCGGCGCCGGTCCCTTTGCTTCAAAACCGCACCAGCCTGTCCGGTGGTACTACAACAACGCGCAAGGAGGCAATAACAACCAGGTCCGTTTCCCGCCGCCAGCGACGCCGCGGTTCGACGGCGAGCAGATGCTTACGAGTTTGATTGGCGCGAACACGTTTATTTTTTTTCTCTGGCAGACCGTGGACCCACGGTTCATGCGCGACAACTTCACCGTCTCCGAAGCCTCTGTGTACACGGGCAGAGTACACACCGCCGTAACCGCCGCGTTTTCGCACTACGACTTTTACCACTACGCGTCCAACATGCTAGCACTTTATTACTTCGGGCGGAACATAGGAAGCGTGATGGGCGGGACGTTTCTTTTGAATTTGTACCTCGCGGGGGGGGTCGTCGCGTCCGTGACGCACGTGGTGTGGTGCAGGTGGGAAAGGGAGAAAAGATTTGGTGGTGGTAACAACCGAAAAAGGAATGGCGTGCTGCAGCAAGCTGGGCGGTGGATGGAAAATAATACCGGCATGGGCAAACAGTGGCGACTCTCGCCGCCCGCGCTCGGCGCGAGCGGAGCGGTCAACGCCGTGGTTTTCCTAAACGCCGCGCTCTTCCCATTCCAAACCATTTACTTAAACTTTTTTATTCCCATGCCCAACATCTTGTTCGCGGGGATGTTTCTTGCGAGGGATGTTTATGGCGCGCAACTCGGGATGGGGGGGTCGGGCACGGGGCACGCCGCGCACCTCGGGGGCGCCGCGGTTGGCGCCGCAGCGTGGGGGCTGATGCGAGCGGGGGTGTTTCGAAAAGGGGGAGGGGGGTGGAGGCGGTGACGACGTCTCTGTGATGTCATCAGATGCTGCTTTACATCGTCTTCCAACGTACGTCGGTAAAGAAAAATATAGGTCTCACTCCTATTCAGGGCAGCCGTTATCGTGCGCCCATTGCAGCACCTCGAAGGACCCGCCCCCTGCGCATCCGCAAACGTATCCGAAAAGAATATCTTATTCGCTCGTCTCATCATCGTCCTCGTCCGTATCGGCAGAGAAACTGTCGGCCGATTCGTCAGACAAACTGCAGTCGCTCTCGATGTACCCGAGGTATGCCGCCATACCCCGGGTCGATGCGGTCCACCTGCAGCCGTTTGCGCGCAACCACTTCAGCAACTCGACATGCCCATCCTCCATCGCCCCCAAGCACGTCCTCTTGCTCCAAGAGCAGCCGTTTGCACGCGCCCACTGCAGCACCTCGAGGTGCCCGCCCCCCGCCGCCCCCGAGCACGTTTTCTCGTCCCCCGGGCAGCCGTTCGCGCGCGCCCACTGCAGCACCTCAAGGTGCCCACCCCCCGCCACGTTTGAGCACGTAAACTCGCTCCACGGGCATCCGCTCGCGCGCAACCACTGCAGCACCTTGAGGTTGCCGCCCTCCGCTGCTCCCGCGCACGTCCCCTCGTCCGACGGGCAGCCGTTCGTGTGCGCCCACTGCAGCACCTCGAAGTGCCCAACCCCCGCCGCGTTTGAGCACGTATACTCGTCGCATGGGCAGCCGTTTTCGCGAGCCCACTGCAGCATCTCGAGGTGCCCTCCCCCCGCCGCGCACGAGCACGTAAACTTGTCCCACGGGCAACCGTTCGCGCGCGCCCACTGCAGCACCTCGAGACACCCGCACTCCGCCGCCACCGAGCACGTCTGCTCGTCCCACGGGCAGCCGTTCGCATGAGTCCAATGGAGCACCTTGAGGTGCCCGCCGAACGCCGCGTTCTCGCACGTTTTAGCGTCCCACGGGCAGCCGTCCGCGCGCAACACCTTCAACTTCTCGAGCTGTCCGCTCCTCGCCGCTGCCTCACAAAGGACTTCTTGACGAGACAGGCACCCTCCCCGTTGCATGCGCTGTACCGCGCTTAAACATCCGAGCTCCGCGGCACGATCTTCAGTAAGCTCCTCAAACCTAAGCCCCGTCGCCGCCACCGCGTCGCACATCGCGCGGCTCACCGCTGGGAGCCGTGCGAGATCGGCGGGGTCGTCGAAATTCTCGGATCTGAGAACGTGCGTGACGACGATGTCGTCGAGAAGGCCGGGGATCGCGTCTTGCGCGTCGGCAAGGCTCGCGGGAGTGTTGCCGGTCGTGATGGTACCGCTCGGGGCAGTCATGGCGGTATGCGTGGCGTAGGAGGACACGTGGAGGGTGTCGCGTGCGTGTCGTTGTGGTCGAGGCTTCCGAGAAGGCGTTACGATTTTAGGGTTGCGGGGACGTTTTCGAGGCGACGACAGAAGGAGTCTGATTAGAACTTGAATGATTTCGTGCTGCATTGGGTACTACTTGTCTACTTGTACTACTTGTAAACGGGTACGTGGTCTTTCCGTGGCCCCACACAAACAACGGCAGTACGACACGTACGCTAACTTCACCCCAACTCTAATCCAGCGAGTCTTGTCGTGGAAGCACGTTTGGAGGTTTCTGCGTCGGTGTCCTTTCCCGGTCCACTTCGCGCGCGCGCCGCGGCGGTAATCCAGAACCCAAACCGACCCCGGTCGCGGCGGAGGCGGTGTCCGTTGAGCGAACCGGGGGCGTTTGAGCAACAGGCACAGACACAGGGGTGGACGCGGTTGTTGGAGTGGCGGCCACGGTAGGCGTCGAGACAGGCACCGACGAAGACGGCGGTGGCGGCACGGGAACCGGGGGGGGCGCCGGCGCCGGCGTCGTCGGCGGCGACGGCGGCGGAATTGGAGTCGCCTGCGCGTTCGCCCCCGACGTCGCGGTTGTTGTGGAACTCGCCGCGCCCGTTTCCCCCAAAATCGGCTCCAGAGTGAACCCCCCTTCAGACGTAGGCACCACGCGCATGCGCGTCCCCGCGGGAACCGACCCCCCCCCCTGCTGAAGGTGATGCAACAGAGCCCCGATGCCCTGCGTGAACGACGCTTGCACCGCGGCGTGGTGCGCCGCCGCGGCTTGAGAAATATGTTGAGCAGAAAGAGTTCCTTGAGGTTGTGTGGCTTGAGGTTGAGGTTGTTGAGGTTGAGGTTGTTGAGGTTGGGGTTGGGGTACTGCCTGATTCAGCGTGGGTACTGCTGAACCCTGACCCGCCACAGGCGCGAACTGCGTTTGCCCAGAAGGAACACCCGGCCCCCCACCCACGGGAGTCTGAGTCGGAACCATCCGAACGTTGGTGTCGAAGGAAAACGTAAACGTGGACCGGCGCGCGGCGGCGGCGGGGTCGCTCGTTAACGCCGCCGCCGCGGAGTTTTGCGCGGATGAGGTATTCGTCGCCGTCTCGGATGTCGTGGAGTGTGTCCTCGCGTCGTCCGTTCGAGCTGAGGCGCTTTGTCCGTGGGGGGTCGCACTCGGGTTGGGCGAGGTCTCCGCACTTCGCGTCGGGGTATTGATACCTCGCGGTCGCGGCGAGGCGGTCAAGGGCGGCGCCCGTTGGTTACCCGGCGGCGACGCCGGCGCGGGCACGCCCCCGTCCCCTCCACCCGCCGCGCGTTCCGGGAAATCCACCCCCCCCGACGTTTGCCTCACCCGAAACGGCCCTCTTCGAAACACGAACGCGAGCGCGCCGCGCGCCGTGGCGAGCGCGCCGCGTCGTGTTTGTTGATTGTGACCGTCACGATTTCCATCCACAAGCGCTTGTCGCAGCCAGTAGTTGTGGTGGTTGTGTATTTCGTGTCTCTGCGCGTGAATCTGCGAGTTCAGCTGCTGAATCGACCGGGTCATGTTTTGCATCGTCGCGTGTACTGTTCGCGGATCGAGTGGGTTGAGGTTTTGATTTTGAGTGGCCCGCGCCTGCGCCTGCGCTTGAGCCTGAGGTGTCGCACCCGCACCCGGTAGATGGGTACCCGCGGTCGCCCCCCCCGTGGTCGCCCCCATCGTACCTCGCGCGGCAGCCACCGCGGCGGTGGCATCCGCCAGAGCCGCCGCCGCGGTCGACGCGGCGGACGGCCGCTGGCCTCCCGCCGCGAAGTGCGCACCACCGCCTACCCGCCCCACGCCGATTGACGACAAAACGCTTTGCCTTGTACCCAGCCCGCTGAGCGGCTGCGTGCCGCCTCGCGGGTCCTTGATAAATAAAGAAAAGTGTCAGTCTTGTATGGGCAAACAGGGAGGCGGGATTTGGAGTTGGGAAATACTTACCAGGTACACCAAAGGAGGCGCGAGGAAACCCAACGTTGTGACACCAGGTGAAGTATCTGTTTCATTGGAATCAGCACCACCACCTCCTCCACTCGCTCGCATCGCCGCGGCGCCGGATCGAATGAACTCTGGGGCGGGCGCGGCGGCGCCGGTGACTTGCACGGACGACGCCAACCGCGCCAGCTCCATGAGCAACGACCCGGACGCGTGCAGCGCCATGGAGGCCCGGAGGACCTGGCCTTGCGTTTGCGGTGCGGAGTTAGATGGGTGGGTAGTTGAGGTGGCATTCACCTCTCTAAGCGCTGCGGCGGCGGCTTCGATTCCGGGCAACGTCGCTCGGACGGCGCGCGACGCGTTTTCAAGCGCGTCCTGATAAATAAAAAAGAAAGTGGTTAACGTCTCGTATGGGCAATCGCAGAGGCGGGACGTGGTGATCGGGAAAGGCCCGTACCGCCAGCGCGGCGGTGGTCATCACGGGGGGCATGCGTCTGCGCATCGCGAGGGCGTGGCGTTCCATTTCGGTTCCGCTTGCCGTGTTGTTCGTACTGTCGGGTTGGTTTCCCAGATCGTTCGTGGCGCTCGTCACACCCCAATTCCCATCAACCATCCCCGCCGGCGCCGCGGTGGGCGGCGGCACCAGCCCCGGTAACGGCGACGCCAAAGCCACGAACGGCCCTTCCACAGGCGCCACGCCCCGCGACGCCGCGCCGTGACACGTGTCGCACAAGTCGTAATCTGCCCGCGTTGTCGATTTGTACCGCACCCCCACAATAGGCACCACGCCGCACGTATCGCACTGCACGCCGAAGTGCGTGCACGGCGAGGTTTCCTGGGAGGTCGTCGCACCGGTCCGGGTACTTCCTTGAGTCGACGAGTCCGAACCGGAATGTGTCCCGTCGCCCATGGACACCCCGTGCGGGTCACTCGCGATTTCAAGAGCCAAGTCGTACACGAACCGAGCGTGCCGCATCGCGGTCAGGGTGGGGTCCGCGTACGCGCTTTGCGTGTGCTGAGTATTTTGGTTATTCGGCAACAGCGTGGGAGTGCCAGTATTTGGTAACACCACGGACGCCGCGGCGTTGGCGCGCGCGTTCGATCCCGATTCGTGTCGCGCCATGAAGTTAGAAACGTCCAATGGAAACGTTTCCATTAAAAGCTGGTTCACCACGCCCGGTATGTCAAGCGCCCCCAAGGCGTGCGCGGGAACGGAAAGCGAAGCGGAGTTGACCACGACGCGCTGGTGCTGCGTGACGCCGTCGACGGTGCGGGCGGTGTTTGTGGTCTGGTGATTGGCCACGCCCAGTCCACCAGAGAAATGGACTCCTTCTCCAGAAGGTCTGGCAGAGTCGTTGAGTCCAACAGAAGCACCACCCAAACTCGGTTGCGACGTCACGACGTGCATGGCGTCGCCGTCGTTGAAGCCGGGGACGTTTTTGACGAGCTGGTCGTCGCTTATTAAGACTCGCCCTCGGAAAATCAGGCGCTGGGTTGAAGGTGGGACGCCCGAAACCGAAGCGACCCTGGATTTTAAATCAGCGACGGACGCCTGTGTGGTGTCAGGTGTTTTTAGGGGTGAGAAAGATTGAGTGGGTGCAGATTGGTCATACGGGTCAATAAATTGGTCATACGGGTCGATGTTGGTCACACGGGTCAACACGGACGCCCTTCGTCGAAAGGAAACTTTACAAGAGAATGGTGTGGAAACGAGATTAGAATGATGAGGAAACGACGTCGTGGTCGTCAATCACTTACGTCTCGGGGTAACGACAGGTCGTGCTCGCCCGCGGGTTCTTGCTGACGCACGCGGACGCGGATCATGTCGGTTAGGGTATCGGCGAGGGCCGGGTCAGCCACCACGGGGTTTTGTGCCGTGTCCGCCATGACGGGTTTTGTTTTCGCACACACGGAGATCGGTCAGTCCCGTCGTCCGTCCGCGGCGAGTTCCGAGAAGGAGTCGACCTGGCCAGCCTCGCTAAGCTCGGTCACTGGAACCTTCACCACGCAAAATCGACAGCACGCGGTTTCGAATCCGAGGCGTGTGAAAGGCTTTTGAGAGAGAACCGAAACGGAATGCGCGCGCTCTGCGACCGTGCCCTCGCGCGCGTCCGTGTGAGGAAGCGAAAGAAGGCGAGGAGCCAGAAGGGAATAAGGGTTGGTTGGCTTGTCCGAAATTGGGCACTTTGACTTTATTTTCACTTTTTCTCT
>Ga0115004_10004444_pt1 | contig 11208 bp, 1 predicted proteins | sample ArcticOcean_MG_C_10_FD_88737 | JGI IMG/M metagenome (GOLD analysis project Ga0115004, IMG submission 88737) | Marine microbial communities from western Arctic Ocean - ArcticOcean_MG_CB11_90 | ecosystem: Environmental > Aquatic > Marine > Oceanic | place: Arctic Ocean: Canada Basin | collected... | reverse complement strand
CTTGAATCATCCATAGCCAGCGATTTGTAGGAGATAAAGCTAGAGCAGCTCCTCTTACAAGTCAAGACAAAACCAAAGACACTCAAAACTCTGTATATCCCATCGCGGGACTTGCAGAAGAAAGTTTGGTCTAAAAAGGCGAGTCATACGGCCAAAAGGGACGATGACCAGCAGATTGCGACGGTCAAAAGTGGATGTGAGTGAATGGGGAGATCTTACCTGGAAGGATCTCAAGGTGGCCCTGAAACGACGAGGACTGCTACTCGCCGTTGGTGAAGAACGGCCAAGTAGCACTGCTGACAAGCGAGAGCACGACAATCAAGCGATCGTCGCACTCAGCGACTGGGAGCGGCAGTGGATCATCTGCCCTGAGCAGCGATGGTCAGCGGCTGCAGAAACCCTCGGGAATGAAGAACTCGAAGCTGCGTTGACCGCAGCAGGCCTCGAAGGAGTTCAACGACCCGATGGCACAATGGAGAGACTGAGCAAGAGCAAGCTGAGGCTAGCCACGTTGCAGATCAAGCTTCGGGAAGAGGACCTGGAAAGGAAGCTAGCGAGCACAAAGGAAGCTGAGAACGTCGATGGATCCGAGGAGTCTGATGAATCCGAGGAGCCAAGCGAGAACGAGGAAGAAGAGGAAGTGGAAACTATGCAACCACTACCAAACGGAACGGAAAACACACTGGAGACTGCCCTGGAGACTGAAGATGAAGTCAGCGAAGAAGCTGCAGCTGGAGCAGAGATGCCACCGAACAGCGGAGAAGTCAGTGACGATGACGATCTCTATGAAGCGCAAGAAGAGGAACAATGGTGGGCCAAGGAAAACGCCCTGGTCAACCTGATCAAAGAGATGGCGCAATGCGAAGCTCCCAATGCTGAGGAACGCGAAGCACTAATGCTCAGGATGATGCTGAAAAGCCAAGGAAAAGATGGTGAGCAGCAGCCAGAAGAAGGCAACAGACTTACGCAACCGAGAGTCAAGAAAATAAGCCCAGCAGTTCCACAAGAACCTCTTGGCAAGAAAGCTGCAGCTGTTCGCAAGTTGGAGTCCAAGACAAAGAGGAAGACCGCTGAAGAGTCGCTGCAGCAACCCCCTTCGCTCACTCATGATGCAGATGGTACTGTCGTCAAGTCCGCTGACCTTGTTTGGTTAGGGGCAGTCGTAGGTGTACACATGCTTGTCGAAAAAACCACACCTGGCATGTATCCTATAGTAGGCCTCAGTGAACAGGATGGTATTCAGCTCCTGCAGTTCACTGAGTATGTCAGCTGCTTGGCAAGCTGCTCGAAACAGAGTGCCCCCTCTTACCTCACTACGCGAAAGCATGATGGATTTCTCCAGGTTCGCACTGGCAAGTTCCTCGAGGACTGCTTCAAGGCAAATGACTGGGAACAGGCATTTGAGCTTGCGAAACTGATGGCAGTATCAGACTGCCAGAAGATGACTGCAAAAGCAGGAGGAGTCCCCATCATCATCGTGAACGAGAAAGGTTACCACCTGGATGAAGCATGGATCAACCAGCTGCCGAAAGTACGCAACAGCACTGGAATCGACCTACATGCTCAAGGACCTCTACCACCACCGAATCAAGGAGCTTCTACCCAGACCCCCGTAAAGGATACGCAGGGGAACCCCTCGCCGATTCTGAAAATCGGACCTATGGGCTCAAAGCGAAAGCTCTGGGGCCTTGACTCAGAAAAGGGCCAAGGTAAGGATAAGGAGGTATCCTCTGGCGACTATGGAGAAGAGGAAGCTGAACAGTCACCAGAGGAGTACTGGTCGACGTTAGGAGGAGGCAGAGACAACACCGAGAAAGCTCCGATAAGAGCAAACTTCAGTGATGAGTTTGAAACTGAAGCCGTGAGGAAAGCTAAAGTTCTACGTGAAGCAATCCGAAACTCTATGGCTGGACCCACTGCAGCCCTAACGAAGCTCGCCAAGCTGGAACCGCTGACTGTCGATCACTCCATCATTCCTGCGACTGGCGAGAAGTTAGACATGAGCCTGACAGAGCCAGAAAAGTTCGACATCCTCTCTCGCTCAATCAACCCCCCTGGCAGTAAGTCTGAAGTCAGAAGACTGTGCATCCTATGCACACATGACGCTCTTCAGCTGTTGGCGACGACCCAACCAGGCATTGACCTCACCGACCCCCAAGTCATTAAGGACAATGCAGTCTATGCACCCAACAGTGACGAGAAAAGATGTGGAATCTGTGCAGGACATAAAGGTTTAGGTCAACCTTTCGCTTGCAACCCCTGGCATCCCAGCAAGTGCACCCTCTGCGACACCCTGGTCATCCTCAAAGGCGAACTCGCTCTCGTCTGTCCCTCCTGCGAAGGATCTTGGCTCATCCCACGTGAAATCAAACAGAGACCTGAGCGAGCAGGCAAGGCACTGTTGAAGGACATGGACTCACAAGCACTCCGATATGTCAGGAGCTTCGGTGGAGAGTCTGAGATGCTTGGCTCTACCACAGAGTCCAACATGGCAACGCTGAAAATGCTGAACGAGATGCATGCGATGGGAACAGACAGGACCTATGTCCTCACAGAACGCCACGCTGTGTATGGAATCAAAGTGAAGTTTGGAGATACATCAGATGGGGCCAGTGGTCTGGTCGTTCGCGATTTTCAGGAAGCAGACATCGAAGGAGACGCCGATCCTAGGAAGGCTCGCGACCTAAAAATCCCTACCTTATCAGATGTGGACAACCTGGAAAAAGCACTGGAGACAAGCAAGTTCAAGACAGCCCCTGGGTGGCAGGAAACCCAGTCCAGACCTCTGCAATCAAGCTCTTTCAGGTCAGCGCAACTGAACCAGTGCCAATTCTTCTGCGAATGCCTGGGAGCAGATTATGAAGTGGACACAAAGAAACTACTGGAGGAGATGCAGAAAAAGGTTTCTGGCATCTTTGCGAAGATGGCATATCCAGAGAGGAGACGTGAGCAGGAGTGGAACCTAGTGTTCTTCTACTGGTCCACAAGGATTCGCCAACAGATCACTGACCTGTCAATCGATCGCCGACATGAAGTGGAGAAGGCTGCAGGGCTCTGCATCAGACTCTACTACAGTCCGCTGTTACCGCCGATTGTAGGCCAGATCACCTTACCTGCAATGGGCATGCGAGAGAGGGCAGCCATTGAAGACCTGTACGAGCTCAGTGGTGGGACGATGCTCAGTGGTATCACCGATGAGAAGAAGAAGAAGAAGAAGCCGAACAAAAGTGCCACAGGGCTGACACCGATTCATTCTTCAGCTGACTCAGATGAAGACCTCAATCAAGAAATTGAACTCAAGCAAGGAATCATGCTCGGGCTCAGACACGTTGACATCAAACCCATCATGGAGTGCCTGCCTTGCAACCCAGAGGGAAGGGCGATCTGCCCCTACTTCCAAACGCCAGCTGGCTGCCAGCATGGACCGCTGGAGTGCGACATGGCCCACGAGTACACGTCAAGGTGGGGCACTGAATGGAATCGTGCTTTCTTGGATTCAGGAGGAGCATCTCACATCCCACCACTCACTGTCAACAAGCTCCTACCCATCCTGAACGAAGACGCCCCTGTACCAGAAGACTTCGAACCAGAAGGCCTTCGAGACTGGGCTCTCTCCCAACTCAGTTACCGCCTCGAGTACTGTCGCAGACCAAACGTCCTGAAACACCCCATCGGACCCATCCAGAGTGGCCAGACACGCAACATGAAATGGGGTATCCTGCGATCGGACTCGTGCCCGATCGACCTGTTCTCAGACAATGGAGTAAAACTGGTAGAGATAGCACACAACACTGTGGGAGGAGTCGACACCTTCTTTGATGGTGTCACACGCGATGGAGGAGACAAGATCCGACTGCTGCATGGAAAAGCAGTGAATGGGTGCTGTATTCCAATTTCACTGGCTATCACCATATTGCCTAAGAAAAATGGATACCACGAGCAACTACCTGGTAGCAACCTACCGCTTGAGGTCCTAAGACAGATTGTTGAAAAACTGCTAGAGGCCGAAGTCGAAACTTGGGCCCCTGACTCAATGGAGAGAGACATCTGGATCAAATCAAGCTTCGTCAATGAGGGGAAAGGAGTCGCTGAGAAGATAATGCACATCCTGAAACTGGATGCACTCCGCAATGTCAACATAGGGGTATTCTCAGTACCAGAAGACGACAGCGAAAGAGCAGAAGTCTTCCTGTATCCAAAAGGGAACACTCGCGAAAAGCCAATGAACTCTGACAGAGATGGCTACAACTTCCACACCTGGAAGTGGGGAGATGCAGCGATCAACGCAACTTTCGCCAGCATTCTCACAGCTCCACAGGACAATGATCAGGCGCGACACGCAGTGGCATTCGAAATCGATCGGAAAGCACGCTCCTGGAACGACTTGATGCTAAAAGCCTTCAAGGTAGCTGAAAATGCTCCTGAACAGATCGTGATAGAAGTGGGATCAACCGGAAGAGGAAGCAAGACATCCTCAGGAAGCTCAGGTGAGCTGCACTCTGACGAACTGGTCAGCGAACGGAAAGGGCAGCTCAGAAAATTTCTGGTCTACCTGAAGAAGTACAGCCTTCCATCTCAAGACAATCCTTGGTGGGAATTCGGAAAGAGAGCTGACGAGAAGTTGGAGGGAGAGACTGTCATGGCAGAAGAGTTCACACCATCTTGCCAAGAAACGCAGTACATGGTTGTTGACACGCAGTACATGACAAGAGCCAGTGATGGGGCAGACCTAGCGAACACGAGGAAAGCGACTCGAGCTGAGATGAAACCCCAATGGACAGTGGGAGGTATCAATGAAGATGAACAAGAACCTCCTACAAACAAGAAGGTCAGATTCGCAGGAGGTGGAATAAGCATACCGAAGCCGCTGAGTATCTTACCAGCCGCGAAGGAGAAGAGGTTCAATACTGAGAAAGAGGCCGAAGAGAGTGCCAAGGCACTCGCCGCAGTATTCGCAAAAGGAGGAATAAGCCTGCCAAAGCCACGAAGCTTCTTGCCAGCCACGAAGGAGAAAGTGTCCAATGCTGAAAAAGAGAATGAAGAGAGTGCTATTGCACTAGCCGCAGTCTGGTACCAAGAGGAAAAGGAACGCTGTCTGAAGGAGGTTCGAAACGACATTCTCGGTATGAGGCTAGCTCGAAGACTCACTCAGGAAGCAATCGAACAAGCCAAGACTATGAACCACACTCTAGTAGACGCAATGACAGAAGATGATCTCAACGAAGCCAAGGAGACAGTAACTTCGATACTTGAAGAAGTTGATTGGAATGGACCTCTCGACCACTGCAAGGAAGCTCGCAAGTTCATCGCTGAAGTGGCACAAAACCTCAGAGTGACAGAGGCCCCTCAGTGCACTGAGAACCGACAGTTAGCCCAATACTTCACAGCACCATCGCCGATCATGGCCGCAATGTGGACAAAGATCTCAGATGGTGAAAACTGCGAGAGCAAAGAATTTCAAGAGCTAGTACGCTGCTTCAGCGACGAGGTGAGTGACACCTGCGAGCAACGAGCAAAGGAGTTCAAGAAGTTCGCCTGGCTAATCAACTTCAACAAAACGTCTTTCGAAGATCTCTGCCCCGACATTTCCATAGCATTCCATGCCACAAAGGAATCGTCGAGGAAGGATGTCGCAACCAAACAGGACTCACCAAGCAGTCCCTCGGTGCCTGAGAAAGGAAAAATGAAGGCAAAGAAATCTGAAACATCAGCAACTTCCAAGAAGAAAAAGCCAGACAGGGCAAAGCTATCAAAGGAGAGAGCGAAGGCTGCAAAAGAGGAGAAAGCGAAGAAAGAACGCACCGCAATGGAGGAAATCGAGGAAGCGCACCGCACTGCAGTCAAAAATCGCGTAGCAGAAGGAAAAAAGAAAACCGAGAAGCCCATGGGCGAATGGTATGAAAAACCTGCAATCGACGACGAATGCCGTAAGTCGCTGGAGATCTACCAGAAAACAGTCAGAGAAGAAGTTGAGAGGTGCGACACAAGCGACGTGGACAGCTTGGTGGAATCAATCAAGAAGATCACAAGTGTCGCTAATGAGTGGTTGACAAAAGAAGAAAAAACCACATCGGACAAAGGATGGAATGGCCTGATGAAAATGGTTACCGCAATCAGGGAAAAAGAATACGCTGGAGAAGCTGGAGAAGGCACCCGAGTCAAGGATATCCCAAAATCTCTATTGAGAGGACTTCCTGAAGGTCATCGAGAAAGAGTGCTTGAGGAGCTACGCTTCGGAAATGACGATGCATTCTTAGGGCCCTCAGAAGGTTACCTAGGAGGAGACAGACCCGACGCTGAACTAGCGATAGTTCAAATTCTCGGAGGACACCTTAAGTCAATCGCTAGATGGAGAACAATTCCGTTCGACAGCAGTGAGCCGGAAGCACAAGAACTGCTGGTGAGGCTAGGAGTCAGAGGACATCCGACTGGAGCGACTGAAAAGCTCAATGAAGTCAAGGAGCTGCGATACGACGAACATGGGCTAGTCATGATGAGACCGTTAGCTGACTGCACTGACATGGGAGGATGGCCAGAAGATCGCAAGATGTCAAAGAAACAACACAAAGCGAAGCACCCTTGGCCATTCAACTCAGGAGTCCGAAGCACCAATGTGTCTAGACAACTAACGACTGACCTATCAAGTGTTGCATGTGCTCTCATGAGAGAAAAGGTCTTTAACCCCCATCACCTCATCCTGGTACAGAAACGTGATGTCTCTGGTGCTTTCAATTGGAACCCGGAACACCTACGACAGATCGGAGGCAAAGCGACGAAGGTTCGAGAGTTCGTCTTCGTTCCACTGACAGGAATATTTGGACCAGAGACAGGACCTGGAGGCTACGAGCCTCGTGGAAGTGCACCGCAAGCAGCACTCCTGTCAGTACCTTGGGACAGTGGCAGAGCTGATGGAGGAGGACGTGTCATTGACGAGTCACTGCCAAAAAGAAAGAATCCAGAGGTCGTGGACCGAAATGGACTCCTTCGCACAAGAGTCCCACCATTCGTTGACGACCACTTGAACATGGTGGCAAACAAAGGGCGACGTCTGAAAATGCAGGACCAATCAGTGGATGAAGCTTTCACAGCATTCATTGGACCTGGATGGACCAACGCAACAAAGGACGAATGGTCTGGAGGGTGGTCGGGCATCGATCATGGCTATGGTTTCCTAGTGAACACCATCAAGTTAGAATTCAGTGCACCATGGTCCCGTACAATGCGTGTGGAGAAGTTGTTGCTTGAGTATGTGAACACTCCTGGAGCACAACTGGAGGGAGTCCTAGTTCCAAAGATCGCTGGCCTTCTTAACTACATCCTGAACCTTAAACCTGTGTGGAACATGCTACTAAAAGGAAGACTATGCAAAATCTTGAGCTACACTGCACGCGAATGTGGAAACGAGAAGTGTCAACCTGGATACTACCCTCCTGTTGCCCTAGATGGTGAGTCTGAAGAGCAAGGTCAGACAATGCTAAGACTCCTGACAGGAATTCTACTGAGAATGATGCGAGTCGAACGTGGAAAACTTCTGACAGTCACTGTAGAGCAAGCATTACCATGGTGGTATCGTCGTTGTTGCCCAGGCAGAGAAAAAGCCTCGGACTTCAACTTCTCACACCAAGATGCTTCAGGAGAAGGGTACATCTACTTCGATGACAAGAATGGAAAGCATATTAAAGGTTGGTACACAGAGAAAGAACGTGGAGCAATCTTCGACTTCGATCGAGAGGATCATGGGATAGTTGTATCTAACCTCGAGTTCGCTGGACCCGCGAAAGGCCTCGCACTGTGCTCCATATACAACGACTCGAAGTTGGAGATCCTAATGAACGACAACGACGAAGATGTAGCTGCGATCAACAATGGAAAAAACATGAACTACAAAAACCTAGAGTGCATGCTGTTCATATGCCTGTGGGCAACTTCCTGTGGCCGAGACGTAATGGCCAGGTACACTAATACAAAGCTAAATGTGTTAGCAGACGCTGGATCAAGGAGCGACCTAAAGAAAGAGTATGAAGAGGAAGTGAAGAAATGGGAAGCACGTCGTGGCATGAAAGCTGAGCTTATCGAAGAACCTGAAGAACTCCGAGACATGACTTTCTGGGTTGAAGAAAGTGATGGTACTGACGTGAAGGCCAGGACGGAAGCAGTATTCAAAAAGTTCCTATTCCTACTCGACTACTACAAGGAGAGAGAATTGGACAAGAAGCTGGTGGTGGAATATCAAACGCTCAAGCAAATGATAACAGACACTTTAGACAACAAACAGTTGGAACCATCTCCACCATTCGATTTTGACATCCCAGAAAGTTTTGGGCCATCGGAGGAGCGACTCAAACTAGCTCCTCCTGGAGTGAAACGTCACGTCGACACTCGAGCATCACTGCTGAAGCAAAGCAAAAGCTCTCCACGACGTAAACAAAACCTGCGAGAAAAAGCGTCAAAACTCTGCGCTGAGCAAGGCAAGGATTTTGTTGGTCTGGACGAGCATGATGTTTCGAATGTGCTGATGCAAGCACAATGGGAAGAGAAGCTAATCCTATGGAAGGAAAACCCGAAGTACCAAGAAGGAAAAGAGCTACGTTTGCTAGGCCAAACAGTTCAACCGATCTGGACAGACATGGACGACAAAAAGGTGAGAATGGCAATATTCCATGCTGGTCAGGATTCACTGGGGAAGGCAGGAGAAGATAGTGGAGGAGCGGAAGTGAGGATTGGAGCAGAGTGGCAGCGAGAACTTCGAGACTACAATGGCAAAAAGTCTCCTCAGGCCACTTGGCTGGAAGAGAACGAAGCCATCGACTCAAAAAGACTCACAGAAGAAGGTGTGGAATTGTCGACAGCTGCGCCAACCTGCGTCACTTTCGCAGTCGGAGGCAATCGTGATGGCAGGGACTGCAAAAGTGGTTTGGGTTTACAATACGAGGAAATGGGCCCACTCATCGCAGGAGCTTTCGAGGGAGCAGGAGTGCCAATGCATGTCCAAGAATGTGTACGAGGAGTTCACAACACAGGGAAAGATGGATCAGCGAGTGCTCACACACGATTCGTCGAGAGTATGCCGAAGCATTTCAACACGACAATGGTGGTCCGTGCAGAAGAGGTGGTAAGCCCTCTCACTGGTGAGACCGCTCGAGTTGTGCATGAACGTTCCTACTCGATCTCGTTCCGTAAGGATCTTTGCGAAAATGGACAAGCACCTGAACTAGAAATTCAGCTGTGCGAACCAATGCAAACTATGAGTGATTGCCTCGACACAGAACTTGAAGCCAGAGGATGGTACATCATGCCAGAGGTAGACCTCATGGATTGTGAACATGAGTCGAAACCTGGTGGTTACAAGAAAAGATTAGCCTTTGTAGGCTCAATCCGTGACAAAACACCAGGACAAGGCGAAGGTGCTTTTCCCAACGACATCATTGATCCACGTTCAGCATTAGGACGAGTCACCACAGCCGCAGGAAGTGGATGGGGACTGGACTCCACTGCTGGACATACCATCGTGAGACAGTTCTCAAATATCGAAGAAGCTAGAAAATACTTGCTTAGGGACTTGAAGGCAGAGTGGCTGCACCCAAACTCGGAGCTTGGCAGGTACATCATTGCTAACGCCATTCCTGCGAATGTTGGCGATGCAGTTATCTGCGCACTGTTGAAATGGTACCTGACGCCTGGAAAGAGTGGACTAAGCCCCAGAGCGAAGTTTGAACGCTGTGAACAGAAGAGACTAGGAGGACGACAGGACCAAACCCCTGTCACAAAAGTCTCAAAGGGTCCCACGACAGTCTTTGAGGAAGGCTCTAAGAGGGCGAAAGCCGCTATGCGAAAAGCTGCGACCCTGCAACCGCCTGTCAAACCTCCAATCTTCAAACAAAAACCTCTGCATATACTGGAGGTATTGGGGATGGAGAAAGACTTTGTTCGAAGGACGAAATCAACGAAAGCTGGACCAGGAAGGAAGCCTCGACCGAAACCAGTCTTGACCGAAGGTGTCCGAGCCCAGATTGACGAGAAGATAACCCAGACCAGGCGCGAAGCTTACGTCAAGAAAACTGTGGAGCGCAAGAATGGTGCGATCAACCACTACTTGGACTTTCGTGAAGCTGTTGGCCTGGAGGAGCTCACCACCGATCCATATACGATGGAAGCGCAGGCAGCGAACATTCGCTACCTAGCTTACGAGCAAGCTGTACATGGACTGAAGGGAAAAACTGTGCGAGGCAAAGCCACTGCAGTGGACAAGTACCACACAGACCATGGGCTGCAGGCGCCGTTCAAGACAGCACTAGTCCAAGACCACATCGACAAAATGATCGTACAAGACAAACAAGCAGTTCCAAAGCTGCCTGTCCCTGCTCAGGTGGTAGAGCTTCAACGCACAGTTCATGGAACGGAAGACTTCGATGAACTGACCATGACCTCAGCACAGAGCACCGCTCTCTGGTGGGTGATGCGCTCGTGCGAGTACTTGGCAACATCGAAAAAGAAAATCAACCCGAAAGCTATCAAGTGGGAGGACGTTGGCTTTCAGGATGAAGATGGAAAACCACTCCAGGGACCAGAAGTGAAAAAGACCAGAGCCATTCGCATGTCAATGGTGTCTACAAAGAATGCATTTGGCAGGTGCACCAGGACACTAAAGATTCGCGATGACTACGACACCTGCCCAGTCAAACTGCTGGTGGAGCTCTACCTTCGCATCCACACTGTGGAAGGTAAGTTCCCCGATCCGAAGACACCAGTCTACAGGAAGGCAGACAAGACTTACTTGACCAGGGATGACATGACGAAGCGACTGCGAACGCTCATCGAATCTTGTGGGATTGACTCAAGGCTGGTGGCCAGCCACAGCTTGCGCCGCGGAGGGGCCTGCGTTTGGGCTGCTACTGGACTGGTCTCAGATGAAGAGCTCATGAGGTGGGGAAGGTGGAACTCCTCCGCATATAAGCTCTACGTCTTCGCGCACAGCGACATGATGGCAAACGCCATGAAAAATGCTGGGAAGGGGGTACCCAAGTTCGAACTGAACTAAACTACCTCCACGACAAGGACTATAAGGACGTGTTCACGATAAGGAATTGGTGCTACTTCCTCACCCACACTAGTCGTGAGAAATCACAACTTGTGTGGGCGAGGGGGGGGCTGAGAGCCGAGAGTCTCAGCCTGCGCCTTGCCGCCGAAGAGAACCAGAGAAAATAAAGT
>Ga0115004_10004443_pt1 | contig 11213 bp, 9 predicted proteins | sample ArcticOcean_MG_C_10_FD_88737 | JGI IMG/M metagenome (GOLD analysis project Ga0115004, IMG submission 88737) | Marine microbial communities from western Arctic Ocean - ArcticOcean_MG_CB11_90 | ecosystem: Environmental > Aquatic > Marine > Oceanic | place: Arctic Ocean: Canada Basin | collected... | reverse complement strand
CGTCGTCCCAAGAAACATGAACCACAGGGTGATTCTCCTTTCCTAAGATATCACTCCCTTTTCCTTTGGGGTGTCTCCAGCTGGCTTTGGGTTTCCATTCCCACCAGGCGCTGTAATTATCTAAGTTTACAGGACCATCTGTCGTTTTAAAAACCAAAGAGGAAGCTTGAAGTAATGAGTCGTGAGGCTTTGGAGTATCGGGAGGTAATTGCACCTTCATTAATTCCCAATCAACATCTTTTTCGGCAGTTGTTTCATAGTCCGTCGCCTCAACAAAGACAGCAAACTGAGCATTGGTTACCTCTGTTTGATCAATCCAATAATCATTCAGATTAACTTCGTGAACTGGAGATTCATCGGCTCTGGCTTGGGATCCTTCGCTACCCATCTTGAATTTTCCTCCTGAAATCAAAACCATACCCTCTGGCTTTTCACCTGAAACTGGTTGTGATTTTTTCACGTTAGATTTACATCCAATCAACAATAGAAATGTTGAGATTAAAAATATATAGGAATATGTTTTTGCCATTTATGTTTTTTTTTAATCACAAATATGCAAAATTAAAGATTAACATCTATCTTTGTTGAAAGGAGCTTTTAAAATAAAGCAGTTTTATGGATTGTAAGCTGAAAAATACTTTTTTCACAATTTTATTGACATCAACTTTGATGTTGCCTTATTTGGGATCCTTTTCTCATTTGTTTGAAGACCATAAACACAAAACTTGTTCTGATTTTACGACACACATTCATGCAATTGATTTTGATTGTGATATTTTAGAATATAATTTTACTCCACAACTTAATTTATCTTTAACTGGTTTTAGGGCCTTCACGGCATACAATCCAAAACATGTTTTTTCGCATCTTTATCTAAGATTTCCCTCGAAAAAAAGACTGAGAAACTTACTCAGGGGGCCACCTCAAGTTTGATTTTTATCCGTGATTAAATACCCTATTCGACTTATAAATAAGTCGGATAACATTTCTATTAATAAAAATTAAAACTATGTTTAAAAATTTACATACAAAACCTATTACTGCCCTATTTCTATTTATTTTAATTTTCGCTTGTTCTAAGGATGAAGATCCTGTCCCTGCAAATGAGGAGGAAGTAATCACTTTGGTTACTCTGGAGGTGAGTAAGGTAGGTTCTTCTGAGATCATCAAATATAATTTTGAAGTTGAGGGTCATGATCATGACGATCATGAGGAAGAAAAAGATGACGATCATGACGGTGAACATACTGAGATTGAACTAGAAGCCAATTCAAGTTATAACGTATCAATGTTTATTTATAATGATACTGATCCAAATAACATTGAAAACATTACTCTAGAGGTAATAGAGGAGAAGGACGAGCATCAAATTTTTTATGCAATCACTGATGAATTAAGTGGTTTTTCAATTAAATCTGCTTCCGATGATACTTTAGATAGTAACGGTAATCCATTATTTAATAAAACAACTTGGACTTCAACTGGTGAAACTTCTGGTGATGTTGTGGGATACCTTATCCATGAGCCCACTTCAAAAACTGGAAATACTAGAACTGATTTTGGTGGTGCAACCGATTTTGAAATTGAGTTTGAAGTGCATGTAGAATAATGAATTTATTTAGTTTTTTAGTAGGGCTAATTAATCTTAAATCTCAAAAATATAAATATAATAAGTCTTATAGTGTTTCAAAAACTGCGGCCAGCTTATCAATTTTGGCCGCAGGCTTTTGTTACTGTCAAAAGTGTGATTTGCAATTTGAGGGGCAAATTTTAGATTTACATGATGACTCCCCAATCAGTTTAGCAGTTGTTCGAGTTCTTGATAATGATCAAACTGCTTTTACAGACTATAATGGTTTTTTTAAACTTAAAAACCAATGTTCAGGAAAGATTAATTTAAAAATTTCTCACCTCAACTGTGAAGATTTATATCAAGAATTAAATTTAAATAAATCAGTTTTTAAAAAGTTTTATTTAGAACACCACATTGAATCTCTAAATGAAGTAATAGTGGAGGAGAGTAAAATAAAAGAACTTTCATCCACAGCTCATAACTATCTACTTTCGGGTTTACAAAAAGATCGGTATAGTGGAAGTGGATTGGCGAAAGCTTTAGAGCAAATTAGTGGAGTAAATATCCTGACTACAGGAAATGTGATATCTAAACCCATGATTCATGGCATGTTTGGGAGTCGTGTAGGTATAATTTATGATGGTGTACAGATAGAAAATCAACAATGGGGGCAAGATCATGCTCCTAATATTGATCAAAATGCTTTTGAAGAAATTCTTTTAGTCAAGGGAGCAGGGGTGTTAAAGTACTCAGGTGATACTCCTGGCGGAGTTATAGTACTCGAAAATAAGCTTCCAAAGATTAATGATTCGTTGTATGGTAAATCAATTTTAAGTGGAATTAGTAATGGTCGTGGTTTAAATATTGTGAGTTCATGGACTAAATCCTATAGTAATGGAAATTATTTTAAAGCTCAAGCAATGATTAAAAGGATTGGTGATTTTTCTGCTCCAAAATATATACTTTCAAATTCTGGCACCAACGAAAATAACATCTCATTATCATTTGGAAAAAATAAAATTCTTAGACAATGGAAAACAAATTTCAGTTATTTCAGTCAAGAAATTGGCATACTAAGAAGTTCACATATAGGAAATGTTAATGATTTAGTTTACGCTATTGACTTAGCTAAACCCACAATTATCAAGCCCTTTGATCATCAAATAGATCTACCAAAACAGGTAAATAAGCATTATACAACAGGTATTCAATATTCTAAAAGATATAAGTCAAATGGTAAGTTAAATGCTAGATACAGTTGGCAAAGAAATAATCGAAAGGAGTATGATGTTAGAAGGGGAGAATTAAAAAACAAGCCTGCCATTGATATAACATTAAATACTCACGATTTACTTTCTAACTATCAATGGGAGAAATCAAATTGGTCACTAGACTCAGGTGTATTTTTTCAAATTCAGGATAATTATTCTAACCCAGACACAGGAACAAGACGACTCATACCTGATTATCTTAAAACAGAGTTAGGAACATATTTTACTGCCGGTTTAACTCCATCGAATAATTTTAGTCTTGGATTTGGATTTCGTTTTGGTCATCAAAATAATCACACAAAAAAATACTACAAAAATAAGCGATGGAATGAGGGAAATTATCAAGACAAGCTGGGTGCTTTTGTAATTAATGAGGTTTTAAATCAAAAGCTAGTAGAGCAAAGGTTAATTTTTAATAATCTATCTATAAATACTGGAGTAAAATTTGCTCTATCAAACAGGTTAAATTTAAGTTTAAATTTATTCCATACCGAACGTGCTCCTGACATTGCAGAAATGTTTAGTGATGGACTTCATCATTCACTGGCGACTATTGAATATGGCAACCCTTTTTTAAGAAGCGAAACAACACAAAAATTTTTAGTAAATTTCGAAAAAGAGATTGGAAATTTCACATACAACATTAGTCCATATTTAACAAATGGTCAAGATTATATTATTATTGAGCCTACTGGTATCGAATACACTATAAGAGGTTCTTTTCCGGTTTGGGAGTATAGAGCTGTAAATTCTACAATAAGGGGGATGGATTTAGACTTTTCTTTTAGTTTAAATAATAGTATTAAACTTAGAAATAGTTCTTCCTGGATTGAAGGATTTGAAAGAACAAGTAAAGCCCCTTTAATTAATATACCCCCTTTTACATCGACTAACTTTATTCAATTTTCAATACCAAAATTTAAATCATTTTTTATGATCGTTTCTAATAAAATTACTTTAAATCAAAATCAATTTCCAAATCATAATTTTGAAACTTCTGTTGTTGAAAATGGAGTAAGATTGAATAAGCTTGTTGATATAAGTACTCCTCCAAGGAGTTATCATCTTTTTGGAGCTGAGTTGCACTGGGGCCCTTATCCATTTTTTTCTGACAAAGTGAGTTTATCTCTTATCTTTGACAATATCTTTAACTCATCCTACAGAAATTATCTCAATAGATTACGTTATTATGCTGATGAACAAGGTAGAAATATGATGTTACAGATTAAGATAAGTCATTGATTATATGAAGTCCAGTTTTTATTTTTTTTTATTTTTTTTTGGGATTCAAACATTCCTTTTTAGTCAAGTATATAGAGATGATTATATTGAACCAATTAGCGATCCTTCGGCAGAAGGCCAGCGTTTTTTTGTTGAAGACTTATTGGATATTGCAGGATATGTTCCCGAAGGCATCAAGATTTACCAAACACTTCCTAACAAAGCAAGGGTGTTTAGGGTTAAATTGGACAGCGTAACAGGAGGATTTATTTTTGTACGTTGGGACAAGCTTAAAAAAGAGAATTACATCGCCAACAAGCTAATTGATCCAGGTATTTATTTCAATCTAAATGCAGCTAAAGAGATCATGCGTAAACAAACCCAAAAAGCTTATTTCGAAGTTAAAGATAAACTCCTTCAGGCCCCAGATCAAGAGCAGATTAGTGAAGAGAGCTTGGAGGGTTTGAGAGAAGATTTTGACCTTAATAACGAAAAGAAGGATTCTATTAAAACTCAATTGCTCCAGAAAAAAAAGTTAAAAATGGATAGAAAGGCAAGCAAGAAAGACGAGGAAGAAAAGAAAAAATAATTTTTTTTAAATAATGGTAACGGTTAATGTTTCTCCTTCAATCTTTGCAGTATAGCAAATCAAACTGCCTGAGCAACCATCGTCAAATGATTTTCCGTGTTGAGAACACGTGAACTTACCGTTGCCATGTGACCACTTGTTTTGTGTTCCTTGATGGGGACATACATTACTAAAAGCTCTTATTTCCGTCTCACTAATCCTTAGTAATAATAAGTCTTTCTCGAGGTAATTTTTCCAACCACCGATGTCAGAAAGGCTAGAAAAACTGGAACTACTCAAATCAATAGTCGCTGTTGTGGAGGTTTTATCATCCGATGATGAAGGATCATTAGCTGGGAGTGAGGTGTCATCTCCAGAACTACAAGCCTCTAAAACTGAAATTCCAAACATTGATAAAGCAACAGGAGCACAGGCTGTTTTCAAAAAATCACGTCTTTTGTTTTCCATTGATATTTTTTTTATCAAATATAGTTAGTTTTAGTTTAACTTTTGATTTAAAATAGTAAACAATTTATGAGTTTAAAGCTATCATTATGATTAATTTAGCAAAAAAAATGCGCTGTTTTTTAATTTTAGTACTACTGTTTAATTCCTTTTTTTCGATTGCCCAGAACTCAGGAAAATTAACAGGAAAAATTTTAGATAATCAAACCCAACTTCCACTTGAAGGTGCAATAATTATTCTCGAAGACACCACCATGGGAATTGCTTCAGATGCCAATGGTTATTTCAGTTTAGACGATGTCCCTACAAAATCCTATAACATCACGGTGAGTTTTTTGGGTTATCAGACGCAAACTGTCTATAATGTAATCGTTAAAACATTTGGAACACCTTCGCTTCAGGTATTGTTGGAAGAGTCCTCCAATGAGCTAGATGAGGTTGTTGTAGTTCAAAGCCCTTTTAGAACCAGTATAGAAACACCACTTTCTACGCAAACCTTTTCTGCAGTGGAGATTGAAACCTATCCTGGTGGGAACAATGATATTACCAAAGTGATTCAAAGTATGCCCGGTATTTCTCCTTCTATAGGTGGTTTTAGAAATGACATCATTATTCGTGGAGGTGCTCCAAACGAATCGGTTTATTATTTAGATGGCATAGAAATTCCAAACATAAATCACTTCAGTACGCAAGGAAGTAGTGGAGGTCCAGTAGGGCTGCTCAATGTCTCCTTTGTCAGAGAGGTTTCGCTTTCAAGCTCAGCTTTTGGAGCGGAATACGACAACCCTTTATCGGGGGTATTGTCATTTGAACAACGAGAGGGAAATGCAGAACGATTCGGCGGAAACTTTAGATTTGGCGCCAGCGAAGCCGCATTAACTCTTGAAGGTCCTTTGTTCCGAAAAGACAAAAGTAAACCTTCTCCAACAACACTACTGTTCTCTGTGAGAAGGAGTTATCTTCAGTTTCTTTTCGAATTAATTGGGCTTCCTATTCGTCCAGATTATTGGGATTTTCAGTGGAAATTAAATCATGAAGTTGATGCTTATAATACCCTCACTTTTTTAGGAATTGGATCTATAGATGATTTCTCGGTTAAATCACCTGATGATTTTGATAAAGAGCAGCAAGCAGCCATTGATCAAGTTCCGATTATTCAGCAACAAACAAGAACAATGGGTATTTCGTGGAAAAAGAAATTTAAAAATGGAAAAGGCTTTATGACCACCGCGATCAGTTCTAATCGATTGCAAAACATTTTTTCACGTTATAAAGACAATACACAAAAGTCAGGTTTACTGTTTCAAAATGACTCTTATGAGCAAGAAACAAAATTACGTTTTCAGACCCTTCACTACTTAACGGATTGGAAAATAGCAGGAGGTTTCAATGTTCAGCAATCAGATTATGGGAACAATACGAATGATTTATTTGAAAATACAGATTATAGCACTATTATTAATTTCATAAAATATGGATTTTTTGGAAAGGCGGAACGAACTTTTGCCAACAATCGATTGGGAGTTTCTTTTGGTTTAAGAGCTGATACAGACACCTTTTCCAGGGGGTCATCCATGGTCGATAATCTTTCACCAAGGCTTTCTTTTTCTTATAATCTAACAGCAGACCAACAGTGGAAGATTAACGCTTCTATTGGAAGATACTTTAAAATACCCACCTATACCATGCTTGGATATAAGGTTAATAATGTATTTGTAAATAAAGACGCCAAATATACACGAAGTGATCACTTCGTAACAGGCATAGAGTTTACTCCAGGCAAAGCCTCAAGGATTACTCTTGAAGGTTTTTATAAAAAATACGATCAATACCCGATTTCTGTAATTGATGGTGTTTCACTGGCTAATAAAGGCGGTGGTTTTGAGGTTCTGGGAAACGAAGAAATCACAACCAATGGTAAAGGGAAAACCTATGGATTTGAAGCTTTATACCAACAAAAGCTAAGTAAGAAATTTTATGGTGTTTTCGCCTACACTTTTTTTTATAGTCAATTTACAGATGTTTCGGGAAACTACCTTCCCTCAGTTTGGGACAGTCGTCATTTAATTTCCTTTTCAGGAGGATATAAGTTGAAGCGAAATTGGGAAGTGAGTACAAGATTCAGATTTGCCGGAAAAACGCCATATGTTCTAACAGATATGAATGCGACATTAGCATCTTATCCTAGAATTATTTTGGATTATCAAAGTTTGGGAAATGTTTATCTTGATCCTTTCGCAGTAGCAGACATAAGATTCGATAAAAAGTGGAACTTTAAAGCATATTCGTTAAACTTTTATTTTGAAGTTCAAAACTTTCTCGCCAACGCCAATCCCCGTCCAGATGAGTACGGACTCAATAGAGATAAAAATGGGTCATTGATAAGCCCTAAATCCTTAGTTCAAGTCAATGCTGAGGGAGACACCGCAATTCCCATTCCTTCTTTTGGATTTGTGGTAGATTTTTAGAGAAAAGGGGACTCGGGACTTATTTAAAAATATCCAATAAACCGTCAGGTAGATCAAGGTGAATCTCCTTGGATTTTCGATCTAGATTTTTTATAAAACTATCATGTACTGGGATTAAAATCTCTATACCGTTTGAGTCAATAACAAAAAGGGCTTGAGGTCCAGAATCATTAACATTTTTGATTCTACCAATTTCTTGTTTCTCCTGATCAAATGCCATAAAATCATTAACTTCATGATAATAGAATTGATTTCCCTCCAAAAGCGGGAGCATTGTAAGTGGGAGGTAGAGGTCCTTTTTGATCAAAAGATCCGCGTCTGTTTCAGAGGCTATCCCTTCAAATTTTAGTCTTAACAAAGAAGTCTTGTGGAGTTGATTGTTAAGAATAAAATAAGGAACCAATCCGTGTGGTGTTTCCACAAAGATTGATTCCAAATTAGTATATATTTCAGGATTGTCACTATCAAGTTTGGCGAGGATTTCACCTTTGAAACTGTACTTACCAACAATAGTACCTAAAAAGAAGCATTCTTCTCGTAGCATGATTTTTTGAGAAAGAAATATTATTCTTTGTCTTTAACTTCAGCGCTGTCTTCTTTAGCAGGAGCTTCTTCTACAACTGGTGCTTCGGTAGCTTCAGCAAGAGCTTCTTCCTTTACTGCAGTAGCTTCTTCTACAACTGGTGCTTCGGTAGCTTCAGCAACTACTTCTTCGGCAGGATCTTCTTCTGCAACAGGTGTTTCGACAGCAGCTTTTTCAGCTTCAGCGGCTTTAGTTGCTTCCAATTCAGCAGCGGCAGCTTCTTCAACGGCAGCATCTGCAGCAAGTGCATCAGAGATTCTTTTTTCTCGAATCTCAGTTTCTGCTTGAAGCTTCTTAGCGCTTGAACTGGCTATATCTTTGCTTAGTCCATCAACTTTAGCTTGAATTTTAGCTTGTTTTTCTTCTAACCAAGCGGCTAGCTTATTGTCTGCATCCTCTTGGGTAAGTGCTCCTTTTTTCACACCACCATTCAAGTGATGCTTAAGAAGTACACCTCTGTAGGAAAGCAAAGTACGAGCAGTATCAGAAGGCTGTGCCCCACTTTCCAACCACTTAACAGAACCGTCAAGATCGACTTCAACTGTTGCGGGATTTGTGTTGGGATTGTAAACGCCTAATTTTTCTAGGTAACGACCGTCTCTTTTTGAGCGAGCATCTGCTGCTACAATCCAATAAAAAGGTTTTCCTTTTTTACCGTGTCTTTGTAATCTTATTCTTACTGGCATATCATATTAATTTATGGAAGTTCTCGACTACCGGATTATTAATTCTAGGACTGCAAATGTAAATTATTTTTTTTGTTTAATCAAACACTTCTGTTTTTTTTAAAACAACTAGGTAAACTAAATTTATGAGTATTAATAATTACTTTTATTATTCAAATATATATATATGAAAAACTTAATGCACACTTTTTCTAAAAATTTTATTTATCCATTGTTATTAATAATCTTTTTAGGGTGTAATGCTTCAGCTCCAGAGGTCTATTTGTATTCTTTTTTTAAGAAAAACGGTCAGGATGGACTTCATTTGGCCTACAGCTTTGACGCCTTAGAATGGAAAGCATTAAAGGGTAATCAATCTTTTATTTCACCTGAATTGGGGAAAAATAAATTAATGAGAGATCCTTGCATAATTGAAGGGCCAGACAATAAATTTCATATGGTTTGGACCATTGGATGGGGAGAAAAGAGCATTGGTTATGCAAATTCAACAGATCTGATCCATTGGTCGGAGCAAAAATTGATCCCCGTTATGGAGCATGAAGCTGACGCCTTAAATTGTTGGGCACCTGAATTATTTTATGACGATACTTCTGGTCAATATCTTATTTATTGGTCGACCACAATTCCTGGGCGATTTCCCAAAACCGATCTACCCCAAGACAACAAAAACCATCGGATGTATTACGTCACAACCAATGATTTTCAAAGTTTTAGTGACACCAAGTTATTTTTTGATCAAGGGTTTAATGTAATTGACGGAACAATTCAAAAAATTGATTCGCGTTATTATTTATTTTTAAAAAACGAAACTAAATACCCCAAACCGGAAAAAAATATCAGAATTGCGACAAGCAAAAATCTTTTAGGGGCATACTCACAAGCTTCGGAACCCATCACTGTTGATTGGGTTGAAGGGCCTTCTGCAATTGAAACACCTGAAGGTTGGATTGTCTATTATGATGAGTATACAAGGGAAAATATGGGGGCAGTCCTTTCAACTGACCTGAAAAATTGGAAAGATATTTCTGATCAAATTAGTTTCCCCGAAGGAACGAGACATGGGACAGTGTTTAAAGTGAACAGACCTATTTTTGATCAATTGTTCCAATATTCTGAGCTGTCACAATCTGCTGAAAAATAAATTTTATTCTTTAAACAGTATGTTCGCTCAAGACTTGTAAGGAAGCTTAAAAAAGCTTATTTTTGCGCCCTAATTTTAGCTATTCTCAATGAAAATTTCACGTAAAGATAATGATGCCCTGAATGCCTTGTTAACAATTGATATCGACCGGAAAGATTTTTCAGAAAAAGTCGATATTGTATTGGATGACTACAGAAAACAAGCCAACATCCCTGGATTTAGAAAAGGTCATGTCCCTATGGGATTAATCAAAAAGAAATATGAGACTGCTGTTACAGCAGAGGAGGTTAATAAATTATTGCAAGAAAATTTAGAGAAATATTTAAAAGAGGAAAAAATAGACATTCTCGGAAATCCACTTCCTGTGATGAAAGAAGTGCTAGATTGGACTGCTGAAACTCTTTCTTTTGATTTTGAATTAGGGCTGTCCCCTGCATTTGAAGTTGACCTTTCTGAAAAAAAGAAAATCACACATTATCAAATTACCGCAGACAATAAGATGATCAATGAACAATTGATAAGTTATCAAAAGCAACATGGTAAATTGATTCCTCATGAAAATCCAAAAGATGATTTTGAAATTAATGCAGTGTTAAAAAATGAAGCAGCTGAAATAGAAGCAACTGCTACCTTTAATTTAACTCAAATCACAGGTAAAAAGAATCTTGAGGAATTAAAAAAAGCAACGGTTGGTTCCAAACTTTCTTTGGTTTTCAAGAAGCTTTTCAAGGAAGATGCAACTGCGGCCAGACTCTTGGGAGTTGCAGAAGATAAGCTCAAAGAGATTGAAGGCTACATAGCAATTGAAATCAAGGAGATCAACGAAAGAGAATTGGCAGAATTGAATCAAGAACTTTTTGATAAACTTTTTGGACCAGGGACTGTTAAATCAGAAGCTGAAATGAAAGAAAAAATTAAAGAAGGCATTGAAAAACAATTCCAACAGCAATCAGAGCAAAAACTATTGAATGATATTACGGAATATTTAATTGATAATACTTCTTTTGATTTACCTGCAGAATTCCTTAAAAAATGGATGCAAAACTCAGGCAAAGAACCCCTTACTGCAGTTCAAGCCGAGGAAGAATACATCCGTTCTGAGAAAGGAATTCGTTACCAATTAATTGAAGGAAAATTAATCACGAAGCATGATCTTCAAATTAAATTCGAAGAATTAAAAGGTTACGCTAAAGAAATGATCACCCTTCAAATGGCACAATATGGTCAGCCTGCTCCT
>Ga0115004_10004441_pt1 | contig 11216 bp, 10 predicted proteins | sample ArcticOcean_MG_C_10_FD_88737 | JGI IMG/M metagenome (GOLD analysis project Ga0115004, IMG submission 88737) | Marine microbial communities from western Arctic Ocean - ArcticOcean_MG_CB11_90 | ecosystem: Environmental > Aquatic > Marine > Oceanic | place: Arctic Ocean: Canada Basin | collected... | reverse complement strand
TTTCCTAAAGGTATAAATAAAAATTATTTACAATTTGCTGAAACTGTTAACCCGAATTGTTTAAGTTTAGATTATGAAATTGATCCGATTTGGGCAAGAGACAATCTGAAAAATTTTTGCCTCCAAGGTGGAATGAATCCTAAAGTCTTATTCAAAAGTGAAGATAAAATATTTAATGAAGTTGATAAATATCTAAATATTTTTCAAGGTACGCCTTATATTTTTAATCTTGGACATGGCTTGCTACCTGAAACAAATCCCGATATTTTGAAAAAAATTGTAGAAAGAGTCGTTAACTTTAAATGAAAAAAGCTGTAATTTTATTCAATCTTGGTGGGCCTGATAGTCTTAACGCTGTCGAGCCCTTTCTATTTAATTTATTTAATGATCCTGCAATTATCAGTTTACCAACTGTTTTTAGATATCCTTTAGCTAAGTTTATTTCTAAAAAACGAACACCAATAGCAAAAGCAATTTATGCTGAAATGGGCGGAAAATCTCCAATTTTAAAAGAAACCCAAGCTCAAGCCGATGCGATCGAGATCAATCTTAAAAATGAAAAAGATGAATACAAATGCTTTATAGTGATGAGATGTTGGAATCCGAGAGCAGCAGAAACTATTATTAAGGTTAAAAAATTTAATCCCGATCAAATAGTTTTACTTCCTCTTTACCCTCAATTTTCAAATGCCACATCCGGTTCCTCTATTAGCGAATGGTCCGAAATTTGCAAGAAAGAGAAGCTTAACGTTGAAACTAAAATTATCTGTTGCTATCCTACAGAGAAAGACTTTATCTTATCCTATGCCAATTTAATCAAAGAAAAAATTGTCTTGGAAAAACTAAATGATATTACACTAATTTTTTCAGCACATGGATTGCCAGAAAACAAAATTAAACAAGGTGATCCATATCAGTGGCAAGTAGAACAATCTGTTAAAGAATTAGTTAAAAAATTAGCAATTAAAAATTTAAATTATATTTTGAGTTATCAGAGCCGAGTCGGTCCACTAAAATGGATCGGCCCCTCCACAGAAAAAGTAATTAAAGATGAGGCAAAAAAACAAAAAATAATAATTGTTGTACCCGTAGCTTTTGTTTCTGAGCACTCAGAAACTTTAGTTGAGCTTGACATTGAATATAGAAAGCTAGCAGAACAAAATGGTTCAAGTGAATATATCCGAGTTCCAGCTGTAACCGTCAACCAAGATTTTATTAATTCCTTGAAGTCTAGTATTTTGCAAGCAAGTAATGGCAACAAATATACATCTTCAATTAAGTGTCTAGAAAAATTTAAAAAGTGCCCAAGGTTACAAAATTTATAAAAAATGAATTACTATCTTTTATTTAAGTCTTTACATTTAATTTCTGTTATCTCTTGGATGGCTGGTCTTCTTTATTTACCCAGACTGTTCGTCTACCACGCGGAAACAATAAATAACGAGGGTAAAATAAACACTTTTCAGTTGATGGAAAAAAGGCTTTTCTTTTACATCATGAGCCCTGCTATGTCTCTTTCTTGGTTATTCGGAATTTTGTTAACACATTCCATCGGGTTTGACAGTTTTGGCTATTTGTGGTTTCAATTAAAAATCGTTATGGTGTTATTATTAACTTCTTATCATTTCTTCCTTTTACATTGTCTCAATACTTTTAGAGTGAGTAACAATAGATATTCTCCCAAATTTTATAGGTATTTGAACGAGGTTCCCACTATTTTTCTAATAGCCATTGTCTTTGTAGTTGTTTTTAAACCTTTATAAGACTTGTTTTTTTTGACAAAAAGGCATACATTGAATTTTCCTCATCTCTTCAAAAAATAATCAACAATGAATCTACAAGAACTAAAAAAACAAAATCCAGCCGATCTTATTACGCAAGCTGAAAAACTTGGAATTGAAAATCCGAGCACCTTGAGAAAACAGGAAATTCTTTTTGCTATATTAAAAAAACTGGCAGAAAAAAATGAAAAAATTACGGGTGCAGGTGTATTGGAGCTTTTGCCAGATGGATTCGGATTTTTAAGAGCCATGGAATCAAATTATTTACCGGGTCCAGATGATATTTATGTGAGTCCAAGTCAGATTAGGAGATTCGGTTTAAGAACAGGCGATACAGTTGAAGGTGAGATTAGATCGCCAAAAGATGCGGAAAGATATTTTGCTTTGCTGCAGGTTACAAAAATTAACTTTGAAGAACCTGAAAAAGGAAGAAATAAGATTGCTTTTGACAACTTAACACCTCTATATCCAAATAAAAAAATTACTTTAGAAATTGAAACTACAACAATAGAAAAAAAACCAGACAATACAGCGAGATTAATTGATCTTGTTAGTCCAATTGGTAAAGGACAAAGAGCTTTGATAGTCTCACCACCACGAGCGGGCAAGACTATAATTTTACAAAATATTGCACAATCAATAACAACAAACCACCCAGAATGTTATTTAATGGTCTTGCTAATTGATGAAAGACCAGAAGAAGTTACGGATATGCAACGTTCTGTAAAAGGTGAGGTTGTTAGCTCAACATTTGATGAACCTGCCTCGAGACACGTGGCTGTAGCTGAGATGGTAATTGAGAAAGCAAAAAGGTTAGTTGAGCATAAAAAAGATGTTGTAATTTTATTAGACTCCATAACACGACTAGGAAGAGCTTATAACGCCGTCATCCCAAGCTCAGGTAAAGTCTTAACCGGCGGGGTTGATGCAAATGCTTTACAAAGACCAAAAAGGTTTTTTGGCGCCGCTAGAAATATTGAAGAAGGTGGATCATTAACCATTATATCTACCGCTCTTGTCGACACGGGTTCTAGAATGGATGAAGTAATTTTTGAGGAATTTAAAGGAACCGGAAATTGTGAATTAATCTTGGACAGAAAGGTGGCAGATAAACGTATTTACCCTGCTCTTGATATCACTAGGTCAGGTACAAGAAGAGAAGAACTTCTTTTTGAGAAAGACGATCTGTCAAAAATGAATGTCTTAAGAAGAATAATCAGTCCTATGGGAACTATGGACGGTATAGAGTTTTTAATATCTAAACTTAGAAACACAAAAAATAATGCGGACTTTTTTGAGTCCATGAATAAGACCAGTTAGTTCTTTTTAATCTTCTACGCTATCCTTCTGTGTTATTAATAATATGAACATGAACATTTATGCACTTTCATCGGGCAGAGGGCCATCTGGCATAGCAATAATTAGGTTGTCAGGGGAAAATGCAATTGAAATCTCAGAGGCAATATCAAAAAAAAAATTAAAATCCAAGGAAATGACTCTTTGCAAATTTTTTAACCCATCAAATAACGAATTAATAGACGAAGGTCTATTATTACCCTTTACACGTCCAAATAGTTTTACGGGTGACAACTTAGTTGAATTTCATATACATGGTAGTAACTCCGTTATCTCATATTTTTTGAGAGTTTTGTCTGAGCAAAATAATTGTAGATTAGCTGAACCAGGTGAATTTACTAAAATAGCTTTTCAGAATAACAAAATTGATCTTATAGAAGCTGAAAGTATAGCAGATTTAATTCACGCAGAAACCGAACTCCAAAGGCAACAAGCTTTAAAATTAGTACATAGAGATGCATCAAATTATTACAATGACTTAAGGGAAAAACTTATTAAATCACTAGCACATATAGAAGCAAAAATTGATTTTGAAGAAGATGATTTACCTAAAAGTGTCCTTGCAGAGGTATATAAATCAATCAAGGAAGTTCATATAGATATTCAAAAAATTCTAGATGACAATAGAGTAGGAGAAAAAATTAGAGATGGATTTAAAGTATCCATAGTAGGTGAGGTAAATGCAGGAAAATCATCTTTACTTAACTTGTTGTCCAGACGGGATGCAGCCATTGTATCCGAGGAAAAAGGAACCACCAGAGATATTATTGAAGTGTATCTTAATATTGATGGTTATCCGGTTATATTAGCTGATACAGCGGGTATAAGAAATTCTAAAAGTGAAATCGAAAATAAAGGTATTTCTCTAGCAATCAATAAGTCAAAACAGTCAGATTTAAACTTAGTTATGATTGACAATTCTTCAAAAAATATTGATGTAAAAATTAATAGTTTAATCGATGAAAACTGTATTGTCATTTTAAATAAATCTGACATAAACAGTAAACAGAATCATCATTTTGATAAAACAGAGGTAGTTCTAGTATCGGTCAAAAATAATACAAATATTATTAAGCTGACAAATAAGATAAAAGAAAAATTAAGCAGCAAATTTACATCTCATAGCAACGTATTGGTAACAAGACAAAGACACAGAGACAAACTAAATGCCTGCCTTAAAGAAATAGATAATTTTACTAAAAAAGATTTAAATAAAGATATAGAACTTGCTGCAGAAGATCTCAGATTAGCCACAAGACATCTGGGCGGAATAGTTGGAAAAGTAGATGTAGAAGAAATACTAGGCTCTATATTCAAAGATTTCTGTATAGGAAAATAATTAAAATAATATCTTGTAAAATTATTTTAGAGTAATACATTTAGCAAATGAACAATATGAGCTACGATGTTGTAGTTATAGGCGGTGGACACGCTGGATGCGAGGCAGCAGCAGCTTCCGCTAGATTGGGTGTTAATACAGCACTTTTTACGCATAAAATTGAAACTATTGGTGAAATGTCATGTAATCCTGCTATAGGTGGGCTTGGTAAAGGGCATCTCGTAAGAGAGATAGACGCTCTTGATGGTGTGATGGGCATCGTAACTGATAAATCTGGTATACAATTCCGATTACTAAATAGAAGCAGAGGCCCTGCTGTAAGAGGACCTAGAACTCAATCAGATAGAGCTCTTTACAAAGAGCACATGCAAAAAATTTTATTAAACTATAAAAATCTAACTGTAGTAGCCGATCCAGTTATTAAATTTTTATTTGACAACAATAAAGATAAAATAAAAGGTTTTGTGTGCGAGAGCGGTAAGGAAGTTTTTTGTGAACAATTAATTCTAACAACAGGAACTTTTTTAAACGGACTAATCCACATTGGGCAAAAACAAATTCCAGCGGGCAGATTTAACGAAAAACCTTCTACTGGATTAAGTGAACAATTAAAAAAATATAACATTAAACTTGGTAGGCTTAAGACAGGAACTCCTCCGCGTTTGGACGGTACTACTATCAATTATGACCAAATTGAAATGCAACCAGCAGATCCAGATCCCTATTTCTTTTCTTTTCTTACTAGTAAACTAAACAATAAACAAATTTCTTGCGGTGTTACTCATACGAATAGTGAGGTACATGAGATAATAAAAAAGAACATACATCTCAGTGCTATGTATTCTGGAAACATAAAAGGTGTCGGACCAAGGTATTGTCCATCAATAGAAGATAAGATTGTAAAATTTCAAGAGAAAGAACAACATCAAATTTTCCTTGAACCGGAAGGATTAAATGACAGTACTGTTTACCCAAATGGTATATCTACTTCACTACCAGAAGACGTGCAGCTTCAAATATTGGCTAAAATAAAGGGTTTAGAGCAAGTTAAAATGATAAGAGCAGGATATGCAATCGAGTATGATTATGTTGATCCACGTGAATTGAATTCAATTTTGGAAACAAAAAAAATTAAATCTCTATTTCTAGCTGGACAAATAAATGGAACAACAGGTTATGAAGAGGCTGCTGCTCAAGGCTTGATAGCGGGTACCAACGCAGCATTAAAAATTAAAAAAGAAAAAGCATTTATACTAGATAGATCAGAATCTTACATTGGTGTTATGATTGATGACTTGATTACTAAAGGGGTATCAGAACCTTATCGAATGTTTACATCAAGAGCTGAATACAGACTTTCTCTTCGCGCTGATAATGCTGACCAAAGATTGACACCACTTGGAATTAAATTTAATTTGGTAAAAAAAATAAGAGAGAAAAGTTTTTTAGACAAACAAAGAAAATTAATTACTGTTTATGATGCATTGCGTTCACAACTAATATCTCCGAATGCAGCTGCTAAACATTCTGTTAAAATTGCTATGGATGGAGTTAAAAGAACAGGTATAGAAGTACTGTCTCTAAATAGTGTTACGTTAAATAAGCTTAGAAAAATATGGGACAATATACCCCAATTTGAGCGTTATATTGACGAACAAGTAGAAATAGATGCACACTATTCAGGCTATCTTAAAAGACAATCGCACGACGTAGAAGCTTTTAAAAAAGATGAGTCAATAACAATTCCTGAAGACATTAACTATAAAAATTTTAGCGGTCTTTCAAATGAGATCAAATCAAAGCTTGATATAATCAGACCTAAAACTCTTGGCCAGGCATTAAGAATAGATGGTGTAACTCCCGCAGCAGCAATTATACTCTTAGCATTTATAAAAAAAAGTAGATATAAAGTGTCTGCTTAATGAAAGAAGAAGAAGTTAAATCAATATTATTTAAAAAGTTAAATTTTACCCAAGATGCCATATATAAACTTGATATATTTAGCAGAGAAGTAATAGAATATAATAAAAAGTTCAATCTTATAGGTAAATCGACTATAGAAAGCATATGGGATAGACACATATTAGATTCCGCTCAAATAGTTAAATATATAGATTTTAAGAGAGGACACAGTCTCGCAGATTTAGGTAGCGGTGCTGGTTTTCCCGGAATAGTTCTTGGAATTTTCAATAGAAATAATGATTTTCACGTGAAATTATATGAAAAATCCAGAGTTAAGACAAAATTTCTTTCTTTTTTGTCAGAAAAACTGAATATCAAGGTTCAAATATATGAAAATGACTGCCGATCTCACACTATAGAAAGCAATTATGTTGTTTCAAGAGCTTTTAAAAAACTTGAGGAACAAATACGTATTTCACGTGAAATAGTCAAAACTAGTCATAAACTAATCGTGCTTAAGGGCAAAAGTGCAGAAGAAAAAATAAATAAACTTAACAAGAATTTTAAATATGTTTATACTCTAGAAAAAAGTATTACTAGCCCAGACTCTAAAATAATAATAGTAGATATAGTAAAATAAATGAAAAAAATAATCTCAGTAATAAACCAAAAGGGAGGTGTAGGAAAAACTACTACAGTCGTTAACCTTTCGACGGCCTTAGCGCAACTTGGAAAAAGAATATTAGTAATAGATTTAGACCCGCAAGGAAACGCAACAACAGGACTTGGAAGATCAAATAATGAAAATGAGAAAAATATTTACAAAGTTATTATAGGTCAGTCCGACCTAAAAAACTGCATTCAAAAAAGTTGTGTTGAAAACCTTGATATTATTGGCTCAAATGTCAATTTATCTGGTTTAGAGGTAGAAACTGCCAACGATCCTAATAGAGCTTTCCTTTTAAAAGAAATTTTAACAGAAAAAAATAAAGATATATTTAATAAGTATGAAAATATTTTTATTGATTGTCCTCCTTCGTTAAGTTTACTTACTATAATGTCTTTAGTGGTCGCTGATGAATTGTTGGTTCCATTGCAAACCGAATTTTTTGCATTAGAAGGAATTTCTCAATTGGTAAAAACAATTGAAAGAATAAAAATAAATCTGAATCCAAGTTTAACAATAAGAGGAATTTTATTAACCATGTTTGATAAAAGAAACAAGTTATCTACCCAGGTTGATGATGAGGCAAGAAAATATTTTAAAGAAAAAGTTTATAAAACAGTGATACCAAGAAACGTAAGATTATCCGAAGCACCATCACATGGTGTTCCTTGTATAATTTACGACAGAACTTGTCTTGGAAGTCAGTCCTATATTAGCCTAGCTAAGGAATTTATAGAACAAACCGAAGGTGAAGGAATTTGATGGTAGAAGAAAAAAATAAAAAAGGATTAGGCAGAGGTTTAATGTCTTTATTCGGAGATCAGGCAGAAACGAAAGAATCGTTAGAAAATATAAAAAAATTACCTATCGATAGCTCTTATTTATTAGTATCCATAGGCGATTTGAACAGAAATAGATTTCAGCCAAGAATATATTTTGACGAATCCAAAATAGATGAACTAGCTCAATCAATTAAAAAAAATGGCCTTATTCAACCAATAGTAGTTAGGACTGATAAAAATGAAATGTACGAAATTATTGCCGGAGAAAGAAGGTGGCTTGCCGCCCAAAAGGCAGGACTTCATGAAGTACCAATAATAATATTAGACTTAACTGACGTTCAATCTTTAGAAGTTGCTATAATTGAAAACATACAAAGGGAAAATCTTAATTCAATTGAAGAGGCGAAAGGTTATGAGAAACTTATTAATGAGTTTAAATATGATCATGTAAAACTATCAGAATTTATGGGTAAAAGTAGAAGTCACATTAGCAACACTCTCAGACTTTTGTCTTTACCCGCAGAAGTAATTAAAATGGTAGAAGAAGGGAAACTACGAGCAGGACAGGTACGACCACTAGTTGGTAGATTTAATGCCTTAAATATAGCACGAAGTATTATTAAAGAAAGACTAAGCGCAAGATCTATTGAAAATTTAGTTAAAAATGAAAAAGAAAAAGAAGCTTCAAATCTTAAAACACCAATAAAAAGTGATCCAAATATTTTATTAGTTCAAAGAAAGCTTGAAGAGGCCCTTGGTTTAAAAATTCAAATAATAAATAAAAAAAATAACTCTGGAAAAATTACAATTGAGTTCAGTAATATTGAACAATTTGAAATGATATCTGGGCTTCTTAAGAAGAAGTAGCAGCTTTTTGTACAATAGAGACTATAAGCTCTTTGACCACAACGTCATTTCTAATTTGTGAATTTTTTTTCATTAATGTTTCTGTATCGCTAATTTTATTAGCAACTTGATACAGTTGTTTCAGGTTCCATTTTCTAAGCTGTTGTAGATAGATTGTTTTATCTTTCCAAAAAACTTGTGGTTTAAAATTTTCTAGTGCTCTTTGTATGTCGTTGTAATCTTTATTAGACTTTTGAATATCTATTAGTTTCAAGATTCTATAATTAAGATTATTTAAATATAAAAAACTATCTTCATTTAAGATATTAATCTCTGACAAAAGTCTATTAGTTTTCTCTTTTCTACCCATTAAAGCATTGTCTCGTATTTCTTCAAACCCTGTATTGTTTTTAATATTTAGTATTTCTAAAAGATCTTTCTTATTAATTACTTTTTCTACGAAGAAATTTCTTATTTTTATAATTTCACTTTTTATAATTTTTCTATTAGAGCTTGCATTCGCGATAATATGATTAATCAATTCTCCTGTAAGTCCTCTAAAACCATTCATTTCTTTACTTATATACTCAATTAAAGTTCTTTCATTGTCTTCATAGCAGGCAAATATTGCCAAATTTTTTTCTTTTTCAAATAAACTTCTTAATTTTGATTTTTTATCCAGGTTTTCTGAAAAAATATATATTTTTATATTTTCATTTATTTTTTTTAGACATTCAGAAATTTCATTTAATATTTTATCTGTAGCTGATTGAATTATAATAATTTTTTTTTCATTAAAAAGAGACTTATTCAAAATATTATCATATAAAATATTTTTATTTTTTACAATTTCAGACTCAAAAAAATTCATTATCTCTGAATCTTTATTCTCATCTTTTAATTTAAGTTTAATGTCATCTTGGATGCCATCATTCTCTCCGTATAATAAAACTGCTTGATAGTTGCCTAAAACATCAAAATTTTTCTCAACAATATAACTTTTAAGTATCACTTAATTTTTGAGTACAGAATTATATAGCTCGATATATTTTCAGAAATTCTTTGTATGCCATTTTCTGTCGCAATTTTTTCGTTATTAATCGTCTTACTGTGACTTGTTGATACATTATAGCTAGATATGTTTGTAAATAACTTCTTAACCACCTTCTGTGTATTAATATTTTCTAAAGACAATTGAGCTTTTATATTTATATCATATCTTGTTGTTTTACCTGTTTTATCTTTTATTTTTTTAAATTTATTTTTTGTTATTTTTATATTAACAATATATTTATTACTTGAATCTTTGTTTGAAATTAAAAGAATATTATTTTTTAGTGTTTGAGAAATTCTATTACTACCTTCTACGTTTACTTTTTGTAAATAAATCATAGGTTTTTCTTGATTAATAGATTTAAATCCACACGAGGAAATAAAAAGGATAAAAACAAAGAAAAATATAACTTTAATTTTTTTTGGCATAAATTTTATTTTATAAGATAATTAATTATTTTATTTTTAACAAAAAAAGTTTTAATAATTTCTTTATTGTTTAAGTTTTCTGCAACTTTTTTATTTTTTTTACTTTCATATAAGGCCTCTTTCTCATCTAAATCTTTTTTTACTTCTATAATTTCTTTTGTTTTTCCATTGATTTGCACAGCAATTTTAGTTGTTTCATTTACAACTAACAGGTTGCTTATTTCTGGCCAAGTATCAGTTTCTATAACACCCATCTTTTCAAGACATTCATGGGCAAGATGTGGTGTAAAAGGAATCATTATTTTAAGAAGATTGGAAAAATTTTTTTTTAAGCATTTATTACTGACCTTATCTTCTACCGCCTTACTAAACAAATTATATATACTGTAAACATTTGCTACCACTACATTTAATTGAAAATCATTTATTAATTTTGTTATTTTTAAAATATAATTATTAAATTTAATTTCAAATTCTTCATCTGTTTCTGCTTTTTGGTCTTTTCGTGCAATGATTATAGTATTTAGATTATAAATTTTTTGCAAAAATTTATATGCTGAATTTACACCTTGGTTTGACCACTGAACATCTTTATCTGGAGGACTGTCTGATAAAATAAACCATCTTACAGAATCAGCTCCATACATTTTAATCATGTTTTCTGGATCAACAACATTTTTTTTTGATTTTGACATTGATTCGGATGCCCCAATAACCACTTTAGTTTTATCCGAAATTTTAATATAATTATTTTCGGTAATTTTTTGGATTTCTTCTGGATTTAACCACTTGCCATTATTATCTTTATAAGTTTCATGGCAGACCATTCCTTGTGTAAAAAGTCCTTTAAACGGTTCTTTGGTATTTATTTGTGGTTTATTTCTTTTAGCCACACGCATAAAAAATCTTGAATAAAGTAAATGCAAAATAGCATGTTCAACACCACCAATATATTGATCTACTGGCATCCAATAATTTAAATCTTCTATATTAAAAGGCTCATTTTTATTTTGAGGTGAACAAAATCTCATAAAATACCAAGAAGAATCCACAAATGTATC
>Ga0115004_10004439_pt1 | contig 11218 bp, 10 predicted proteins | sample ArcticOcean_MG_C_10_FD_88737 | JGI IMG/M metagenome (GOLD analysis project Ga0115004, IMG submission 88737) | Marine microbial communities from western Arctic Ocean - ArcticOcean_MG_CB11_90 | ecosystem: Environmental > Aquatic > Marine > Oceanic | place: Arctic Ocean: Canada Basin | collected... | reverse complement strand
CTCATGGGGGTCAGCTGAGACGGAAGGAAGGCGCAAAGGACATTCTGTTTGTAAAGGGGGATACAAGCCGCAAGACTCGTTACGATGACAACGTACGCAGCGCTGGCTGCACGACTCGTTACTGAACAATCTCGGGTGCGAAAAAACAGTCTCCCTCCATTGTGGCATCTCAGCAACTTTTGCACGACAGGCAGGCAACCGGCGGTTCGACGGGGGGCTGGTCGCGCCAGCGCGACTCCTCCATGGACTTGAGCAGCTCGTTGAGTCCGTAGAGCTTGACGACGAGCACCCGTCCGAGGCGCGCCGTCGTGCCGGCTGAACCCGGGGCATCCAGGTTGTTGGATTCCATGGCGCATCGCGCAATGTGCCCAAGACCAAGATCGGCCGCGGTCTCGAGCCACGGCAGCAGGTCGCTACGGACGAGCATCGTCAGCACGATTTCACAGCACTCCCAGTCGTCCGCCTTGACCAGGCCGTCGTACAGGTGTCGCGCGAGCACGGACAGCGTGCGCGCGGAAAGATTGCAAGGTTCGTGCTTGCGCAGGAGGTGCAGGTCGGCCCGCGTGAGTTCGTAGTCGCGGCCGTACTGGAGCCAGTCCTTGGACAGGGCACTGTCGTTGGCCACGACGTTGGTGGCATCCAGGAGCGACGGCGCAAAGTCGGAGGAGGTCGCACGACTTCCCGTCGGGCCCATGCACATGTCGCTAGTGGTCGAATGTGTCGCCCGGTCGCGTGGCACGGAGAGCTTCATGAGCGGTTTCGGCTGTTTCGCCCCCTGCCTTGGACAAGGCCACCAGCCGCAAGTGGATTGCGTGCAGATTCGAATCTGCACCTTGCTTCCACTCTGCCCTGATTGCTAGATTCCTGGTTGGGTCCAGTAAATCGCTCCAGGGAGCAAGCGACACAAGCGCAACAAACGCAACAAACGCAACAAACGCAACAAACGCAACAAACGCAACAAACGCAACAAACGCAACAAGCGCAACACCATGAGCGTCCGAGCAGATCCGGAGAAGCACGTCCGCGTGCGCGGCATCATGGTCTCCACGCTGCGACTGGCGCCGTCCCTCCTGCCCGTGCGGTGTGTGGAACGGTGGGGGATGCCCAACCAGCACGGCATCGTGGTGTGCGAGGACGTCATCATACACATTAAATACGACCGCACACGAGACGAACTCATCCGTGCATGGGCTCAGCCACAGGACCACACGCACACCGAGCGTCGCGACGAGACGCGGTCGTCGTGTGTCGTGTCGTGAGGGGCTAAGAGAGGGTCCACAGTTCCTCCTCGTCGCTCGGCTCCAGATCGATTCGCGCTTGCGCGGCCGCATCGTCCGGCGCGGCCGCCATCGGCGCGTCCTCGTCCTCTCCGTCGTCGTCGTCGTCGTCGTCGTCGTCGTCGTCGTCGTTGGGCACCGCTTGCTCCGCCTCCTCCGCATCCTCCGCCTCCTCCGCCTCCTCGTCCGGGGCGTGGTCCCGCGGCGGCCGGCGGTGCTCGTCGGGAAGCACGATGCTGAGCTCCTCGAGCAACGTGGGCTCGAGGCGCAACTGACGCAGCACGGCGATGGCCGTGCGCGACAGCGGCGCCGAGTGCACAGTCTCCTTGCAGATCTCATTGGCCTTGGCCCGAACGACGCGATCCTGCTTCTTGAGCCGCTCCTTGGTCGCCTTGTGCCGGTTGCGAAAGAGCGACGACTTCGACGTCTGGCTGCGCTCCTCGGCGTCCTTCTTCTTCTGCTGGTGCGTCTGCCGATGCTCGCGCGCACGATCCGCGCCGATGCTGGCCGCGATGCCCTTGCTCGTGTACGAGAGCGTCTCGACGAGGAGACGGATCTGCTCCGCGTCGGTCGCGCACGGCAGCTTTCGCGCGTCGGGAGTCAGGTCGTCGCGACCGTCACAGAAGCGCTGGTACCGCTCCATGAGCGCCGCGTAGGCAATGTGCTTGTGCTTGTAGCCCTCGTACTCAAACTGCACGCGGCGGTTTGTCGCCGCGGTCATCTCCTCGGTGTCGAGCGTCACAATCTCGTAGTAGAAGGCGTTCTTCTGAAGCTCGAGTCGTCGCGCGCGGTGCGCCTCGTTGCTCTCGTCGGGCTCCGGCGCAATCCGCGGCGTGCGTGACAGGCGGCCGAGCTTCTGGCTCGCGGATGCCGCGCCGCTGTGCGCGTCGACGGCAATAGCGAAGCGAAAGTCGGTGTTGATGATGTCGAGCGCCGACTCGCCGACCTGCGTCGCGATGAGGCCCTGCAGCTGACCGCCGTTGAAGCGCGCCACGATGCCCGCGTTGGCCTCGGCCGTGTGCGTGCCGTCCTCGCCATGCGCGTGCCCACCGGCGAGTATCTCCCAACGATCGCCGAGCAGGTCGCGCACCACCTTGGCGTGCAAGTGGTGGTTGACAAAGACCATGCCGACCTCGCCCATGGCAGCATGCATCGTGACAATGGCCCACAGCGCGTTGAGCTTCTCGGGATGCAGGCTCTCGACGTACTTGCGCGTGGGCCCGTTGACGCTCGGGTTGATGTACGCGCGACGAAAGGGGCGAACGAGCTTCGTCTGCACCTCCATGCGGCGCACCTTGGCAATCAGGCCGTCGGCCTCGAGCTCGCCGCAGTTGCGACTGTAGAGCACCGGGCCGATGAAGCCAAAGTGCTGGGCCATGTGCTCGGCGCGCGTGCGGCCGCAGGCAATCTCGTCCGTCTTGCCCGCCGCCGCATCGGTGCGACAGAGCGTGCCGGTGAAGCCGAGCACGCGCGTGGCGTTGGCCATCAACAACTCGACAAAGGGCCGGTAGGTCGACGCCCCGGCGTGGTGCACCTCGTCCAGCACGATGAGGTCCCACTTGGTGGTCTTGACAAACTCGTAGACGCGCTGCGTGGCCTTGGATCGGTGGCCATTCGAGGCCGACGAGAACATGCCGTACGTGGTGACCATGTAGGAAAAGATCGGGTGGGGCGTCGTCTTCATCTCGGACGTGTACACGCACAGGTACTGCTGGTTGAGCGTGCTGTGCTCCCGAATGGTCTCGGCCACCTGCACGACGCCCTGCTTCTCGTAGCAGAGAAACAGGACCTTGCGACCGGCCTCGAGCGCCGCCTGCAGGAAAACGCTCGTCTTGCCGGTGCCGCAGGGCAGCACGACGATGCCGGACGCGGTGCCGGCGTCAGCCATCGCTGCAAGGGCCTCGGACTGGACTGCGGACGAGTGGCGCAGCTTGCTGCCTTCCTTCAGAGCAAAGCCGTACGAGGGCATGATGTGTCTTAGAAGAAAGCGGGGAGGAGCTTCTACACACTATAGGGCTACAACACGCAAGACCCGCAATGGTGCTGCTCTTTGCAGCAATGCTGCTGCAGCATCCGGGCCGGGGCACGGGCCCGGTCGCCCCCGGCAGGTGCGGTACCCCGCGGGTCCCGTAGGTGCTCGCTTTTGGAGACGGGAAATTAATTAATTAATTACTATTTCCCGGTAATTTCCTGGAAACTACTCGAATATATATATATTTCCCGTGTACAAAAGCGAGCACCTACGGCACCCGCGGGGTACCGGTGTAGCCGTCGGTGTGTGTGTGTGTATGTGTGTGACGGTCGTTTTGAGAATGAGACTCTCCGTTTTTTGCTCTTCAAAAGTTCAACACGGGGATGGGCATGAAGCGGGTGCGGGTGCGGGTGCGGGTGCGGGTGCGGGCCGGTCCGATGTCGTCCAGCAGCGCGTCGAGCCGCACGACGCGGCAGTCGTTCCGTCGTGCCTGCTCCAGGAACGCTTCGATTTTGGGCAGCAGGTTGTCGCGGTCGTGCAGGATGGCGATGCGGCCGCCGCGCCAGGCCAGGTTGGCCGCGCACCGACCGAGGGCGGCCGGGCTGAGACGCTGGCACAGGTCGACGTCGAATGGGTAGGCCGTGCCGTTGACGACCGTCAGCCCGAGGCCCTCGAGCTTGGTCACCGTGCTGCGGCGCGAGAAGCCACCCGGCATCCGTGCGTAGCGCGGCACGACGCCGCAGTGGCGCTGCAACGCGTGCAGCGCCTCGACCGTTTGCCTGCAGATCTCCGTGTCGCTGACCGTGCAGCCCCAGCGGCCGTCAAAGTGGATGCCGATCTCGTGCCCATTGTCGCGCAGCATCTCGACGAGGCGCACCCGATCGTCCCGAAAGTGCTGCATCTCGGACCAGATCAGGAAGAACGTGGCCTTGGTCCTGTTGTGCTTTTCGAGCATCATCAGCAGCTCGGCCAGGTCCTTGAGCGCCGAGTCTCGACGTGGAACGTCGTCGATGGTGAGGGCGACGCGGTTGCCGCCCTCTTTGCCGCGCCAGACGACGCGCCGATCGCAATTTGTGAAACAGCACCACAGGGACGGCACGATTGGCTCGAGGCACACGGCGCAGCTCTCGCAGGCGCCCATGGACGCGCGGGCTGTCCCGGTCCATGTCCTCACAGGCTAGCGACGCGGAAAACGAACCACTGCCGCAATCACGTGGCACGCGACGAGTCGCTGGAGCGACCATGAGAACACAAACACTCCCTCGTCCGTGTCCGCGTCCAAGAATGTCGCGCAGATGCGCCTGGGCACGGCGACCGACAGCAGCAGGCCGGCAATCAGGAGGAGCATCTCGGCTACGCACTGTTCCTCAAAGGCCTGGAACCAGAGGCGCGGCAGGTGCACGAGGTGGAAGTGGGCCAGCACGAGCACGACGGCCGCGCGGGCGCTCACGAGCCAGTAGCAAACGACAATCAACACGTGCAACAACACGCTCTCGAACAGACTAGCATCGTTTGCAAAGTGCAGCACCGACCCGATGCCAAACGCCACCGAGTCGCGGGCCGACGAAGCGGGTCGCGTCGGCAACAGGGCGCCCGCGTACGCGACCAGCGACTCGGGATGCGCGAGGTCAAGAAAGCCGTGCAGCACGACGATTGCCATCAGTCTTGGCGACACCAACGGAAGCTCCATCTGCGTGTTGATGTCGAGCTTCCCAGGCCACATTGGGCGCGCGCAGCGAGTGCAGGTGGTGCACCACGATCCGGTCGTCGTCGGCCAGCGGCGGTCCGACCTGCGCGGGCGGCTCCGGCGCGGGTGGCTCCGGCGCGGCCTCCGCGTCGGGCACGGTCTCCGATAGCGGTGTGGTCGTCGTCGTCGTCGCCCCCCCCCCCTGCGCCGCCACCATCCCAGCTTTGACCTGACGCAACAGCTCGTTGCGAAAGGCTCGCATCTGCGGGGTGGCCGCCGCTGGGTCGAGAATCGCGAGTGCGAGCTCGTCCATTCGCCGGCTTCCCGGGTTGGCGAGGATGCGTTCACGCATGGCCTCGCGCGACGCGCTCATGGCTGGCTGGCTGGCAGTCGTGTCGTCGATTCAGAATACAGAAACGCGAGACAGTCACAAACCGCCCCGCACGTACGTACGCGCACACACACAAGCAGCAAGGCGCAAGGCGTCCGTCTGTCGCTGCGCAACTACTATAGCGTGAATCGAAACCCGGCCGATGCGAGGGTCACGGTCTCGCGCTCCGGCTGGGTCAGCGCCAGCTCCGCCTCGACGGCATCGGCGCGTCGTGGTCGCGGCATGAAACGGACGCGGCAGTACCACAGGCCGAGCAGGATGCACAGGATGAAGACGACCACCGGCACGATGACGATCAGAGTGACGCGGATGGCAACGTCGTTGACGGGCGGCGGGAGCGACGGTGGAGCACTGGGCGGCGGGCTCGGCGGAGGCGGCGAGGGTGGTGGCGGGCTCGGCGAGGGCGGCGGGCTCGGCGGCGGGCTCGGCGGCGGGGTGGGCGGGGTGGGCGGCATGCCGGGCGGCGGGAGCGCCGCCGGGTCGACGCATCCCACGTCGTAGCCGCGCAGCGTGACGGCGTGGTCGCCGGTCGGCTGTCCAGACGGGTGGTCGATGCCGAGCGAGAACATGGAGGCGCCCGGCTGGTCGGCGTAGTTGGCCGCCGCCACCGAGCCCGGCGTGTACTGAATGTAGTAGTAGAACGAGTCGTTCCAGTACTCGAACCGCATGCCGTTGGCGATGAGGTAGGTCGAGGTTGGCCACACTGGCAACGACCCATTGTCAATGGTGACGTACAGATCGACAAAGTCGTCAATGGTGGCTCCGTTGACGCCGACAAACGTGCTCTGGATGAGCAACGCGTCGCCGATGCAGCACGACTGCATGTAGGTCACGGTGGCCTCGGCCGCGACGTGTCCGGCCGTCAGGCACTCTTGTGCGAGGAGGGGTCGCATCAAGACGCACCATGCAAAAACCGTCAGGACTGCCCTCATGACAATGCAGCAATGCAGCAGCAACAACGGCGGCAACAACAACAACAACAACACACACTCTCCCCGCGCGTACACACACACCTCACGTCCGAGTCTCTGTGCGTTATCCCCCACGCCGTCCTCCTCAGACGTTGCGCGGGCGCTTGCTCGCGCTCGCGCTCATGCGCTCGCGGAACATGTTGTCCTCCCAGGCCCGCTTGAGCGCGCGCTTCGACTGCGCAGTCGTCGGCGGCGGCACGTGGTCGTCGCCGTCAAAGCCAAAGCCGGCCGCGTCGATGCCGCGCTCGCGCATGCGCCGCTCCTGCGCGGCAAAGCTGACGCACCCGAGCTCGTGATCGGAGCGCAGCGTCTTCTGACGCTCGGCGTGGCCGGCGACGGCCCGCGCGTTGCGCACGCGCATCATGAGGCAGAGGCCCTGGTCGTGCGTGCGCTCGATCTCGTCCTCCGTGCCCATGCCGCGCGCATCCATTGCGCGCGTGGTAAAGTTGAGCCACGCCGAGCGCGCGAAGAGGTTGCCGTGGAGCATGGCCGATCCGTCGACGCCGCGCGACTCGGCCTCGTGATCGATGACCTCGGGGTCGTTGTACCGAATCTTGCGACCCATGGCCATCGAGAGCGCCGCCTCCGCGAGCTCGCGCGGCGCGTGCTTGCTGTTGACCGACGACTCGAGGTCGGAGACGCGCGAGGCCTTTTGCGGAACGGAACGACTGATCGGGAAGAGGTAGTTGGAGTTCTCCGACTTGTTCTTCAGGCCCGGGAAGCGCGTGCAGAGCTGCGGCAGGTCGCGAATCGTGTCCTCCTTGTCCTCGCCCTCGAAGACGTCGGGGAAGAACTCGGCAAAGCGCGCGACGTGCTCCTGGCAGTCGTTGTGCAACGTGTCGGCCATCTTGAAGGTCAGGAACATCTGCAGCATGTCCCAGTCGTACGGCATCGCGCGCACGTCGGTGCCCTCGTCGACGCTCATGCGCGCCGACGCGGCCGCTACGCCGGGCCCGGCCTCGAGCCCGCTGCCCTCGCCGCCCGGGTCGCTCACGTCCTTCTCGAGCGGCGCCATGCCCTCGGCGCTGTCGTCGACCTCGTCGCTCGCCATGGGCGGTGGCGCCTGCTCCTCGTCCTCGTCAAAGGCGGCCTGCTCGGCCTCGTACTCGCGCTGCTGCTCCTCGGTGGCGCGGTCCGGCGCCATCGTGTCCTGCCCGACGGTCTCCGGGTTGGGATCGGACGACGAATGCGCGTCGTCCTCAGGGTCGACCTCCTCGTCCTCGTCGTCGTCGCGCATGCGCGCGTGGCGCGAGGCGTCCGTGGTGCTCTCCATGCTCGGCAGCTTGCCGTTCTTGTCGGTGCGGATGGCGCCCTGGCGCCGGAAGCTCGCGGGCACCTTGGTGTAGTCGCCGCCCGCGACGCCCGCGACGCCCGCGAGGTAGGCGCCTGCCTCGACGACGAGCGCCGCGTGCTCGTTGGCAATCCACTTGTTGAAGTAGATGGCGTTGTGCGTCTCCGACTCCTTGATCGGCAGGTCGGTCTCAAAGGCCACGGGCGCGACGCACGAGGCCAGTGCGCGCCGGTCGGCAAAGTGGTCGAGCCGCTTCTGGTAGTCGGACACCGCCGCGCACTCGGCGAGCCGTGGGATGCCGCTCGGCTTGAGAAAGTCGGGGTCGTGCCGCCAGTTGCCCGTGGCGGGGTCGGGCGGCCCGTACATGTGCTGCGGGTGCACCTTTTGCGGGATGGCCGACTCGTCAAACTCGTTGCCCTCAAAGTGCATCCGCGACTGGCGGCGGAGCAGCTGCGTCTGCGCAAAGTTGTGCTTGGCGACGCGCACCTTGTTCTCGGAGAGCGGCTGTGCGATGAGAAAGAGCGTGTCGCGCATCGACTCGAAGGTCATGCTCTCAATGTCCATCAGCGAAAAGGCGCGCGCGCGGTCGCCGCCGCCCGTGCGGACGGACTGCTTCACCTGCCGCGCCACGTTGGTCCAGATCGAGCGCTTCTTGCCGCGGCCGCCGGCGTCGCCGCCGCCGCCCTCCTCGCCGCTGCTCTTGTTCTTGGCAAAGGCCGACAGGATTGCCCAGTTGAAGTCGTAGTCGGCCGGCCCGCGGGCGCCCGTCTTGGTCGACGTGCACTCGTAGTCCCAGCCCTTGGGCTTGATGCCGAGCATCTGCAGATCGCCGCCAAAGAAGTTCGAGTCGCGGCCCTCGAGAATGTCCTTGAGAAACTGATCGTCGATGCCGCTGCTCAGCACGTCCTGGGCCGTCGGCATGATCGCGGCCGCGGCCTTGGCCGCATCGACGACCTGGCCCGTGGACGTCATGCGGTGCATCTTCGTGTCGCGCTTGTCGATGCCGTCGGCAAACACCTCGCACGTCTGGTCGAGGGCACCGACGTGGCGGCCGGCGCCGTCGCGCAAGCCGCGCTTTGCGAGCCGACGGCTGTAGTCGGCACGGAGCCGCCGCTGCAGCTCGAGCGCGTCGGAGAGCTTGCCGCAGTCGGCACGCGTCATGCCGCCCTGCATCATCGGCTTGGTCTGCAGGACGGTCGAGACGGGCGTGCCGTCGGCAGCCTTTGGCGCCACGCACGGATCGTTCTCGCCCGTGCCGTGCATCGCGCGCGCGCGGCGCTCGGCCTCCTCGCGCTCGGCCTGCTCGCAGGCCGCGGCCAGCTCGTCGTCGTCGACATCGTCGAGGTTGGTGGGCGCCGCCGGCTGGCCCTGCCCCTGCCCCTGCCCCTGCCCCTGCCACTGCCCCTGCCCCTGCCCCTGCCCCTGCGTCGACGGCCCCGCGCCGCCGCCGGCGGACGCGGCATTCGATGGCGGCAGCGCGCCCTCAAACGTGTGGCAGTCGAGGCCCGAGCCGTGCAGCTGCGAGAGCACGGTCTTCATCTGGAAGACGTGCGCGGACGTGGGCGGCGAGTGGTCGAGGTTGTGCGACCAGGCGTTGAGGATGGTCTCGTGGTCGAGGCAGCGCTGCAGCGCGCGGATCACGTCGACGAGCTGATCGATGCAAAACGCCGAGAGCGTGCCGTCGGCATTCGGGCGCATGTCCTCGTACGCGACGGCCGACTCCTCGAGAAAGAACTTCTCGGCCACCGCCGACTCGACGGCAAAGAGCTCGAACATCATGCGCCGCTTGATGCGCTTGCGCTTCGACGGGCGCGGCAGGTTGTACTCATTCCTGCCACAACACGACAACAACGAGTGAACAGAAGGACAGATCGTCGTTCGAGCATGGAGGCTCACCACAGGATCGTGTCCCACTTGTTGCTCAGCAGGCTCGCAAACGCGAGGTTGGGACGGCAGTGCGGAATGTTCTGCCACGGCACAAACAACGTCAGGCAATGCAAGCAATGCAAGCAATGTAGTGTGATTTACGGGGTGCAATGCACCTTGATGAAGATCAGCACGTAGGCGATGAGGCACGAGCAGACGCGGAGCTGGTTGATCATGGCCTTGACCTCGGGCGAGGCCTTCATCTGATCAAAGTCGACGTCGGCCGTGTCGCCGTCGTCGCTGGCGGCGTGCGTGATGTGCGCCCACGACCGGTCGGAGAGCGCGGCACGGTTGCTCGACGGCTCGACGTCGGCCTTGAGGCCCAATGGCCCGCAGTTGGTCGACATCAGGTGCGACTCGTAGTGCAGCGAGTTGAGCACGACCGTGGTGAACGACTCGAGCCCGTTGCTGCCCATGGTCTTGACCGTGCGCGTGTTGTGCACGTGTTGTTCCTGCGTGCACGGGACGTTGTCAGAACAATACGCGCGACTTACGGGCCGTGAGCGACGCTTACCATCGTAATAGTCTTGAGGTACTCGATGCGATCAGAGTCGTTCGACCCGAAGTCGTTGGTAATCTCGTCGTAGTACCTGCCACAGGACTTGCGACTGGTGAGCGAAGCGTGAAACAGGAGAGCCATGCCCCTAACTGCTGCCGAAAAGCAGGCCCGTCGCCGAGCCAAGCTCGGCTCTGACTACGCAAAGTATCTGCGCGACTGGCGTGCTGCGAACAAGGACAAGGTGAAGAAGCACAATCAGACCCAGAAGCTGAACGGTAACCATTCAAAGTACTGGAAGGGGAAGAACGGGAAGGCGACCTCAAAGCGCGGTTACGAGAAGAAGATGGCCGACCCAGGTCGCCGGCTGATGCTGAGCATTGGGTCGCGAATCACACAAAGCATGGCCGATCCGAGCAACCGTACGTCGACGCGGTTGACCGAGTTCACCGAGTTCACCGACAGTACCGACGTCCGTGTCCACTTCGAGAGCAAGTTCAAGCCGTGGATGAATTGGACGAACTACGGCGTCCACAAGCTCGGCGGGCCGCGCAACTGGAACGTCGGCCATCGCATTCCATTGTCGAAGTACGACGCCAACAACAAGGAGGACTTTCGTCGCTGCTGGACCCGCGCCAATCTGTTCCCCCAGGAAGCCAAGCAAAACCACGAGCTGAATGACTCGTTGCCGAACATTCAGCGTCTGATGATGATGTCTGAGGTCTGGCCCCTGGCCTGGTGTGGGCGTCTACCTAGCAGTGTGGGGTAGAGGGTTCGAATTGCAACAGCGTACACCAAACGGCCGCAGAGGTGGTCCATGCCTGTGGCAGGAAGCGAATCAGAGCAGAAGGCAATGCACGGGAAGGGAATGACAGTACACACCTCCGTTCATGCCGGCCTTGGCCGAGCTCGAGCCGCTGCCCTTGATCCAGCCGTCGGCGAGGAGCACCTGCAGGCGCTTCGCCCGCATCGACTTGCCCGCCCCGGGACCGCCGCACCTGCGCACGCGGTTCCATCTGAGGGCACGACGACGACAAAGAGATCACGACAGGACGGGAGGTGCTTACATCAGGAAGAAGAAGCTCACCTCCTGAAACGGCTCGAACGCGTGCAACCTGCGCGATGACGGTGCGCTGAGCACGTGCGCACGGCAGGCGTGGCGAGGCGGCGGCGGCGGCGGCACGCACCAGCACTCGAGCATGACGCG
>Ga0115004_10004438_pt1 | contig 11218 bp, 10 predicted proteins | sample ArcticOcean_MG_C_10_FD_88737 | JGI IMG/M metagenome (GOLD analysis project Ga0115004, IMG submission 88737) | Marine microbial communities from western Arctic Ocean - ArcticOcean_MG_CB11_90 | ecosystem: Environmental > Aquatic > Marine > Oceanic | place: Arctic Ocean: Canada Basin | collected... | reverse complement strand
ATTTATTTTGTGGATAGTAATATCCGCACCATTAAATTCTTCTTCTTCAGTAAGTCGAATACCCATTGTATTTTTAACAATTGAGTAAATAATATACCCGCCTAAGAAAGCTACAATGATACCTGCCAAAGTTCCAATTAGTTGTGAGTAAAAAGACACTCCTCCAAGGCCGCCAAACGAAGTTAGACCAAATATACCAGCTGCTATCCCGCCCCAAGCTCCACATATTCCATGCAAAGGCCATACGCCTAATACATCATCTATTTTCCATTTATTTTGCGTAAGTGAAAATGTCCAGACAAACAAAGCACCTGCTATGGCTCCAGTTGCGAGAGCTCCTAAAGGATGAAATAGATTAGACCCTGCGCAGACAGCAACTAGACCTGCTAACGGTCCATTGTAAAGAAAACCAGGATCATTTTTACCAACTATTAGTGCTGCAAGAGTCCCTCCAACCATAGCCATAAGAGAGTTAACAGCTACTAAACCAGTTATGCCGTCCAGAGTTTGGGCAGACATTACATTAAACCCAAACCATCCTACTGTTAGTATCCATGAGCCGAGAGCTAGGAAAGGTATGCTTGAAGGTGGAAATGCATTTAATTTACCATCTTTTGAATATCTCCCATGCCGAGCTCCTAATAAAATTACAGCTGCTAAGGCTATCCATCCACCCATTGCGTGAACAACAACAGATCCTGCAAAATCATTAAAAGGTGCTCCAAAACTATTAGCTAAAAACTCTTGAAAACCATAATTGCCGTTCCAAATCACTCCCTCAAAAAATGGATATAAAAAACCTACTAAAAGAAATGATGCAATAATTTGAGGATTAAACTTAGCTCTTTCAGCAATCCCTCCAGAAATAATTGCAGGAATTGCAGCAGCAAAAGTTAGTAAGAAAAAGAATTTAACTAATTCGTAGGCGCTTTTCTCACTTAATGCAGATGCTGCATCAAAAAAGTTAACTCCATAAGCAAGACTGTAGCCAATAAAGAAATAGGCTATTGTAGATACTGAAAAATCAGCCATAATTTTAGCTAATGCATTTACTTGATTTTTTTCTCTAACTGTACCAACTTCTAAAAATGCAAAACCGGCATGTATTGCTAGCACCATAATTGCACCTAAAAGTATAAAGAGGACGTTGCTTTGATCTACTAAATTTTCCATCAATAAAATCCTAATATTTAAATTAAAATTTATTATCCACAAAATCAATTTTGATTCTATAATTTAATGCAATATTTTATTCAATCTGCACTAAATTTTATAAAATGCCTTAATTTAGTGCAATTTTAACCATTAATATGATTTATCAACAAAAAAGTTTTATCATTACAATATAATGCTCGATTACTTTTTTATCTTTTTAATTTTACTACTAGTTTGTTTTTGGGTTGAAACTGCAACCAAAAGAGAAATGGCTATTTCACATGGTAAAAATATTGCTAAACAGTTCAATCTGCAATTATTAGATGATACAGTTCATTGTAATAAAATTACTTTAATTAGAACATCAGAAAATTGGCCCTCTATCAAAAGAGTTTATTACTTTAATGTTAGTGCAAGTAATGATGACAGACTCCATTGTCAACTAACCATTTCAGGTTCAACACTTACAGATTGGTATGTTCCCCCATACCCACAAAGAGAAATATAAATTTTGTATATCGGTCGATTTGCACCTACTCCCTCTGGACCGCTCCACTTTGGTTCAATCATAACTGCTTTGGCTAGCTACCTTGATGCTAAGCATAACAACGGACAATGGAAGGTAAGAATTGACGATATTGATTCCCCTAGAATTGCTGAAGGTGCTGAATCAACTATCCTTAAAAATTTAGAAAGTTTAGGTTTATTTTGGGATGATAAAATATCAAGACAAAGTGAAAATATTAAAGAATATAACGATATTCTTGAAATGCTGAAGAGCAGAAATCTCACCTATAATTGTAACTGTAGTCGAAAACAAATTGCTATATCAAACCAATCTGATCTTAAAGAGCCAACTTATAATAATCATTGCAGAAGCATGCGGCATCCATCATCAAGTAAATCAGCGATTAGATTGATTGCAGATTATAAATCAACTAACTTTATTGATAGAATTCAAGGGTTTCAGTCTGATAATAATTTAATTGATGACTTTATAATTAAAAGATCTGACCAATTATATGCATATCAATTAGCTGTAGTAATTGATGATCATTTACAATCGGTTACTAATATTGTCAGGGGGGCAGACTTACTAAGCTCAACAATTAAACAATACTATATAAATAATCTTTTAAAGTTTCCAGAGAAAACTTATATGCACATTCCAATTGCTACAATAAATAATCAAAAATTAAGTAAAAGTAATGGGGATAAATTAAATAATAATAATTTTTCTTTAATACTTATTGAAGGACTTAAGTTTCTTAAACAAAAAGTAAAAAAAAATATTGAAGATGCCAGCCCTAGAGAAATACTTAAATATGCATCAGAAAACTGGGATCTCGCCCCACTTCGGCAAATAAAAAATATTGAGTTAAGCTCTAATCAGCGCCTGATTGTCGATAATACTCATACATAAAAGCACTGACAGCTGCACCTACATTAATCGATTCAACCTCTTTATGCATAGGTAGGGATATAGTGGCAGCAATAATTTTAAGCAGGGATTTGGAAATCCCCTTACCTTCATTCCCTACTAAAATTGCCATATTTGAATTAAGTTTTGTTTTGAATAGGGGCTCACCTCCAGTCGCAAGTGCAATCACATCATGGCCATAATTTAAAATCCACTCGTTTAAATCTTCTTCCACAACACACTTAAGGGAAAACTGAACGCCTTGACTACCTCTTAATGTTTTAGGAGACCATAAATCTGCACAAGTTTTTGACATAATAATAGATTTGGCATTAGTTGCTTTAGCAGTTCTTAAGATACTTCCTAGATTTCCTGGATCTTGAATTCCATCTAAAAGTACAGTAAGTCCATCAAATTTAAAAGGTTTAATTTTTGGAATGTCTACAAGCGCTAAAATACCAGTTGAGCTTTTAAGCTCACTTAGATGAAGAAATAATTCGTGACTTAATGAATAGTAAGGACAATTAAGGCTAGAAATTAAATTTTCTATTTCAGGGCTGGTGATACCCAAATCTTTAATAATTGCTGCAGGAACACTATGCTGAAAAAAAGACTGTATTAAATGAGGTCCATCTAAAATAGTTTGGTTTTGATTTTTTCTAAAAGATGAGTTGGAGTAAATCTTTTTTAATTTTTTATAAAAAGGATTGTTCTTTGATTCAATTAATTTGTAATTCATATGCACATTATTACCAAATGATTGGCATATATCAATCTAATGCTTGAATTGGTTTTAATTTAAAACCAGCCTCTTTAAATTGATTTAGTAAACCAGTCTCACCTCCTAAATGCGAGGCTCCAACAGCAATAAAAATCTTATTTCCTTTTATTAACTCTTTAACTCTTTCACCAAAAAACTTATTCCTTCTAGTTAGAAAGAGGTATTCCATTTTTTCCCAAGTAGCTTTAGAAACAAGACTTTTAGTTATTCGAGTATCAGTATTAAGAATTTTTTCTGTATTAAATGTTAAATAAGCTGTTACTAATAATTCATAATCTGCTTCTTTTTGCTCAAGGTCTTTTTTTAAAACAGCTTTTAATAAAGATATTTGTTCGTCAATCGTAAACTTATCTAAAGCGTTAAAATGTTCCTCAGGTGTTTCAAGCCCCTGAGTAATTTTCATAAAATCTTCAGCTTTAGATTTTAATAAATTATCCTGATTAAAAGGTGTTATCGGCCTTGGAGAGTCGAAAATAACAGCTAAAATCCATGGCTTCATCGATAAAATATGTTCTCTGGGCATTGTGTGAAAATCTGCTAATAAGTTAATCTTTTCCAACTCCTCTTCACTTAAACGGCCGCTATAAACTTTAGAATCAACACGGAGTATTGATCTATCAATAACCTCATCAGCCTCCATTACAAATATATCAATCTCTTTTAGTTTTTCTTCAACAATGGGTTTGAAATTTGATACACGATTATCATCTGTGTGAATTGTCCCAAACAAATAATGCTCTTTACCTTTAAGATCCGTAATTTGCCAAAAAATAGAATTTATTTTTTCTTTATTTGCTTTCCCTTCTTTCGCCTGAGTGGCCGTATAAAGAGTGATAGGCTTGTCAGTCTTAAATAGCTCGCCAACATAATTTTCTAAGGCCCAACTATTTTGCATTGAAAAAATGCAGAAAACACATAGAATAAAAGGTAGTATATTTTTTATAATTAATTTCATAATGTATAGGTCACTAAATAATTTATTTAGTTCATATAATACTTTAAAGATATTACTATCATTTTATTTTTAATGAAATAAAATGGTATCTTCTTAGAAATTTCTAATATAACTATTTAATAGGAAATTAATGAAAGCCTTAGTAAAAAGACATGCAAAAGAAGGGTTATGGCTCGAAGACATGTCCGAGCCTGAAGTTGGCAATAATGATGTCCTAGTCAAGATAAAGAAAACTGCTATCTGTGGAACAGATATTCACATATATAATTGGGATGAGTGGGCTCAAAAAACTATTCCTATTCCAATGATAACTGGGCATGAATATGCAGGTGAAATTGTGGAGCTTGGTTCTAATGTTTCTGACTTAAAGATTGGAGACATCGTATCAGGAGAGGGCCACATAACTTGTGGTCGCTGTCGAAATTGCTTGGCAGGGACAATACATTTATGTCCAAATACAATTGGGGTCGGTGTTAATAGAACTGGTGCTTTTGCAGAGTATCTATCAGTTCCTGCAAAAAATATATTTAAGCCTAGTCGCGAAATGTCAACTGATCTTCTAGCCTGCTTTGATCCTTATGGTAATGCTGTTCATACAGCACTGTCTTTTAATATGGTTGGTGAGGATGTACTTATTACAGGTGCAGGGCCAATTGGAATGATGTCAGCAATGGTTGCAAATCATGCTGGTGCAAGAAATATTTTAATTACAGATATTAATCAATATCGCCTTGATTTAATCAAAAAAATATTACCAAATGTTATTACTGTTAATGTTGAAAAAGATTCAATATCAAAAGAATTAATGGAATCATTGGGAATTTTTGAAGGATTTGATGTTGGTTTAGAAATGTCTGGCTCTCCAAAAGCTTTTTCTGACATGCTTAGTAAAATGATCAATGGTGGCCGAATTGCCATGCTTGCAATTATGCCAGCAGGATCAGGAATTGATTGGGATTTAGTCGTTTTTAAAGGCCTGACTATCAAAGGTGTTTATGGTCGTGAAATTTTTGAAACATGGTACAAGGGCTCAATGATGGTTCAAAGTGGGTTGCCTTTAGAGAAAATTATTACCCATCGCTTTAGCTTTAACGAATTTCAAGAAGGCTTTAATGTGATGCGGTCAGGAAAATCAGGGAAAGTTATATTAAATTGGGAAACATAAAATAATAAGGATTATTGATGAGCTATAAAGCGACAAGAGATAGTATTGCCAGCGATTTAGATGATATTAAAGCTGCCGGCTTATGGAAAACTGAGCGTTATATCAATTCAGATCAAAAAAGTGAAATTACTTTAAGTGACGGAAGTAAAGTAATCAATATGTGTGCTAATAATTATTTGGGCTTAGCTAATAACTCAGAAATTATCGAGGCTGCAAAGGCTAGTTATGATAAATGGGGTTTTGGGTTAGCTTCAGTTAGATTTATTTGTGGTACTCAGACCATCCATAAAACACTAGAAAAAAAAGTAAGTGAATTCTTGTGTATGGAAGAAACTATTCTATATGCAGCATGTTTTGATGCCAATGCTGGACTATTCGAAACAATCTTAACAAACGAAGATGCGGTTATTTCTGATGAACTTAATCACGCATCAATTATCGATGGTGTTCGTCTTTGTAAAGCAGCTCGTTACCGTTATAAAAATAACAATATGGACGACTTGAGAGATAAACTAACTGAAGCCAAAAAAAATGGTGCTAGAAGGATTCTAATTACCACTGATGGAGTTTTCTCAATGGATGGAACAATAGCTCAGTTGGATAAGATTTGTGATCTTGCCGATGAATTTGATGCAATGGTTCATCATGATGATTGTCATGCCACTGGTTTTATGGGTAAAACGGGTCGTGGTGTTCACGAATATCGAGGAGTAATGGACCGCGTAGATATTATTACTAGCACCTTTGGTAAAGCTTTAGGTGGCGGTTCTGGAGGATTTACTTCAGGAAGAAAAGAGATTATTGATATGCTGAGACAAAGATCAAGGCCTTATTTATTTTCAAATACTTTAGCCCCTTCAATATGTGCTGCAACACTTAAAGCACTTGAAATGTTAACAAGCAATACTGAGCTAAGAGATCGTCTAGAGCATAATACACATTACTTTAGAAAAGGAATGCAAAAAGCTGGCTTTGCAGTTGGTGACGGAGATCATCCCATCGTACCGGTAATGTTGGGGGATGCCAACTTAGCTCAGGAAATGAGTAAAAAATTGTTATCAAAAGGCATATATGCAATAGGATTTTTCTTTCCAGTGGTGCCAAAAGATAAGGCAAGGATTAGAACTCAAATCTCAGCAGCTCATAACGAAGAAGATTTAGATAAAGCTATCTCAGCTTTCGCTTCAACAAGAGATGAGTTATTAGGATAAATTAGTGATTGCCTTTAAAAATTTATGCTGGCTATTAATCTTTATTTTTTCTGGGGCCATTAACGCCCTTCAGATTGGAGATAAGGCCCCTAATTTTGTTTCTCAATCAACCAAAGGTGAAATTAACTTCCATGAATGGAGTGATAATAAATGGACTATTTTGTTTTCCCACCCTGGAGACTTTACCCCCATATGCACAACTGAATTAGCTGAGCTAGCATTTCTTCAGCCAGAATTTAAAAAAAGACAAACAAAAATAATTACCTTAAGTGCTGATAGTCTCGATGATCACTTAGAGTGGATATCTCATATTGATAAATATAAAAATTTAATTAGAATAGAAAAAAAAGACATAATAACTATAGGCTTGATGAGACCTGATCTTGATTACCCAATTCTTGCAGACAAAAAATTAAAGATAGCGACCGCTTATGGCATGTATCATCCCAAAGCTGAACCAAGTAAAGGTGTGTTTGGAGATGCTAATAAATCTACCATTAGATCTGTTTTTATAATTGATCCAGATAAAACAATTCAAACGATTCTATCTTATCCTAAAAATATTGGTAGGAACTTCAACGAAATTATTCGAATCATTGATGCTCTCCAGTTGGCTAAAAAATATGATGTGACCATCCCTGGGAATTGGCAAAAAGGTAAGCAGGTAGTAGTTCCTACCCATGTACCATCCGAAGATATTAAAGAAATATATAATGTAGATAACTTTACTGTGTATCAAGATTATTTAAGGACTATTAATGACCCAAGTGAAGATATAAAAAATACACCGTTAACAAATAAAAAAGAATGAGGAAGTACATTGATAAATAAAATAGGGGCAATTTAAATGGACACTAATAAAATAATTATAAATAGTTTATTAATAACTTTATCTTTTTTACTGGTAACTGGATGTGCAAAATATGTAGACATCAAAGATGGTTCAAATCAAATTTTGGTACTAACAAAGAAACCAACGAATTGCTTATCGAAGGGCACAGTTGATGTGAGTGTTCTAGCAGAAATTGCATACATTGAAAGAAGTGAGGAATATATTAATAAAGATTTAGTGCAGTTAGCAAAAAATAGCGCAGTTTCAGTTAAGGCAAATACTATTATAAAAATTAAATCTCTTACGCCTGGAGAAGCTACATTTTCGATGTATAAATGCAAGCGTCCATGGGCTAATAAAGATTAAAATACCATTAAGTATGGCCCTCTTTATACCCTGCTATCTCTAAGTATCTAACTTCATTTTTTTAGTGGTGAATGAATTAATAATGCTCTATTTAATGACGTATATTTATTTTTTTAATTTAATTAACTGGAGACTGGGTTTAACTTGCTCATATAAATCATTTAAAAATTTTATTGTATCCTCAGGAAGATCAATTAATTTGAAATATGAAGCAACTAATGGGCATATGTTATTTTCATCACTACTGTTAGAAAAGCTTTCATCAACAGCTGTCACCTTACCTTCTCCGCCTACTTGAAAAGAATTTTTTTGTGCCCATATTTCATTATCAATACTCTTAATGTCAAAACCAATAAATTTTGTTTGATTTTCTTCAACATACGCTGAGGCTCTCGCAAAGGCTTTAGCTTTGTACTTTTGTGATAAAAAATTAACAAAATATGTTTCTAGCTCGCCTGTAATTCCCTTGCCTCCATTAACTTCATGAAACATACCTGTAAATAAAAGATATTGATTGCTCTCATCACAAAATGAAATTACATTATTAACAGCTTTATGCTTTAGGACAATACCTCGATAGATCTTCGGAAATTCTGTTTTTAAATACTCAAAATCTTTTTGCATAATTTAATTAGGCCTGTTGTTAGTTAAAGTTTAAGAAATTTAACACTATTTAACATGAATTATTATTTTTTATTAGTAACTTGGTAAGCAATAAATATTAAACATCCTAAAACCAATATTAACCCAAAGAACACAATAATATAATACAAATAAGGCTCGAATTCAGTCATATAATTATTTCTTAATTTATAGCTTGATTATGCTTTTTGATAAACTAACTTCTCGGAGAAAACATAACAAACCCAATACTAATGATGACATAGCTACAATAAAAAGGATAACAAGGTATTGATCTAGATCAAAACTTACTTCTGTGGCAATAAATATCATAGCAATTAATAAGCATATAAATAAAGCAGAAGTGGTAGTTAATGCAATTGCCCAATGTGTCCACTTAGCTCTTAAGAGTAATGAATTTTGTTCATTATATAGTTCTAAATTATTTGTATCTGAGCTCTCTTTAAGTACCCTAAAGCGATCTACAATTCTTGCTAAACGATGACCCATGACAGTTAAGATCGCTCCAAGCCCTGTTAGTAAAAAAGCAGGGGCAACAGCCATTTGTATTACAGAACCAATTTCAGCAAAATTTTCCATATTAAAATCTGTAAATAAAAACAATATTTTACTCTAAAAAGTAATTTTTTCATTAAAATCAGAATTACAGGTTAAGCTGCATATAAAATCTCCTCCCTTATCAAAGTTGAAATTAACCAGTATTGCATCAGAAAAAAGTCGAGATTCAAATGAAATATAGTTCTTAATCTGTGTCAAATTGGTATATGAATTAATAAATTACAAATTTCTTGTGAGCTCAAATATAACTTACATGACTATCATTGAAATTTCATCTTTTGGAAATGAAGTATAATCTCCTATTTCTAAACCTCTTTAAACTCTAAGGTTTATGTTGCATTGATATGATCAGGCATAAGGCAATCATGATACCTATTATAGGCTTGAATATAGGATGACTCAATACTCTTTGTATATTGATCAATATTGAAAAGAGAAGAAGTGTTGATATTCACAATTAATTTAGCTTTAACTTCTTTTAAATACTTAGGGTTTGTAGCCAACTTGATTGCCAATCTTTCGTAATCTGCTGCTGTTGTGGTTACTAACTCAGAAAGATTTAAATTGAGTAGAAGGCTAGATGCAACCCGACTAGCAAATGATGTGCCCTGCAAGGTGACAATAGGTACTCCAGATCGAAGGAAGTCACTTGCGGTGGTATGAGCTCCATAAGGAAAAGAATCTAAGAGTATATCTGCCAACTTTATCTTTGCATGATAATCCTCTCTAAACTTTTCTTTTACTGAAAATATTAATCGGTTTTGATCTATGCCCAACTTAGAACACTCATTTCTCAGATTATTAATTGCTGGCTTTGAAAAAGCCGGAAACCATAAAACACTACCATCGACAATAGAAAGCAATCTAATCCATATTTTAAATATATTTGGTCTAATTTTCCAACTATTATTAAAGCAGCAAAATATAAAGCCTGTTTCAGGAAGTCCAACTACTTTTCTAGAAAATATTCTCTTACTTAAGGGGATTCTTTCTTCATTAGGCTGAAAACACATAGGTAAATAAATAATTTTTTCAGAGTAATGCTTTTGTAGGTCTTTTGGGATAATAAATTTATCAGCAATATTATAATCAATATAATCTGAACCAGTTGTTCCTGCGTATCCTAAAAAATTAATTTGAATGGGGGCAGTATTCATTGAAAAAATTCCCGGCCTGCTGTTTGTTGTATACCCCGCTAAATCAATAGCAATATCGATTTTTTTTTGCCTCGCTAATGATGCCACATCCCTATCAGATAAATTTTCCACATCAAAAAATTCATCGAAAGGTTTCTCAATCCTTAATCTTGTTTCACTTTCAATTCTGGGGGAAAGAGAAAAAGCAAATAATTCAAATTTTGATTTATCGTGCTTTTCAAGCAATTCTGTTACTAAATAAGCTACTGGGTGGTCACTAAAGTCAGGAGAAAAATAACCTATTTTTATTTTTTTATTCTTAGCATATTTATTTATTGGGCCAAGTGAATTATCTAATGAAAATTTATCATGAACAAATAATTCAGCTCCAAGCTTCTGAATTTCTGGACTATCCAATAAAGAAGATAAAACTAAGGGAGGGGCAACAGATTTTTTTTTCTGAATTTTTAAATTGAGCCAATGTAAATCCTGTTCAAAATTGCTCCAATCACAAATACCATTCTTTAAATGGCGACGCTCACAAAATGTGTACCTATCTAAATTACTAAAATCCTCTTCATTTTCTAAGGCTTTATCATAAGATAATATTGCCTTTTCAATTTCACCCTCTGAAACATGAGCATTAGCTTTTAGGCAGTATGCTTCGGATTTGCCTATTTCGAGCATAATTGCTTTATCGTAATATATAATGCCTTCTCGAATATTGTCCATTTGGCAACACAACACCCCAAGGTTATTGTAAGTTTCATAATCTGGATTAATATCACTTGCTTTTTTTAAGTGAAAGTATGCTTGTTCATATTTTTTTAATTCTTTAAAAATATAGGCAATACCTTTATAAGCGCTTAAACCTTCTGGATCAATCTTAATCGATTTTTTATAAGAGATTATAGCTTCATCAAATCGACCTAATCTACTAAGAAGCACCCCACAACATTTATATAAAGTTGCATTATATGGATTAATTTCTATTGCT